>ERZ1034952.2795-NODE-2795-length-12435-cov-226.870598_pt1 | contig 12435 bp, 8 predicted proteins | sample MGYA00520625_ERZ1034952 | MGnify/ENA primary metagenome ERZ1034952 (study PRJEB33766, sample SAMN09781773) | gut metagenome | biome: gut microbiome | host: Homo sapiens | place: Madagascar | study: EMG produced TPA metagenomics assembly of the PRJNA485056 data... | reverse complement strand
AGAAAGCTCCTGAAGATGACAGTGATTTTGATAACGCCTTTACCAACGAAGAGCTCCCTGATGAAGAGATTGGAAAATCCCCTGAAGATAATAGTGATTTTGATAACGCCTTTACCAACGAAGAGCTCCCTGATGAAGAGATTGGAAAATCCCCTGAAGATAATAGTGATTTTGACAACGATTTTACTAACGAAGAACTTCCTGATGAAGAGATTGGAAAAGCTCCTGAAGATGACAGTGATTTTGACAACGAATTTACCAACGAAGAGCTTCCTGATGAGGAGCTAGAGAAAGCTCCTGAAGATGACAGTGATTTTGATAACGCCTTTACCAACGAAGAGCTTCCTGATGAGGAGATTGGAAAAGCTCCTGAAGATGACAGTGATTTTGACAACGCTTTTACGAATGAAGTGCTTCCTGATGAGGACGAAGAAGGATCTTCAACTGATGATAGCTATTACTATAGAGTACCACAAAAGAAGCAAAAGACCATCTCAGACATCATCGAGAACAAAAAAGTTGTGTTAATGCAAAAGCAAAGAAGCACAAGTTTAAGTTTTCAGAATAATTACTCTGTAGTGCAAGACATTATTTCTAAATCTTTACTTGCATCTTTAAGCCTGTTAGAAGATCCTAATAAGTTTCTTGCCAACTCTAATGACGACTCTGATAAAGAAGAGAAAATATCGTAACGATAAAAGGATTGTGCCGTTCACAAATTGAGTACCTTATCTTTGACGAAATTGGTTTAAAAAATTAGAATAAACAGTTTAATTATGTGGATAATTCACACAACGATTTTAAGTATAATTATTCACAGTTTTTTTAGAAAATTTTGTCAGAGGTCAATAATGAGTCAGCTTCAGGGATTAGCATTAGTAGGCGATGTAGGTGGCACTAATGCAAGACTGTCACTAGTTAATTTAGCAGATGGCAGTTTATCAAATACAAAAGTTTATTCTTCAGTAGAAAACGAGTCTTTAGAAAAAGTTATTGTAAAATTCAGAGAAGAAACTGGCGCAAAGTTTGACTCTGCTTGTATTGCAATCGCTACTCTTTTAGATGGCGATTACGTTAAGATGACCAATAATCCATGGGAATTTTCAATCTCTCAGATGAAAAAGAACTTGGGATTAGAGAGATTAGAGTTCATCAATGACTTTACAGCAATGTCTATGAGTACTACAGCTATTCCTTTAGACAAGATGACCAAGATCGGTGGTGATAAGATCGATCCTAATGCTCCAAAGGCAATTTACGGTGCAGGTACAGGTTTAGGTGTAGGTCACTTAATCAAGGTTAACGGCAAGTGGATCGCTCTATCATCAGAAGGTGGTCACGTTGATATTGCAGCAACCAATTCAAGACAGGATGAAATCGTAAGAGTATTACGTACAAAGTTCGACCACGTATCTGGAGAAAGATTATTATCTGGTCAGGGTCTGGTAAACGTTTATAAGGCAATTGCTCAGTTAAACGGTCATGAGATTAAAGACGTTGAGCCTTGTGATGTAACAGCAGGTGCTTTTGCTAAAGATCCTTGCCCTGATTGTAAAGAAACTGTTGACGTATTCTGCTCTCTAATGGGTTCATTTGGTGGTAACTTAGCTATCGACCTGTTAACTAAGGGTGGTGTTTATATCGCAGGTGGTATCGTTCCACGCTTTATTGATTACTTCAAGAATACTGACTTTAGAAAGCAGTTTGAAGAGAAAGGTCGTTTCAAGGATACCTTAAAGCAGATCCCTGTATATGTAATTTCAAACGGTGATGCAGGTCTATTAGGCGCTGGTGCTTACATCCGTCAGGAATTAGGTGCAGAGCTTTAATCAAAATCCTTACTTAGATTTAAGAGAATGGATCATGTTTTTTACATGATCCATTTTTTATGTCTGAGGCAACAAAGGCGCCGTATGGCGCCTTTTTACGGATCTTAAACTAACTAAAAGCTAATCCAAGAAACCACGTAAACCTTGTGATCTGCATGGATGACGAAGCTTACGTAAAGCTTTTGCTTCAATCTGACGAATACGCTCACGGGTAACACCAAACTGACGACCAACCTCTTCTAGAGTATGATCTGATGGCATACCAATACCAAAACGCATACGCAGAACCTGAGCTTCCCTTGGTGGCATCTCATCTAGAACACCGTTGATAGCATTCTTTAAGCTCTCTGAAGTTGCAGCCTCAGCTGGTACTACAATTGAGCTATCCTCAATGAAATCTCCTAAATGTGAATCGTCATCATCACCTACTGGAGTTTCAAGTGAAATAGGCTCTTTTGCAATCTTCATTACCTTGCGGATCTTCTCCTCAGGTAAGCCCATCTTTGATGCCAACTCTTCAGGAGTAGGCTCTCTGCCCTTCTCCTGTAACATCTGACGAGAAATTCTGTTGAGCTTATTGATTGTCTCAATCATGTGCACAGGGATACGAATAGTACGAGCCTGATCTGCAATAGATCTTGTGATAGCCTGTCTAATCCACCAAGTTGCATAAGTAGAGAACTTATAACCACGACGGTACTCAAACTTATCTACAGCCTTCATCAGACCGATATTGCCTTCCTGAATTAGATCCAGGAACTGAAGACCACGGTTGGTGTACTTTTTAGCAATAGAAATTACAAGACGAAGGTTAGCTTCAACCATTTCCTTCTTGGCTTTCTTTGCCATTGCATCACCCATCATAATTCTACGTGACAAGTCACGTAAACGTGCGATATTGATACCTGAATCGTCTTCAATTTCTTTTAAAGCTTCAACGCATTTCTGAATTTCAGCTTCATAGCCTTTTAGTTTTGCAGCATATGGCTTCTTAACTTTAACTGCCTTCTCGAACCAGTCCATAGTTGAAACTGTTTCAGTTTCGTTGTAATACTTCTTAAGTTCGTCGATCTTCATGCCACAACGACCAACGGCAATCTCACGTACACGTCTGTCCTGACGCTTTACACGATCCATCATATCGTGCATCTTACGTAAAAGACTTTCTAATTGTGAAGGTACAATCTTAAAGGTCTTAAAGATCTCTACAAGCTTCTCAAGCTCTTTCTTGTACTTCTTATCAGTTGTAGATTTCTGTCTTGCAGCTGTTACCTTGTCAAACTGAACACGCAGTTCTGTAAAGCGCTTTCTGGTTTCCTCAGGATCAGGACCTGAATCAGTAGGTGAATCCGCACTATCATCTGCATCATCAAGCTCATCATCAGCATCATCTGCTTCTTCGTTTTTCTTTGATGCCTTAGTAGCTTTTTTACCCTTCTTAGCACTCTTCTTGTCAAGCTCTATAGACTCATCTTCTTCATCTAAAGCTTCTAGCTCTTTATCAAGCTCAGCTTCTGCTTTCTCATCGATAGCGATGTCTTCGCCATCTTCACTTTCCTGTGAATTAGGATCAGCAAAACCGTTGATAATATCGCCAAGCTTGATCTCTGAATCAGGATCTAAGGTCTGCTCATAACGAGAGAACAGTTCTTCCATAGCCTGTGGATATTCAACTAGACACAGCTGAACTTCATTAGTTCCCTTTTCGATACGCTTTGAAATTTCAATTTCATCTTTTCTGGTTAAAAGAGAAACGTTACCCATTTCGCGCATATACATACGAACAGGATCTGTAGTTCTGCCGATATCAACTGAACTGTCCAGCTGGTTTGCTACAATCTCAACATCCTCTGAGTCAGTCTGAGAGTTGCCATTTAAAAGAATATCATCAGCCTCAGGAGGGGTTTCACAAACATTGATCCCCATATCAATGAATGTCTGAATGAAAACAGACAGCTGATCGCCACTGATAATATCAGGTGGAATTAAATCATTGATTTCATCAATGGTAAGATAGCCCTGATCTTTTCCTTTTGCAATTAACTGTTTAAATTCTGTACTTGCTGAATTGTTATCCATTATTATAATTTTCCTAGACGCTGCAGTCGTATCAAAAGCAAATGGGTAAGAGATTGACTCTTGCCCATTCAACTAAATATTTATAGGTTATGAATACCAAAAAAGCAAAAAAATTATTAAAAAATTTTTCTCTTTTTTAGTCTAACTCAACGTCATCAGGGAATGATGCGTTATGGTAAACGTTCTGAACATCATCAAGATCTTCTAAAGCGTCGATCATGCGCATGCACTTTGCTGCATTATCTGCATCAAGTTCAGCTTCTGTAGATGGAACCATTGAAACTTCAGCATTAGTAGGTTTGATACCCTTAGCTTCGAAAGCTTCTACAACATCAGCAAATGCATCAGGAGCAGTGTAAACATCGATTGAACCATCATCATTGGTTACGATATCGTCAGCACCGGCCTCAAGACCAATTTCCATAGCCTGCTCTTCATCGATTGGCATCTTGCCATCTTCATCCTGAGCAAAGCTGATTACACCTTTCTTGGTGAATAAATAACCTACAGAACCTGTAGTACCTAAGTTACCACCAAACTTAGTGAATGCGTGACGAACATCTGAAGCAGTTCGATTGTGGTTATCAGTCATGCACTCAACCATAACTGCAACACCACCTACACCGTAGCCTTCATAAGTGATATTCTCTAAATCAGCACCGTCACCGCCACCAACACCACGCTCTACAGCGCGTTTGATGGTATCGCGAGTCATGTTCTGAGCTAAAGCAGCAACCACTGCTGAACGCAGACGTGGATTGCTTGACTCATCACCACCCCCCATACGAGCAGCTGTTGTAATTTCACGAATTAATTTGGTAAAAACCTTACCACGTTTTGCGTCCTGGGCTGCTTTACGGAAACGGATATTAGCCCATTTTGAATGACCTGACATTTTTATCTCCTAAATGAACGCACTGCGTTATTTTTCAAAATCAGTTACAGAAATTGCAAGATCTCTTAAAGCATCTTCACTTGCAACATTAGGTGCATCTGTCATTAGACATGCAGCTGCTGTTGTCTTAGGGAATGCAATAACATCACGGATGTTATCAGTACCTGTTAACAGCATGGTTACACGGTCTAAACCGAATGCAAGACCAGCATGTGGAGGAGCACCGAATGATAGAGCGTCAAGTAAGAAACCAAACTTCTCACGAGCCTCTTCTTTAGAAATGCCTAAAACAGTAAATACTGCATTCTGCATGTTCTCATCATAAATACGTACAGAACCGCCACCTGACTCATAACCGTTGATTACAAGATCATAAGCATCAGCGTAAACTGACATAGGATCAGCGATTAACTGCTCAGGAGTTACATCCTTTGGTGCTGTAAATGGGTGGTGCATTGCTGTAAGACCAGCTTCTTCTGTCATTTCGAACATTGGGAAGTCGACAACCCATAGAGCTTTGTAGCCATCAGCTACTAAGTTCATATCACGTGCAGCCTTAATACGCAGTGAACCGATCGCAGTTGCGGTCTTTACTCTCTTACCACAGCAGATGAAGACGATATCGCCTGTCTTTGCATCAGACAGTTTTACTAAATCTAAAAGCTCCTGCTCTGATACGTGCTTGCCAATTGAAGACTTAAGACCTTCAGCACCTGCATTTAGATCATTTACCTTGATATAGATAAGACCAGATGCGCCTAGCTTCTTAACATAGTCTGTATACTCATCAATCTTCTTACGTGTTAAAGCAGCACCGCCAGGAAGAGCAAAAGCAATGACTCTGCTGTCTTTGTCGTTAGCAGGCTCTGATAAAACCTTAAACTCTGAGTTTACAACAGCTTTATCAACAAGCTTTAATTCAAATGGAATTCTTAAATCAGGCTTATCTGAACCGAATCTGTCCATAGCCTCTTCCCATTTCATTACAGGAAGCTTGCCTAAATCGACGTTCTTAATGCTCTTGAACAGTTCACGCATCATTTCTTCCATGATGTCACGAACGTCCTGAGAAGTCATAAATGAAGTCTCAACATCGATCTGAGTGAATTCTGGCTGTCTGTCAGCTCTTAAATCTTCATCACGGAAGCACTTTACGATCTGATAGTAACGGTCGTAACCTGCGATCATTAAAAGCTGTTTGAACAGCTGTGGTGACTGAGGTAAAGCGTAGAACTTACCATGATGAATACGAGATGGAACCAAGTAATCACGCGCACCTTCAGGGGTGGCTTTAGTTAGCATTGGGGTTTCGATATCTAAGAAACCATTCTCATCTAAGAAATGTCTTACAAAATGAGTGATCTTTGCTCTGGTTACTAATTTCTCAACCATCTCAGGGCGACGTAAATCAAGATATCTGTATCTTAAACGCTGCTCTTCTGAGTTATCCTGATTGAAATCTAATGGCAGTACACCAGCTTTGTTGAAGATCTTAAGCTCTGTTGCATAAACTTCAATTTCACCTGTAGCCATCTTCTTGTTAATCTGGTCATCAGGACGAGCTTTTACAGTACCCTTTACACAGATGCAGTACTCATTTCTTAAAGTAGATGCTAGAGCATGAACAGACTCATTATCAGGCTCAAAAACAACCTGAACGATACCAGTTCTATCTCTTAAATCGATAAAAATCAGACCACCAAGATCACGTCTGCGGTTAACCCAACCGCATAAAGTAACCTCGCTGTCTTTATTGGTTAAATTTACATTACCACAGTAAATTGAACGCATTGACATAAAAAAGCCTCTTTTATTTAGGGCATCAATAGCTTTCTGTGTAAAATCCCTATGATGAAAATTCATAAGTATTTTCATCATATTTATTGCACACAAAATCGTTTCCCTTTCAGAAGAAAGGAAAATCAACATTGATTACTTGTCTTAAAAATGCGTACATTATATGAAATTTGCTATTTGTAGGCAATATAAAAACACTTATGCAAGGCTGTAAGTGCCGTCAGGCAAAGGCTTTATTGATTACCAATTCTTTCATGCACCATAATGATCTACAGAATTAGAAACTCTACTCTAAAGACTCTCTTTATTGAATAAAGACCTATTTAAAAATTTACTTTTTTGTAACTACTCAGAACCTACCCAAAACGATCTCTGTCTTGCCATTAAAAGCAGAGATTAGAACTTCAAATGCATCTATACCTTGTTTCTTGGATGTGTTGAGAAAAGATGTGACGTTAGGTAGGCATGAGCTCCTTTGGCTCATGATGGAGCTTCATGTTCACTCCTTTATGACCTTTCTGTCCACCTGTCTTTCTACCTGTTTTCTCTCTTAGGCTTCTGTTTTTATTTGCTTTCTTATATCCATCACTTGATGGTGGTTTTGAGCTGTTGTGTGAATCCATGTTCAGTTGTCGTTGCAGCACTTTGTATGGTTTCCTGCAAGTCTTTTATAGTTTGCTTCAGTTCTGAAATGGTAGCTGTTTGCTTATTATTCTGCTCCATAATTCCAGAGAACATGGTTATCATCATATTGATGATGGTTGACAACGAGAGCACAAGTACAGATAAATCTGCTGGAGCTTTATCTTTTAGCTCTTTACAGAGTTTCTCGGCATCTTGTTTTAACTCGTTGAAATCCATTGAATCACCTTAGCTTTTTCTACTGCTGTTATTATACCAACAGCGATTTTTAGCATTAGTGATTGCTCAATTACAACTTGATGAAGCATCTCAAAAAGATCTGTAACGCTCTTTTAAGATCTCTACAGATCGATGACAAGAGAAAATGACAAAACAAATCCCCATAAAAGTGTCCCTATATAATCGCTTTTTATGCGCTTATAGAGCGCTTTTGAACAACCTTAAGAAAAAAAGCAATTAAAACCGACTTTGTGAGCTTCACAATGTAATTTTCTAAAGATCTCACTGACTGTAAAAGTCAGTGTAAAAAAGCTTTAATGCTACTCAGGATCTGTTTGAGGTTCTGAGTAGATGCAAAAAAAACATGCTTTCAATTTCAGATAATCTGCTTTCACAGGTTGTTCGACTGAAAAGAACTATGTTTAGGTAGCAAAGCTATCAAAATCGTCTTGCTACTAGAGAGACTTAAATTTCGTGGTAAGGAGATTAACAAAAAAGGAAAATTCAAATGACGAATGGACTTACAGTAGTCAATATTTGTAAGTCCATTGTATGATAGTAATTAGTATCCAGCAGCTAAGCCGTCACCACGAGGATCGGTTCCACCTTGCAGTACACCTGTTTCCTGATCGACTAGGATAGCACCTGCATGCCCCATGGTATCAGTGTAATCATCAACACGCTTTACAGGATGACCACGCTTTTGTAATTCATCAGTGACCTTTTCAGGAATTCTTCCTTCCATCTTTAGGTCATTTGATGCTTTGCCCCATGTTCTTCCGTATAACCATCTAGAAGCATTGATAGCTTCTTGTGGAGTCATACCAAAATCAACAACTCTTGTTGCAATAGCAGCCTGTGTCTGAGGTTGCCCCTCACCGCCCATGGTTCCATATACAAGATATGGCTTGCCGTTCTTAAGCATCATTGCAGGATTTAGAGTATGAAATGTTCTCTTGTGAGGCATTAGAGCATTTACATGATTTGGATCGAGGCTGAAGAATGAACCTCTGTTCTGAAGGATAACGCCTGTTCCCTTAGGCACTATACCAGAACCAAAGTCATGATAGATTGACTGAATTAAAGAAACAGCGTTGCCATCTTTATCTACAACACCTAACCAAATAGTATCACCTTTAGGATCTAAAGGTTCAACCTTGATAGCAGCTTCTTCCATGCTGATACGCTTTGCCTGATCCTTACCATGATCTTTACTTAAAAGATAATCTAAAGGAATGTCAGAAAATTCAGGATCGGTCAGATACTTATCTCTGTCAGCGAAAGCTTGTTTGGTTGCCTCAATAATTACATGGTAGTAATCTGCAGTACCTTCACCTAGACTCTTAACATCAAAATTGTTTAAAACATTCAGAATCTCTAAAGATGCCATACCTTGAGTGTTAGGTGGAAAGTTGTATGCTACAGTGTCTCTGTAATTAACGTGGATAGGCTCAACCCAATCTGCATGATGGTTCTTAAAATCCTCAAGAGAAAGCATACCGTCATTTGCTTGAAGATCTGCTACAATTTTTTTTGCAATCTCGCCTTGGTAAAATTCTTTAGCTCCTTTCTTTGCAATTAAAGATAATGTATTTGCAAGATCATGCTGAACAAGAATTTCACCTACATCATAAGCATCAGTTCCATTCTTTAAGAATACTTTAGAAAACTCTGGGAATCGCTGAAGATTTCTGAATTCAGAATCGGTAGGATCGATATCAACCTTAGTCCAGAAATTCAAAGATGTGCTTACAGGAAAACCATTCTTTGCATAATCAATTGGTGTCTTTAAAATGTCGGCCCATTTATATTTAGATCCCATTTCCTTTTGAGACATTTTATATGCCTCATCCCAGCCTGATACTACACCAGGAACTGTATTTGCTGCATAGTAACCACGAGAAGGAATTTTTTCAAAACCTTTTGATTTGTAGAATTCGATTGTAGCTTTGCTACCAGACCTACCTGATGCGTTCAGAGCCTTTAGTTCACCTGTTTTTGCATTATAAATAAGCCAGAAGTTGTCGCCACCTAGTGTACACATCTGTGGATATACAACTGTTAGAGTTGCAGCAGTTGCAATTGCAGCATCAACTGCATTACCACCTCGTCTTAGAACGTCAAGACCAGCCTGTGTTGCAAGGTAGTTTGGAGATGTTACAACACCATGAGTTGCTAATGGATTAGACTTCTGAGATACAGTCATTGTTTGTGCAGATAAAGTTTCATTTGCTTTCTGTGAATCTGAAGAGCATCCAGAAGCTATCAGTGTTGCTATGCAGATAGCACTTAAAGGTGCGAGTTTGTTCAACTTCATGTTTATTCTCCTAAAAGAAGTTTGATCAAAAAATCGACCTTGAGTATAAACGTGAACAGCTGTTTATCGCTTAAATGCTCACTATGCGATCCTTAATGTCAAAAACAGTGCATAAAGTAATATATTGATTTTGAAGAACAAAGTATCTATAAATATGAATTTTATGAAAGAATAAAAAAATTTTTTGCACTAGTTTTTTTTGTCATGCATGGTTGGTTAAGCATTGTTTGCATTCTTGGTGTTTTAGATATTACTTCAATAATATGACTTATGATTTTACCTTTCATGAGATTTGTAAAAACTAGAGCGCTTGTAACATACGTTTTGAACTGTTTAAGATGACGTTCAATATATGATCTTAAACGCTCAGTGCTTCAAGTGCGATCTCTATTATATCCATGAAGTGGCACTTTATGAGATTCACTAATTTCTTTTTACGGCCACCAAATGGGACCGATCGTTATCACAAAAATTGTTTGTTAATCATAACTGTAGTTAAGCTACAAGTTTATATTAACTTGTTTGGCTTCAATTGACAAAAAAAATTAAGTGATGTTGATCGGTTCGATTTGTTTGCCGTAAAATTTCATTGAGGCGTTAAATTTTTTCCAAGCTTAAGAATAAATAAGTGCAACAAAGTTAAATTTAAGAGCAATATTAGAAATATCCTGCCTTTTAGAGTAAATATCCCCTTTTTTATCTACAAAGTTAATGCTCTTTTTTATACAATATCTATTAGGAGGAGTTACTATGTTCCAAGCTTTAAAAAAATCTGTTCGATCCTTAGCAATATGTTCTTTAGCTATCGTAAGCTCACTGTCATCTGCTTATGCTGGTGAGGCAAACACCAATGCTCAAGGAAAAACTTTAAATGTAGGTTGCGAAGGTGCTTTCGCTCCTTTTACCTATATTGATGATCAAGGTAATATCACAGGCTTTGATATCGATTTAATCAAGGCTATTGGTAAAGATCTTGGATATAACGTAAAAATCAATGTAATGCCTTTTGATGGTTTAATTCCTTCATTGATGACAGGCAACATTGATCTCATCATCTCTGGTTTCACCATTTCTGAAGAAAGAGCAAAAAAGGTAGACTTTTCAGATCCATACTACTTATGCGGTATGAGCTATGTCATTGAAAAGAAGAATGCTCAAAAATATGATACCTATGAAAAGTTAGACGGACACCCAATCTGCACTCAGTTAGCAGCAACCGGTACTAACTTCACCCAGAAATTTCTTCAAAAGTCTAAAGATAAGATCTTTAATACTCCTCCTGAGACCTATATTGAGTTAGGTAACGGCAGTTGCCTTGCTGCAATTCATGACAAGCCTGTAAATGACTTTTTCTTAACTAAAGATAACTCTGGTAAATTTACCTCAATCGAAATTAAGAAACATATCGATAAAGAGTATTACGGTATTGCTGTACAAAAAGGTAATAAAGAACTTCTAAATCTAATTAACAAAGGATTAAAAGAAGTTGAAGAAAATGGTGTGTTTGAAAAGATCAGTATGGACTGGTTTGGAAACAATATTTTAGATTCACTAAAAGAATCAGAATAAACTAAAAATAGATAAACACATTATTAAAAAGCGAACTTAACACGAGTTCGCTTTTTTGTTTCTAAAGACTCTACTAAAAAGTAATCAGCTAAAGATCTGATGGAATTGAGAACCACTTTTTACTGATTTCATCAATTTCTCTAGTGCTCATTAAGTAATCAAGACCTTTATTGATTTTATTTAATAACTCAGCTTTATTATCCCCTACAGCAATCTTGTAGGTAACTTCACCTGTAAAAGGAATGTCTTTAACAGTAAGTTGTCTCAAACGATGTTTACTAATGTAGTAATACATACTAGATTTACTGTCTATGAAAGTTGCACACTGCTCCTTGTACAGACCTGAAAAAGCATCCTCAGAACTAGCAAAAATCATAATTACAGAGTTTTTGTATTTAGAACGCACATACTTTAAAACATCAGGCTTATCTGTGACACAAAACTTAGCACCTGCCATTGAAGATATATCCTTATACTTATAAGCGAGATTATCTTTAACTGCAAAAACTAAGTTATTTTTAAAATAAGGGGTAGAGAAATTTGAATTTAACTGATTCTCTTTTAAATTAGAATCAAAGGGAGCTACAACGGCATCAACTGTGCCGCGGCGTAAAGAATTCTGAAGAGCATAGAAAGGTATCATTCTAAACTCAACATTAACATCTAATGCATTAGCAACAGCACGCATTACATCTACGCCAAACCCTTTTAGATCACCAATATCGCTTGTCATTGAAAATGGAGCACTATAACCATCTACACCAACATAGATGGTTGCATGGTCACGATTAACATAATTAAAAACGCCAAAGGCTAAAATAACGAAAGCTACAATAAAAGCTATAAAGTTTAAAAATCTAATCAAGATCAGCTCCTAAGACAATTTATGCTTAGTATACGCTAAGAACAAGATCTAAATATCTGACGATCAGACAATTTTTGAAAAAAGTTATGAGAGTTAAAAGATAAACTTTTGGTGATTAAAGTTGTAGGATTCAAAAACGAAAAAACCCGAATACATGTTCGGGTCTTTAAAGATAAGTGGCGGAACGGACGGGGATCGAACCCGCGACCTCCTGCGTGACAGG
>ERZ1034952.2794-NODE-2794-length-12437-cov-3.259732_pt1 | contig 12437 bp, 9 predicted proteins | sample MGYA00520625_ERZ1034952 | MGnify/ENA primary metagenome ERZ1034952 (study PRJEB33766, sample SAMN09781773) | gut metagenome | biome: gut microbiome | host: Homo sapiens | place: Madagascar | study: EMG produced TPA metagenomics assembly of the PRJNA485056 data... | reverse complement strand
GCGGGGGCAGGGGTCTCGCGCGCAGTTCCCCACGAGCCGAACCGTCCGGCGGACGGTTCGTGCGAGCCAGGACTGTTTGAGCACGTGACCCCTGCCCCCGCGCCAGCGAACCCGAGCCCAAAGCTACCAGATGAACACCTTCTCCAGATCAAGGTCGCTCACCTCCCCCTCTTCCAGGAAGATCTCCTCCAGCGAGCGCCCCGGGTACTTGGCGTGCAGCCCCTCAACGCTCTCGTCGAAAATGAGATGCCGGCCCTCGATCATCCCGAGGTTGTCGGCAACGTCCTCCAGCTCGCGCAGGTTGTGCGAACTCAGAATCACGCTCGCACCGCGCCTTCGGGCGTACAGCCGCAGCAGGCGCTTGAGCAGAATGCGCTTGGACAGGTCGAGCCCGTCGAAGCTCTCGTCGAGCAGCATCGTGCGCGCACCCGTGGCAAGCCCCAGCAGAATGGCAACCTGACGCTGCATGCCCTTCGAGAACCCGCCGATCTTCGCGCGCGCGTCCAGCTTGAACAGCGCCAGCAGGTTGCGGTACGTACCGTCCGACCAGTCGGGGTAGTAGCCCGCGTAGTAGTCGCGCATCGCATCAGGCGTCGCCTGGGGCAGAAAGTACGGCTCGTCCGCCACGATGAACGGCGTGCGCTCGGGCGTGCGCCGCCCGTGCGCGCTTTCCCCGTTCACGAGCACCTCGCCGGCATCGGGCAGATACACCGCCGCCACCGTCTTGAGCAGCGTGGTCTTGCCTGCGCCGTTGTAGCCCACGAGCCCGTACACGCAGCCGTCGGCCACCGTGAAGCTGATGTCTTCGATGGCGGTGAAGCTGCCGTAGCGCTTCGTCACGCCCCGTATCTCCAGCATCGATACCTCCCTGAAAAATCTCCCTATCGTCTGCGGCACGAACGCCGGCACGCTTCTTCGCCCGGCATCCGCACCGCCCGCATCGGTCGCCCGGCGCGCAACGCCCGAAACACCGCGCGCCGCGGCCTGCGGTCAGCCGCGCTCCACGTGCAGGCGCCCGTCCTCCAAGCGCAGCACGCGGTGCGCGCGCTCGGCGAGTGCGCGGTCGTGCGTCACGCACAGCACCGCGTGGCCCTCGTCCGCAAACTCCTCGAGCGTACGCGCCACCTCGTCGGCGGTCTGCTCGTCGAGATCGTTCGTCGGCTCGTCGGCGAGCACGGCCCGCGGCTCAAGCACGAGCGCCCGCGCCAGCGCCACGCGCCGCTTCTGCCCCACCGAGAGCTGGTGGGGAAAGTGGTTCACCCGCTTGGCCAGCCCGAACCGGTTCACGAGCACCGCCGCGCGCTCCGCCGCAGCGGCCATGTCGGCGCCGCCGAAGCAGGCGGGCACGAGAACGTTGTCGATCGCGCGCAGGCTTCCGATGAGCTGCGTGTGCTGAAACACGAAGCCGAACGCATCGGCGCGCAGCGCGGAAAGCTCCGCATCGCCCAGGCCCGCCGTGCTGCGGCCCTCCACGATCACCGTGCCTGCCGAGGGCGTGAGCAGAAGGCCCGCGATCGACATGAGCGTCGACTTCCCGCAGCCCGACGCGCCCACGATGGCCGTGAACTCGCCGGGGGCGAGCGCAAGGTCGCATCCCGCCAGCACGGTCTCGCCGTCGTACTCCTTCATCACGCCGCGCACCTCAACCACGGGCGCAGCGTTTGCATTGTTCCCCAAGAAAGACAACCTCCCGTCTCGTTCCGCAAGACGAACTCCCCGTCTCGTTTCGTAAGATCTCCCATCTCATTCGCAACGTCAGCGAGAAGCGCTGCGGCGCGCGCAGATGGCGCGAAAGCTTGGAGCGCCAGCTGTGCCGCCACAACGCTTCGCAGCGTCGACCAGTTCCGACGTTGCGTCAGCAACGTCGGAACCCCCTAGTCGATATCGCCCGTCTGCATGGCGCTCGACGGATCGATGCGACCGGCACGCGAAAGCGGCCACGCCACCGCCGCCAAGCCGATGACGGCGAACAGCAGCGCCACGCCTGCCGCGCACGCCGCGCACAGCCCGACCGAAGGCGCGATGAACGGGAACGATCCCGCGCCCGCCAGCACGGAGGGCACCGCCATGAACAGCACCGCGCCCAGCACGATGCCTGCAACCACGCCGCCGCCGACCAAGATGCCCGCCTCCCCTACGATGAGGCGCGAGATCTCGCGCTTCGACGCGCCGAGCGCACGATAGAGCGCCAGCTCGCTGCGACGGTCCCATGCCAGACTGAAGAAGCGCGCGAACAGCTGGAACAACGTGGCGACCACCAAAAGGGCCGCCGCGCCCAGCATGATGGAGAACACCGACCCGAGCTGGTCGGCCACGCGACCCACCGTCTGGGATCCCTGCACCACCGCGATGCCCTCCATGGAGGAGAGCTCCTGCGCCACGGCGTCTTCGGCGCCGTCCGCCGCGTCCACCATCACGCACGACACGAGCCCCGACGGATCCCCGTACTCGTCCCACAGGTAGGCGAGTTCGGGGGTCTCGCTCACGAACGCCCGCACCGTATCGATGTCCATGAGCACCGATCCGTCCAGATCGGACCCCGTGGCGTCGAGCACGGCGGCAACCTCCACCGGATGCCCGAGCACCTTTCCGTTTTCCTGGAAGTCGGCCGCCATGTTCGCGCCCACCACGATCTGGTTCTCGGCGAGGGCGCCGTCCACGCTCTCGCTCGTCCACGGCGCGATCACCCAATCGGTTGCGGCGTCGTAGCCGATGAGGCGCGAGGGGGTGCTCGCCGAGCAGCAGCTGGCATCGAGCGTCTGCCCGTAGAACTGAGCGCTCACGCGCTCCACGCCCGCCACAGCGGCGATTTCGTCCACCACCGCCTCGTCCATGTACATGTTGGCGGGACTGCCCGTGAACAGAAGCTCGTTCTCGTCGAGATCGACCGCCGCCTCAGCGGGAATCACCATGAGGTCGGCGCCCAGGCGCTCGGAGCTGCGCGCGAGGCCGTTTTGCACGCCGATGAACGACAGCGCGAGCGCCAGCACCACAGCCGACGACAGCGCCACCGAGAGCAGCGTCGCCACCGACTGCGCGCGGCGCATCGCAAGCGCATGCTTGATCAGCGTGAACATGCGCTACAGCCCCCTCTTGGGCATCTCGGCGCGCTTGGGATCGGCAAGCGCGGCAGCCACCAGGCACAGCACCGCGGCAACCGCCGCGATCACCGCGACGACCATCGCCGTGGTGTGGCAGTGCATCGTCGCGTCGCCGCACAAACCCATGAACGGGCCGTACAGCGCGGCGATCACGAGCGCCTGCGCGAGGATGCCGCCCACCGCCAGCCAGCGCCGCCCGATCTTGCACTTCACAAACGCAAGCCCGAGCGCCGAAAAGGCACCCATGACCTCGACCAGCGCCACGGCGATCATGGTCCAGTGGCACTTCATGGGAACCTGTCCTCCCGCCGCCGTCTCGATGGGCTTCGCGCAGCCGCCCATCGCAAGCGCGGCCACCGCCGCAGCGGCGATCACCACGGCCGCAACAACGCCCAGAACCCGATACGAACGCATCTTCATTGCTTTTCTCCTTGCTTTTTCCCAGCGCCGCCGCGCCCAGAACCCGTATGCGCCTTACGCGAACCTGCACGGTCCGCGCGGCGCGCGCCTGTCTTTTCCTTCAGAAGGCTGCTCCCGTTGAGCACCTTCTCCTCAGCGGGCGTGAGTGCATCGGCTCGCGCCGCTTCCTCGGCCTCAGCCCGCGCCGCAGCCCGCTTGGCGCGGCGTCGCGCCGTCAGCTTGCGCACCGTGCGCATGATCGCGCGCACGCCGAAGAACACCCCGGCGACCACGGCAGCCACCACCGCCAACGCGCTCAGAACCTTGAGGAAATCGGTCACGGTGAACCCGTGCACGAATACCGTGGCGTGAACCGAACTCTCGCGGCAGTGCGGAAGGGAGGCGTGTATCACCACGTCAACCTGCCCGGTCGACAGCGGCACCAGGTACGTGGTGCCGTCGAAATCAACCGTGGTGGCGATGCCCTCCTCGGCGAAGTCAACCGTGTACGTCGGCGTGATCCATTCCTTGCCGTTGCAGGCGCAGGCGCCGTAGTCGTCAACCGCGCCGCACAGGCACGGATCCTGCCCGCACATTTCCAACATGCCGCAGGGAATGCCCACCTCGATGGTTTCGGGATCGGTCTGCGCGGGAACCTCCAAAAAGCCGATGCGGTCCAGATCGATGTGCGAGGGCACCGTGAGGTTCAGAACGGGGTCCTCGTCTTCGGCACCCGTCGCGGCGAGCGCCGCCTGCGGCAGGCCCGCAAGAAGCAGGCCCGCCAGCAGGAGCGCGCACGCAAGCGCAGCGGCGAACAGCAGCGGAAGGTACGGGAAATGCCGCCCGCCGACGCACGAGGTGCCCGGGAATGCGCGGGTCGAAAACCCGCCCGCATGCGACCGCATGTTATTTCTCATCGTCCGGTTTCTCAGCGGAATCGGCCTCGGAAACCGCACCCTCCGAGACGCCGGACCCAGAGGAACCGGAAGGGTCGGAAGGGTCGCCGACATCGGCCGCCGCCTCGTCGGAGCTTTCACCTTCGGCCTCAGCGCCGCCGAACAGCGCATCCGCCTCCGCTTGGGCCGCAGCCGCAGCCGCGTCGGCGCGGCGGCGGCGCCACACCACCACACCCACGATCGCCACGACGACAACCACCGCGGCAACAACGCCGCCGATGATGAACGGCGTGCCGTCCTGCGCATGCACGTTCACCGTGGTGGCGTCAACGTCGGCTGCATCAGCCGCAGCCTCTTCTTCGGGCGTAAGCTCAAGCGCGGCAAGGTCGCTCGTCGACACAGCCCACGTGCTGCAGTGATCGAGGGTGAACACGGCGTAGCCGCCGGTGATCTCAATGCCCTCCTGCGCAAGCTCGAACTTATGCGATTCCTCGTTGAACGAATAAAGGTTCACCGCAGTGCCGTCCTCGAACAGCTCGGAAGCGCGCAGGTACACCTCGCCAGGTGCAGGCAGATCACCCGAGAAGGCGAAATCCATCACGAGCGCATCGTCCACATCGGACAGCAGCTCGGCAACCACGCCCTCGCCCTTGGCGCTCACCGTCACGTTGGGATCGAACGAAAGGTCGCCCGCGGGGTCGAGATCGGCGCCCTTGAACGAGATGCTCACATCGGGCGAATCCATGGTGCCGCCGCTCCAGAACGTAACCGTGCCCTCGGTGCCGGCGATCTCTGCCAGCTTGGCGGATGCGTCCTCGGCGGTAGTCGCCTCGGCAACGATGATCTTCGTGCCGTCGGGCGCTTCCATCTCGACGTCGGCGGCATCGCCGCCCTGCTCCTGCACCTGAGCCGCCGCAGCAGCAAGCGCATCGGTGCCCACGGCGGAAACGCTCACGCCGCCGCCCGCACTCGCACCCGAGCCCGAACCGCTGCCGCCGCCGGCGGAAACCGACCCGCCCGAGCTGCCCGACGAGCCCGAGCCGGCCGACGAGCCGCTGCTCGAAGAACCGCTCGATGCGGGTGCGCTTACTTGCACTGTCATCGAAGCGGCTGAGTCTACATGCTTGGAAAGCGATGCGTACACCGTTATCGTGGCGGTTCCAGGAGACAAAGCCTGAATGGAAAGAGAGCTGCCACTCGCCGAGGCGCGCGCCACGTACGGATTCGAAGACGACACGCTTATCTGCGTATATGCCGTGTAGTATTCAAATCCGCCGCACGTGCACCATCCCGCCTCATTTAGGCAGCCTCCTGGACGCCCGTCGGGTGTCGTAAGCCCGTTGCAGGCATCAGGACAGATCGCCATGCCGCATCCCGGCAACTGCTGCTCCTGCATAGGACTCACGGAAAGCCCGATAGTCTGCGACTGACCTTGAGCCAAGCTGACACTCGACGCGCCGAACGAGATGCTGACTGCCGGCTTGCTGAAGTAGGCGAACGCCTGCACTGGCAAGCATGTCATTAAAACCAGCAGGAGCGAAGCCGCGAATGCTCCTATCATCGCCAATCGCGATACGTGGAATGCTCCCGTCTTTGAAGATAACATCATTCCCTCTCTTTCCCTTCGTCTGAAAAGCGCATGATTATTGCAGTGCTTCCCTTGGATTTCGACTGCTGAAGAATCGCTTGAAAAATCGAGCCCCCGGCAACCGAAACGCCGAAGGGATGGTCGACTTACGTCGACCATCCCTTGACCACTTAGCCGTCGGAGACTGTCCGAGCAGCTGTCATCGTGCTACGAAGCAGAAGCTCGTTACCTCCTGGAAAGCGCCTTCCTGCGCGCAATTGCAGCCGCCCCAACAGCAAGGGAGGCTACGCACGCAAGAGCAACAAGAGGCACGACGGGCGTTTGGTCGCCCGTCTGAGCAAGCTGGGACCCGTTGGCGCCAGCATTTCCAGGCATGGAAACCTGAACCGTGGTCTGCTGGTTCTGATCGCCGTATCCCCCATTTCCGCCCGGCACAACCTGCTGCGGAACAGCCTCGCCAACCGCAAGCATGAAAGTCGACAGGTCGGTTACGGTCACAACTACCTTGCCTTCGGATGCCGTCACGCGCTCCGAGGTAATCGTACCGTCATCGTGGCGGTGATACACCGTCACGTAATGGTTGTTCCACTGAGGATCAATCGGGAAGGTCAGCGTAATGCTCCCAAAGCCCTCGTGGATCTCCTCGCCGTCAACAAGGAGCGTCACCTCATACACGCCCGCAAGGGTATCGGAGCCGAGGTTCGCCATCAGAGCGTCATAAGTTTCTCCCTGAGTGATCGGATCAACGTCCAAGACCACTTCGGAGCCATCGGGCACAACCAGCGAGCCCTCGGCCGTAACGCCCGTGCCCGAAGCATCGGCGACGGGAACGGAAACCGTCGGGGCGGCAGCCACAGCAAACTGCACCGTCGTGGAGCCGAATACGCTCTTCTCGTCACCCGTAATAGTAGCAGTGTAGGTACCCGCCTTATCAAAGGAGGTCACCTCGTTGCCATCTGCGTCGGTATAGACAACCGTGCAATCATCACCGGGCACGAGTGTGCGGGTGATGTCCCCACCCGCGTAATTCACAACAAGGGAAGGCTGACCACCTGCAACGAAGCTCGCAACAGAGACTTCGTTGGCAGGAGGCTCATAACCGAAATTAACTACAGCTGTTTCAGAAGAACCCAAGAACGCATAAGGCACGAAGAAGCAGCCAGATTCATCGGCATATGCTTTAATCTGGTTGTTGTCCATGATGCCCAAACCGTAAAAGGTGATGCCCTCCACAGGCTTGTAGGTGGGGCTCCCAGTTTCAGAATCCACCCCGCCGTCTTTCTCGCCAAAAGCGCCAGCGGTGATGTAACTGTAGCCCAGAGGATGCACTATCTTTTCGCTCGTATGGATATCCATGTTTGCTGGGTCGCCATAGAAATAGACGTCCTTCAAGTTAGTGCAGTCTTCAAACGAAGATCCCATGAGCGTGTTTACGCTCTTGGGGATGGCGATTTCAGTAAGTCCCGTGCAGCCTTGAAACATTCCTGACGGGATGTACGTCTGCTGGTATGAAGACAAATCAACACTCTTAAGCGTGTCGTTGGTATCTTCAAGCGAACTCGTGAACAGCTGAACTAACACGCCAACCGTGAAATCGCCCCAATGACCCGGCTCTTCACTAAAGTGGCTCATGTCATAACCCATATACAGATTCGAGGGCATTTTGATGGCTTCGATATTGGTTCCAGCGAAAGCACCAGCACCGATATAGGTTACCGAGTCGGGAAGATCCAATGTTGTGAGAGAGGTTCCGTTGAAAGCGTTCTGCTCGATGGTGAGCAATTCTTCCCCATTAAAGATAACGCTTGATAAGTTAGAGCAGCCTTCGAAGGCATTCCTCCCGATGCTCGTCAAACCCTCACCGAGCTCAACGCTCTTCAGGTTGACGCAATCGGCGAATGCCGAGTCTCCGATAGATTCTACGTTGTCGGTTACCGTGAAAGACTCTAGCTTGTCAAACCCTTCGAAAGCGCTGTTGGAGATTTCCGTTACATTGCCATTGATTTGAAGATCGGCAACGTTGACGCAACCCGGCAGCGGAATCCACGTATCCGAGTCGTTAACTACCTTCGTCAACGTGGTGAGGTCTTGAAATACATATTCCCTGCAACTTTGAACAGTTTCCGGGATGTAAACAGAAGAGATCTGAGTCCCCTTGAACAACCCTCCCCTTAAATCAGTCCACGAATCGGGAATCACGCAATCATAGACCCCGTCTGAATTAAACTTTTTCAATGACGCCGGAAACACCCTGCTTGAACCTTCTGCGCTGGGAAAAGCAACATCGCAAGTCGGCTCGCTGTCGAATTTGATTTCCTCAAGGTTGTACAAAAAATACACGACGTTATTCACAGGCGTAGGCCACGATTCCATCGTGCCTGGAAGAACTACCGTTGCGATCTTACGGCTGCCTCTCCCGGGGCTTCCCTTAATCTGCGTGACCTTCTTTCCGTCCATGGTTCCCGGAATAACCAGCTCACTATCGCCGGTATAAAGATCCTTATCGCCTTCCGCGCTGTAAGAAGAAGGGAAGGTAACCGTCAGTACGCCCTCGTCGTCAATCGTCCAGGTAATGCCAGCATTGTGCTCGGCGTCGCCGTTCTCGGAATCAAGCGTGGTGGCAAACGCTTTGCCCCCTCCTAGAGCCACAAGAACAGCAGCCATCAAAGCTGCGACGGCAAAATACACCGCCGCAGCCTTGATGCTGAACGATCGACGATAAGCTACCCGCGCATCCATCTTGATTTAGCGCGCGTCAGGCAGATACTCGGTCCACACGCCATCGTTGCTCACAATGCCGTTGAACGTCTGACCGTTTGCCTGGAACGTCGCGTCGTCGAGGATGTACAGATACAATTCGGAGCCTTCGGGACCCGTCACCGTGAGATCGGCACCATTCGCCGTGATGCTATAGCCGGCAGGGAGAGACGCTCCGCTTGCAATAGCTTCTTCTGCATACGCCGGAGCCACCGCCGCAACCCCCATCAGCGAAATCGCCATGGCCGATGCCGTGGCAAAGCCGAGAATCCTGTGACTCAGCTTCATCGTTTCCAATTTGTGCATGTTGTCAAATCCTTTCGTGAATCACTGTCTTGCGTTTCACTTACCGGCCTTTCGCCACGCGTTCCGCGCAGCACGGAAGCCGTCCGCTGCTTCGGCTTCGTCCGAAGCTCATGCGCTTTTCACCTGTCCTTGCCGCACCCCTTTCCTTGCGCTTTCCGAACTGCTCAAGGCAGCTTCCGACCGGAAAACCACTCAGGCCCGAAGCTGCCTTGCGAGGATTCATTCGCCACGTGAGCCTGTCGCTGCAAAGACGCCGCCATGCAGCCTTCTTCGCGGGCGTTCACTATTTATCTATTCAGAGAATAAATCCTCATACATATATACACCATATTTGAGGATAATGGAGGTTGATTTTTGCTTTCCGTACCCTTCCTGTACCTAAGTACAGGTGCCTTTGACCTGGGGTTTTACAAATGGAAAATTTGTGAACTGAATATGGAGACGATTTTGCATGCAAATCGGGTTGAAGCGAGAACGCGAACCCATCTTGCAACGGCGCTCTCCGAAACCGTCAAAGGCGCGCACTGCATGCAAAATCAGTTGCGGCAAACACGTAAAATAAGCCGCCATCAACGAAGCCGGCGACCCCTATCGACAGTAAAGGCAACGGCTATCAACGCCGCGGCTCAACCCGCCGCAGTACGCTCTCCGAGCACGCGAAAACATCGACACGGCGACCGTCAAGTCAGTCGCACACTGACCCGCTCGCTACACCGCGGGAAAACCCTCGAGCACGATGAACGTCGTGTCATCGGCGAGAAGGAGCTCATCGCCCGAGCGCAGGCGAACGGGGCGCGCCTCGAAATCGCCCGCCTGATCGCGCGGCGGCTCAACAACCGTGCACGCGCGCGTCGCACCGCTGCGCACAACCGTTCCGTTGCGCGATCCGAGGCCCTCGACGAACCAGCGGCCCTCCGCATCGCACCAAATGCGCGCATGGTGAGCCGACACGCCCTGTCCCACGTCGGTCACCGCGCCCTCGGAGAGCGCGAGCGCACCCACTTCGACGCCCTCTTCGCTCGGGGCGATCCAATGGGGAAGCCCCGACACGCAGCCGTCGACCACGCGCAGCAGCTGAAGATGAGCACGTCCGCCGCAGCGGCTCGCCTTCTCTTCGGCGAGCACCGCCGCCAAGGGCGATGCGGCCAGCGGCGTGGCAAGCCTGCCGCCCTGCACCGACTGCGAGAAATCGAGCGCGTACTTCACCGCGCGGCGCACGTCGGCGGTGCAACCCGCCGCAACGAACAGCACCATGGCAACCTCGGCGCGCTCGTCGACACTGAAACGGATGCCGTCGCCGAGACGGTCGAGCACGTTGCGGTAGAGCGCCACGTCCTGCCGATGCGCAGAGAGGGCGTCCTGCAGCGGCAGGCCGTCGCGCCCGCGTACCAGGTCGAGCACCTGGCGGCTCGTCATGCCGCGCCCCTCCTTGGATTTGAGACGCGACACCACGCGCAGGGCGCCGATGCCGAAATCGCAGAAATACCGTTCCTGAAGCGAACCGAGCGGCGCATGGACGATGAAGCGCGAAACCCACGTGCGGTCGTTCACGCGGCTCACGGGGCTGCGTCCGTCGAAGAGCGGCTTTCCGCTCAGGATGAGCCCCGCCAGCTCCTTGTAGCTGATGCCGCCGTGGCGCTTCAGCACGCTGAACATGGCGGCGCAGGGCGTGGGGTCGTTTGCGATCATGCGCTGCCTCCCCGGGAATCGCCGTCACGCATCTTCTCGCCGGGTTCGTCGAGCGCGCCCGCCGCAGATGACGAAGATGCGGCGGGAAGGGTCTTCACCGCGCGCACTTTGCGCGTGCTACGCGCATCGGATGCCGGAGCCACGAAGTCGGCCGCGAAGAAGCACCACGCGGCGGCGGTCGAGGCGAGCAGCGCCGCCGCGAATCCCCAGGCGAGATCGCCGTCAGGCTGCGCTGCACCCCCGCCCGCAAGCGCGAGCGCCGCTCCCGCAACTGCGCCGGCGGCGGCGCGGGCGAGCCCCGCCGCACCGTGGGAACGCCAGCGCGCCAACGAGCCCGCAAGCGGCGGCAGAGCCGTTGCGACCACCGCGACCGCGCCCGAGGGCACGCCGGCGGGAACGCCCAAGCCCGGAAGACCCGCGCTCAAACCCGCAAGGGCGCCCGCCGCCGCGAAGGCGACGATGCCGACGACGGCGCTCATCGCCTTACCGACGACGCGCACCACGGTGCGACGGCGCTGGGCAGCGCCGCCGTAGCCGTCGGCAAGGCCGCCCGGCGCAAGAGGAACCGCCGGCTCGCCGCGCAGCATGCGACCGACGTTTTCGGCGTAGTGGAAGGAAAACGATCCGAGCGCATCGCGTACCTGATCGGCGTCGGGACGCAACGCAAGATCGGGGACCAGGCACGCCCCCAGAATCGAGCCGAGCACCCCGTCGACCGCGCACAGCGCCTCGGCAGCCTCGTCGGGATCAGGCGGCGGCGTCATGTCGGCTGACGCCCTGCGCACCGCAACCGCCACCTCGGGCTCGCGCAGCAGCACCGCAGCCACGTCATCACCCGCATGAGCGCTTGCCCAGGCTCGCGCGGCACCGCGCTCCTTCGCCTCCCTCAGCGCATCGGCGCCGAGGTCATCGGCCGCGCCGAACGGAGGCGCGCCGCTCGCCAACGTCCACACGACGCTCGCCGCCGCGTACACGTCGGCCGCCGCCGTACCCGCATGCGCCGCCGCGCCGCCCGCAAGCAGTTCGGGAGCCGCGAAATCAGCCGTCGCACCGTGACCTGCCGCAAGGGCGCCGTCGGGTGCGCCCGCCGCTGCGGCGGCCGACCCGAAATCGACAAGGCACAGATCGAAGGCCCCTTCGTCGACCTGCTCGTCAAGGGAGAGCCGGTCGGTGCGCACCATCACGTTGCCCGACGAGATGTCGCGGTGCGCGATGCCGCCCTCCACAAGCCCCATGCGCGCCACGAGCTCAAACAGATCGCGCCCGATGCGCGCCGCGACGAGCGGCGAGACGCGCCCCTCGTCGTCGACGGCGAGCAGGCGCGCAGCCTTCGCCAGCGTAACGCCCTCGACCCATTCCATCACGAGCGCCAGCGCCCCACCCACGCGACCGCACCCGAACACACGCGGAAAGCCCGCAAGCCCCGACACCGCGCATTGGAGACGGTATTTGCCGCGAAACGCCTCCTCACGTGCGCGAAGCCGCGCCTGCGCCGCCTCGGCATCGGCACGCTCCCCCTCGTCGGGCTCGGAAAGAACCTTGAGCGCGAACACCTCGCCCCACAGGTTCGAGACGCGCATCACAGACCCCTGCCCGCCCGCTCGGGGCGCACCCGGCTCCTCGAGCAGCGTCACGAAACGGCGCTCGTACGCATCGGCTTCGACGGGAGCGAGCGCGCACGACGGCTCGAACGCCTCGACG
>ERZ1034952.2793-NODE-2793-length-12453-cov-4.429666_pt1 | contig 12453 bp, 11 predicted proteins | sample MGYA00520625_ERZ1034952 | MGnify/ENA primary metagenome ERZ1034952 (study PRJEB33766, sample SAMN09781773) | gut metagenome | biome: gut microbiome | host: Homo sapiens | place: Madagascar | study: EMG produced TPA metagenomics assembly of the PRJNA485056 data... | reverse complement strand
GGAGAAGTGACCGAGAGGCCGAAGGTGCTCGCCTGCTAAGTGAGTATACCCCACAAGGGTATCCAGGGTTCGAATCCCTGCTTCTCCGCCACGGTAATCCGAGAGCCCCGCAGCAGCGGGGCTCTTTTCATGTCCGGGAATCGTACGGGGATTCGAGCCGTGAGGTCAGGCGCCGTTAAGAAAACATACCTGTGGCATGTTTTCAGGCGACTGCCCGCCCGAGCTTGCGAGGGCGGGTCGAGAGCGTTCGCCGAAGGCGGACGCGGGAATCCCTGCTTCTCCGCCACGGTAATCCAGGAGCCCCGCAGCAGCGGGGCTCTTTTCATGTCCGGGGATCGTATGGGGATTCGAACCTGCCCCTACCTCTTCCAGGGCCAGCGTTTGATGACGCGGGCGCGGCGCGCCCGTTCCGCATAGTGGGGATTGTGCCTCACGAACACGTGATGGCAGATGCGCGTCACGACAAGCCCGATGACGCCCACCGCCATGAAGCAGACGCCGAGGTCGAACACGGCGTCGTTTCCATCGAGCACCGCGTACAGCGACACAACGGCGAAGAAGATCGTGATCGCCGAGCACAGCACGGTAAACACCTCGACGAGAACCTCTTTCGCGCGCGCAGGCGTGCGCACGTACGAAACGACGAAGTAGAGGATCACCGCCAAAGCGGCAAGCGCGATGAGGAGCGGAACCGTGCGCGAGAGCCGCGCGAGAATCGCTACGGGCATGAGCTAGAACTGCACGATGGGAGCAGTTTCGGCGGCGGCAACCGCGTCGAAGCTCTCACGCGGCTTGAACGAACCCGCGAGCAGCATGCCGGGGAACGTCTGGATCGCCGTGTTGTACTTCATGACCGTATCGTTGTACGACTGGCGCATATAGCTGATCTTGTCCTCGGTGTCGGCCAACTGATTCTGCAGCTGCTGGAAGTTGGCGTTCGCCTTGAGATCGGGGTACGCCTCCGCAACGGCGAACAGGCTCTTGAGCGTTCCCGTGAGCGCGTTCTCGGCCGCCATCTTCGCCTCGGGCGTCTTCGCGTCCATCACGTTGGCGCGTGCCGAAATCACCTCGTCGAGCGTACCGCGCTCGTGGGCGGCGTAGCCCTTCACCGTTTCCACGAGGTTGGGGATGAGGTCGAGACGACGCTGAAGCTGCACGTCAACCTGCGCCCACGCGTTGTCAACCATGTTGCGCAGCTTCACGAGGTTGTTGTACAGCGCGATGGCGGCGACAACGAGGATAACGATGACGACCGCGATGATGATTCCGACGATCATGACGGCTCCTTACCGAGCATCCGACGATTCAAGGGTTCGCCCCATCTTAGCATGCCGCGCAGGCGAAACGCGCCGTGCCGACCCTCCCCACACGAAAGACGAGCCGCAGCCCTTAACGCTGGGGAAGTTTCGCCACACGCAGCGACGAGAGCGTGGTGGCACGCGCCCACCAGCCGTGCGCCTGGGCGGCGGCAGCGATAGCGCACGCAGCCGAGAAATCCTGCGTGAGCGCATAGGTCACCGCGCCACTGCCCGTGAGCAGCACGTCGTCCGGAGAAGCGATGCCGCTCTGGGCGACAAGCCACTCCCTCACCTCGGCGAGTTCGGGCAGGAGCTTCTCAGCGGCAGGCGCGAGGTTGTTGAACAGGGGCACATCCGCCGCCGCACGCGCCTCATGCGCCCGCGCGTCACAAGCGGCGGGAATCGACACCGGGTTTTCGTCGAACGTGCGGTACGCCGCAGGCGTGGAGACGCCTGCGGCGGGCTTCACGAGCACGAGCGGCATCTTCGCTGGCTCGAGCGCATGGTCGAACACCTCGCCCGCACCCGTAAACAACGCGCAGCCCCCGTGAAGGAAGAACGCCACGTCGCTTCCAAGCTGCTGCGCCGCCTCTTCGATCGCAGGGTCGCCTTCCGCAACGCCCCAGAAATGCGCCGCTCCGAACAGCGCCGCAGCGGCGTTCGACGATCCGCCGCCCAAGCCGCCCTCGTGCGGAATGTTCTTCTCGATGCGCAGGGAAAGCTTCACGCGATCCGTGCGACCCAGCACGCGAGCGAGCGCGTCGATCGCCTTGAACGCGATGTTGTCGCGCGCGGGGATGGAGAGCGCCGCGGCGCCGACGCCCGTCTTGTCGGTGCAGTCGATGCTCACGAGCACGTTGTCCTCGGGGCCGCCTACCGCGAGATGATCGGGCAGGTTAGATGCGTCCTCCTCGCTGGTCCACGGCGCCTGGTGCATGTACATGATGTCGTGGAGCGCCACGGCGTGCATGATGTTCGCAACGTCATGGAAGCCGTCGGCGCGACGCGCTCCCACCCCGAGGAACAGGTTCACCTTGGCAGGAGCCACAAGCTTGATCGCGCCATGTCCGAGAAACGTCTCCGCGGTCCACTGCACATCGCGCGCCGTGGCAAGCATGTCGACTTCGGTTGCCTGACGGTTTTTGGACGATTCGCTCACTTTTTCTTCCTTCTTTCCGAAAAAAACGCGCGCAGCAACGCGACGCACTCTTCACGCCGAACACCTGCGGCAACTTCGAACCGGTGGTTGAGACGCTCGTCGCGGTTGATCGCGTAGAGCGTGCCGAGCGCGCCGGCCTTCTGATCGGGCGCTCCGTAGACGCACCGCGTCACCCGCGCCTGATGCATGAGGCCCGCGCACATGATGCAGGGCTCGAGCGTCACGTAGACCGTGCAATCGGCGAGCCGCCACGCGTCGAGTACGCGCGCCGATTCGCGCATCGCGAGAAACTCGGCGTGGCCTGCGGGATCCTTCGTCGTCTCACGCAGGTTACAGGCGCGCGCGATGATGCGCGGCTCGGCCGTGAAGCGACGCGTCGCACGATCGAACGGGCGGTGCACCACCACGGCGCCGATGGGGACCTCGCCGAGACCGGCGGCTCGGCGCGCTTCGGCGAGTGCCTCGCCCATGAACATGTCGTCGAGCGCCTTCTGCTCGGCGAGCATGTCGGGGGCCTCAAAGCGCCCCTTCGGGCGCGCGTGCTCGGGCGCAGGTGTTTGCGGGTTGTTTTCCATGGGTGCATTATACCGACACAGCGCGCCCGCATGCGGACGTCCCGTGCAAGCTGACCGCTTCACGCACTGCGCAAACTTGTCGCAAAATGGCGTACGGCGGGATGCGACGAAGGGCGTTGTGCTATCCTGATCCGACACGGAGGCGTGGCCGAGCGGTTGAAGGCGGCAGTCTTGAAAACTGTTGAGCCGCAAGGTTCCGTGGGTTCGAATCCTACCGCCTCCGCCATGTTGAAACACAGCCCCTGGAAAGGGGCTTTTTCTTTGCCTGCAGGCTCGCGGCGAAAGAGGCGGGAGGTTCGAACCGCGAGGTCGCGAGCCGTCAAGGAAACTGTCCAGCGGACAGTTTCCAGGCGAGCGCCCGAAGGCGCTTGCGCCGAGGGCCCAGAGCGTTCGCCGCAGGCGGACGCGGGAATCCTGCCGCCTCCGCCATGTTGAAACACAGCCCCTGGAAAGGGGCTTTTTCTTTGCCTGCAGGCTCGCGGCGAGAGGGGCGGGAGGTTCGCCCTCTACAGCTCTTTCAGCAGATCGTCGCTGTACTCGATGCCGTCGCGCATGCACTGCCGCTGCTTGCGACGACGCATGCACACCGACGCCACCCCGCCTTCGGGCCGAAGGAAGTAGCTCTTGTAGCCGCAGTTGCCGTAGCCGCTGCAGGAGCGGCACGCGATATCCTTGAACTCGAAACCGTCGAGGATCTCATCGGTCAGCATTCTGAACTTACCAGCAGGAGCAGGCATTTTGTCCCCCTATCGTTGCGCTGGAGCGCTCTGCGCGCCGCCCTGGACGGCGCCTCGTTTTACAGCGCCCATTATACGCGCAGGCGAACATCTCGTTTCGCGGAACTCGCCCAGGCGAGTCGGAGCTCGCATCGGCGCGGATCGATCTGCGCGCCGCGCGCCTTGGCCCCATCGCACTCCTTGGCACTCGCCGACCGCGTCTGGCTGCGCTCAGCCTCCGCTATCGCTCGTCGAAGGGAGCGTACTTCCGGCACACCTGCCACGTGTTCTTGTACGCGGGACGGATGATGCGCTTGCCCGCGACGATCTCCTCGAAGCGGTGCGCCGCCCAGCCCGCCATGCGCGCGCATGCAAACAGCGGCGTGTACAGGTCCTCGGGAATGCCCATCATCGAGTAGACGAACCCCGAATACATGTCCACGTTGGCGCACATGCTCTTCTTCGTGCCCTTCTCACGCTCGATCACCTCGGGCGCGAGGCGCTCGATCGACTTGAGCAGCTCGAACTCCGCCTCGTACTCGGTGCCGCGCGCCAGCTTCTCGGCGAACTGCTTGCACACCACGGCGCGCGGATCGGACAACGTGTACACCGCGTGTCCCATGCCGTACACGAGACCCGTCTTGTCATACGCCTGCTTGTTGACGATGCGTGCAAGGTAGGCGGCCACCTCGTCGTCGTCGTCCCAATGCCGCACATTCTGCTTGATCTCCGCCTGCATCGCGCGCACCTGATGGTTGGCGCCGCCGTGGCGGTAGCCCTTGAGCGAGCCGATGGCCGCCGCGTACGCCGAGTACGGGTCGGTATCGGCCGACGACAGCACGCGCGCGGCGAACGTGGAGTTGTTGCCGCCGCCGTGCTCGGCATGCAGACACAGCATGATGTCGAGCATGCGCGCCTCGTCGGGCGTGAACCGGCGGTCGGGGCGCAGCATCGACAGGATCGTCTCAGCCGTCGACTGACCGGGGATAAAACGGTGCATGATCATCGAACCGTGCTCGAAGCGCGCCACCTTCGAGTAGTACGTGAGCACCATGATGCGCGGCAGTCTGCTGATGAGCGAGAGCGCCGTGTGAATCTCGTGGTCGGGGCTGCGCTCCTCGGCGTGCTCGTCGTAGGCGTACAGCAGCAGCACCGAACGCGCGAGCACGTTCATGATGTCAGGCGGCGTGTTGCGCATGATCATCGAGGCCGTGAACCCGTCGGGCAGCTCGCGCTGCGAATCGATCACCTCGACGAACCGCTCGAGCTGATCGCGCGTGGGCAGCTCGCCCATGAGCAGCAGGTAGCAGATCTCCTCATAGTTGAAGCGGCGGTCCTGGCTCCCCGTGTCAAGCAGGTCGTACAGGCTGTAGCCGCGGAAGTACAGCGCGCCCTCGTCGGGAGTCTTCTCGCCCTGCACCACCGTGTAGCCGTGCACGTTGGAGATGTTGGTCATTCCCGCGACAACACCCGTGCCGTCGGCGTTGCGCAAGCCGCGCTTTACGTCGTACTGGGAGTAGAACGAGGGGTCGATGTGATTGACCTCGCGGAAGTTGTCGTAGAGGAGAACCTTGCGCGCTTCGTTCTCGTCAACCTCGAGCGCCTTGGGGCCGCACGGAAGCGCGGGACTGCCCTCGCAGATGGCCGCCTCGTCGATGTCGAGGATCACGTCGCCTGCGCGATCTGCGGCGCGTTCCTCCTTGGAGCTTGATTCGGATCGAACGTCTTCTCGGGATGTTGCGCTCATACACAGCCTTTCTCTTTTCTGAAATTGTACCCGCTCCGCACAGGCGGGCCATGCGCAACCACGCGCGTAACCCGCCTGTAACACCCCTCGTTCGGTGAGCTGTCGCGCCGTTTTAAATTTCTCAAAAAAGTTGTTGACAGCTCGAACCCCTGGTGGTTAAATATCTTTCGCTGTTTTACGTGCGCCGTTACCTCAGCTGGATAGAGGGACTGACTACGAATCAGTACGTCGGGGGTTCGAATCCCTCACGGCGCACCATTAAAGCTAAGAATCCGCAACGACTGAGTTTTCAGCACGTGCGGTTTTTTTATATCGCGGCACGAAACAGCAGCGCACCCACCAGGGCGTGCGAAACGGAAACTCAAAGGAAAGGAACGTACGTGAAGGTTCGAAAATCGAAGCCTCACAGTATGTAATCTTCCGACTTCCCTCCCTTGCGTCGGCAGTCGGAAGACGACTGCGACGCATCTCTCTGCTCTTTTCTGCGCTGCTGCACGCACGCCGGCATGCTGCCCGTCGCGCACACCGCGACCACCCGCGCAACGCCGAGCGCCGAGCGCCGCACGCAGACACAGCAGACGGATGCCTGAGAACGTAAGGGAGTCCCATGCTCTACCTCTCTCAAATGCTCGGCAAGCCCGTCGTCGACGCGGCTGGCGAGAAAATCGGAACCATCTCCGACCTGGCCATTTCCACGGGCGAGGTCTTTCCGCGCATCACGAGCCTCGCCTTCCAGGGGCCCGGCAAGGTGCCGTTCATGATTTCGTGGCGCAAGTACGTCGACCAGTTCGACGAAGACGGCATCACGCTGTCGGTGAACGCAGTTGACATCCGTTTCAGCTATCTGCAGCCGAGCGAGGTTTTGCTCGCACGCGATCTGCTCAACCGGCAGATCGTCGACACGCAGGGCATGAAGGTCGTGCGCGTAAACGACCTCAAGCTGTCGCAATCGGGCACGCAGCTGCGCCTGCTCGGCGCCGAAGTGGGCATGCGCGGCATTCTGCGCGGCCTGCACCCGCTCGTCGAGAAAGCCGTGGTCGCCATCGCGAAGCTCTTCAAGAAGCGCATCGACGAGAAGATCATCGCCTGGAACTACATGGACCTGCTCGACCGCGACCTGTCGAAGGTGCAGCTGTCGGTCACCCACCGCCGCCTCGACGAGCTGCATCCCGCTGACGTGGCCGACATCCTCGAGCAGCTCGATCCGCAGCAGCGCGCCTCGGTGTTCGAGCACCTCGACGATGCGCAGGCCACCGAGGCTATCTCCGAGATGGAAGACGAGCTGCAGGCCGAGTTCATCGACGACTTGGACGACGCCCGCGCGGCGCGCCTCATCGGCGACATGGACCCCGACGACGCCGCCGAGATCGTGCGCGACCTGCCGTACGAGAAGGCCGAGACCCTTCTGCGCCTCATGGGCGTCGAGGACGCGGCGGAGATCCGCCAGCTGCTCGGCTACAAGGACGGCACCGCAGGCGGCATGATGACCACGCAGTTCGTGGCCGTTCCCAAGGAAACGACAGTGCGCGAGACCATCGAAGTGCTGCGCGGCCTCGAGGAGGATCACCCCACCGTTCACTACGTGTATGTGACCGAGGATTACGGCAAGCTCGTCGGCGTGCTTTCGCTGCGCACCCTCGTGCTCAACGATGACGAGACGCAGCTCGGCGACATCATGTACGACGAGATCCTCTCCGTCACGCCCGATGAGCCCGAAGACGACGTCGTCGAGGACATCTTCAAGTACGACCTGCCCGCCATGCCCGTCGTCGACGAGCGCGGCGCGTTGCTCGGCATCGTCACCACCGAGGACGCGTGGGACGCCATCGAGGACGACGTGTCGGGCGACAAGACGCGCGCAAGCGGCATGAAGATCCTCGGCATCGTCGTGTCGGCGGCGCTGCTTCTTGCGCTGTACACGCTCGTGCTTCTGCAGGTGGTCGGAGCCACGGGCTTCCACGGATTCGGAGCGTAGCGCCATGGTTGCGAAGCCGGAGAAGACGCCCCAGACGCGCGGCGGAGCCAAGACCAAGCCGCGTCGCGAGCAGAGCCGCGCCGCCCGCCGTGCAAGCGGCGCCAAGGAACGCGCCAAAGCCGTGGAAGCACGCAAGCAGGCGCGCGCAACAGCCGCGAAAGCCGAGGAAGCCGCGTCGCACAAGACGAACGCCCTCGCTGCCGGCACCGATGCCGAGACCAGCCCCGATGTCGCCTTGGCCGAGCCCGTCAAGAAGCCGCACAGCAAGGTGTGGCTGCTGCTCGCGGCCATGGGTCCCGGCATCGTGACGGCGATGGCGGGCAACGACGCCGGCGGCATCTCCACCTACTCGACCGCCGGCGCCGAGTTCGGGTTCGGCACGCTGTGGGTCATCCCCATCATGTGCGTGCTGCTCATCGTGGTGCAAACCACTGCGGGACGCATGGGCGCCGTCACGGGCAAGGGATTCGCCGCGCTCATCCGCGAGCGTTTCGGCATCCGCCTCACCGCGCTCGCCATGCTCGCGCTGCTCGTGGGCAACGTGTGTACCACCTTCTCGGAGTTCGCGGGCATCGCATCGGGCATGGAGATGTTCGGCGTGCCCACGTATGTGTCGGTTCCCATCGCCGCCATCGCTGTGTGGCTGCTTGTCGTCGGCGGGTCGTACAAGCGCGTGCAGAATGTGTTTCTCATCCTGTCGTTCGTGTTCGTCACCTACATCGTGGCGGCGTTTCTCGCGCAGCCCGACTGGAACGACGCGCTCGTCTCAACCGTCGTTCCGCACCCCGAGGGCAGCACGGGCTTCATCTCGCTTGTTATCGCCATGATCGGCACCACCATCGCACCGTGGATGATGTTCTTCTCGCAGTCGAACGTGGTGGAGAAGGGCCTCACGACGAAGGACCTGTTCTCCCAGCGCGTCGACTCGGTGTCGGGCACCATCGCCGCGTGCCTCGTGGCGTGGTTCATCATCGTGACCACGGGTGCAGTGCTCTACCCCGCCGGCATCACGATCGACAGCGCCGCCGACGCTGCCAGCGCGCTCGTGCCGTTCGCGGGCGAGTACGCCGAGGCTCTGTTCGCCATCGGGCTCGTGGCCGCGTCGTTCCTCGCGGCGTGTGTGCTGCCGATTACCACGGCGTTCGTGATCTGCGAGGCATTTGGCTGGGAGGCGGGCGTGTCGTTCAAGTGGCGCGAGGCGCCCACGTTCAAGAGCATCTTCACCTTCGTGATCGCGTTCTCGGCCATCGTGGTGCTCGTGCCCAACATCAACCTGCTGTCGGTCATGTTGACGGCGCAGTTCGTCAACGGCGTGATCCTGCCCATCCTGCTTGCGTTCATGGCGATCATCGCCGCCGATAAGTACATCATGAAGGACTATCGCGCCAAGCTGCCGCGCCGCATCGTACTGTGGGCGACCGTCGCCATCGTCGGCGGGCTTACCGTCGCGCTGTTCGCCATGCAGATCATGGGGCTGGCGTAGCGCGAGGAACGCGCGAGGGCGGATGCGCGTGCGTGGTGAGACGCGTCGGGCGCTTGGGCGTGCCGCACATGAGATGTGTCGCACGCGCCCAGCTCGTCCCGGGTGCCGTCAACCCGCATCTGGGACATCCCAGGTGCCGCCAACCCGCGCTGAACGCAAATCTCACAAACGAAATGGTCCGAAACGAGCCTTCTCGGCTTGAAAACACGTAAAAGTGGTCTCTACCGGCTCTTCTCGGCCCGAATTGCCTGCTTTGAGGCCGAGAAGAGCGACTTGAGACCGGAATTTTCCAAAAGTGGTCGGAATGGGCGCAACTCGGTGTTCGCGTTCTATTGCGTGTCCGTCGAAGCCGCGTTGCGCCGCGCCACAGCCGCCCCGATGCGTTCGCTGCGTCCGCAATGCGCGCAGCTTCTCCTCGCATCCGCGCCCTATCGCGCGTCCGTCGAAACCGCTTCCTTCTGCTTCTGCATCGCGCGCTCGAACGGCTTCTCGAGATGCTCCTCGGTGTCGAGCTCATGCTGGTACTCACGGTCGATGGCGCCTTGTACGCTCGGTGGGTTCACCGTGAACGGCACCGCCTTCGTGAACAGGCTCACCACCGGCACGATCACGAGCGACAGCAGCATGCACAGCGCGCCGCAGTTGATCGGCGACGCGATGAGCGGCGTACCGACGAAGCCGAGGCCCATGTTCACCACGGTGAGACCCACGCCCACGATAAACGAGCACCACACGGCGGCTTTCGAGATGCGCCCCGAGTACAGACCCCAGAGGAACGGCCCGAGGAAGGCGCCTGCAAGCGCGCCCCACGAGTACGACATGAGCTGCGCGATGAACACGATGCTCGAGTGGTACTGCACAAGCGCGAGCGCCGCCGATATCACGATGAACGCCACGAGCAGCACGCGCATGTACGTCAGCTGCTTCTTCTCGGACATGTTTTTGACGATGTTGCCCTTGATCACGTCGATGGTCAGCGTGGAGGACGACGTGAGTACGAGCGACGACAGCGTCGACATCGAGGCAGACAGCACAAGCACGATCACGATGCCGATGAGGATGTCAGGCAGCGACGAGAGCATCGTGGGGATGATGGAGTCGTACACGGGCGTGCCGTCGGCGGCGTACTCGATCTGGTCGCTGTAGAGGCGCCCGAACCCGCCGAGGAAGTACGAGCCGCCCGCGACCACAAACGCGAACAGCGTGGAGATGATGGCGCCCTGCTTCACCGCAGGACCGCTTTTGATGGCGTAGAACTTCTGCACCATCTGCGGCAGACCCCACGTGCCGAGGCTCGTGAGAACCACAACGCCGAGTAGGTTGAACAGGTCGGGGCCGAACATGCTGACAAACGCTCCTTCGAGCGCCGTGCCCTCGGCGGGAATCTGCGACAGCTGAATGATCGACTCCGCGAAGCCGCCATTGCCCGCAAGCACCGCGGCGATGACCGCCACGATGCCGATGAGCATCACGATGCCCTGAATGAAATCGTTCATGACCGTGGCCATGTAGCCGCCGACGACCACGTAAATGCAGGTGACCACCGCCATGCCGATCACGCACACATCGTAGGGCAAGCCGAACGCCATGCCGAACAGGCGCGATAGCCCGTTGTACACCGACGCCGTGTACGGGATGAGGAACACGAAGATGATCGCCGCAGCCGCGATGCGCAGCCCCTTCGACTTGAAGCGCTCACCAAAGAACTCGGGCATGGTCTGCGCGCCGAGGCGGTGCGTCATCTCGCGCGTGCGCGGACCGAGCACCCACCAGGCGAGGAGCGACCCCAGGATGGCGTTGCCGATGCCCGCCCATACGGCGGCGATGCCGTACTTGAAGCCGAACTGTCCCGCGTAGCCCACGAACACCACCGCGGAGAAGTAGCTCGTACCGTACGCGAACGCGCTCATCCACGGTCCGACGTTGCGCCCGCCCAGAATGAAGCCATCGACGGTGGAGGTCGAGCGGCGGCAGTAAATTCCTACGCCGACCGCCACGCCGACGAATATCAACACCAGAAGAATCTTCTCGATCATGGTCCTTCTCTTCTTCTCGTCTACACGAACAGATGCAAGGGCCTTCAACGGGAATGCTGCAGATGACAGGGCCGAAACGCGGCCGACGATCACCAGGATGCTGCCGAAACCACGCGGTTTCGGCAGCGGGAAGCCTCACCCGATGAAGGGGCGGAGGCGCACACGACATCGCAAACGGAGGTGCAAAAAAAAGAGCACCCGGTTTGAAATCCCGTGTGCTACAAGTATCGATAATAATAGGAAGTGGAGAAGGATGCGCCGAGCGGCTGCTGCGCCGAGCGCATACCCGCAGCGGCATGCTGGCGCGCGCCACGACACTGCATGGCGAAATGCTCGCTCATCACAGCGTGAGCGACAGCCTCGAAATGCGCGATATGTCCATCCGTGCGGAACATGGCGCTTACTTTAACATAACGGGCGCGCACGCCAACGGACGCGCGGGAAAATTTAACAATGCGGTTAACAGAGGGGCGGAAGGAGCGAGCGTCCCGCGCACGCGCTAGCTGATCGGCGGGCCCGCGGTGCTGCGTCCCGCGCGCGGCATCGCGAAGCAACAAGCACGGATGCCGACGCCTTGCAGCGCGGAGCAGATACCATAGCGCGTTCGTCCGCGCTTTTGCCAACCATCGGCGCCTGGCGGCGCAGGGCAGATAACTCGAAATAATTACCGTTTTTGGAAACTATTTCGCGAAATAATTACCGAAAACGGAAATTATTTCGAGTTAAGAGATTTCGCTCAGGTTCACCACCCCGTAAGCAAGGCCGTTTTCGCGCCCCATTTCCTCAAGCCATGCGGCAGGGGAAATCGGAGGAACCGAAGACCGCGAGAAGCCCTTCGCGTCGCGCGTGATCACATAGTCGGCATGCACCTTCTCGGCAGCTAGAGCGATCAGGCAATCCTCGTAGTCGCGCCACCCCAGCTTTGCCGCCCGAAGAGCCTCCTCACCCGACAGATCAACGGGCACAATGACTTCGCACGCGCCGACGATCGCCCTCTGGACGCACGCCGAATCCAGATAGTGGTCAAGCACATAGAACGCGTCTTTGAGCGAGGAGACCGACGTCCACAACCGAACATCGCCGAAGAAACCCGCCGCCACGATGCGCTGCGCAGCGTCGAAGAACGGCGCCTTGCGACCCAGGTAGTCGATGAGAACGTTGGTATCAAGCAAGAGATTCATAGTCGGCCCGCTTTCCTTCGCGAACGAGAGAGCGGTAATCACCCGACGCCGCCCGATCGTCCCAGTCCACTTCAAGCGTGCTGCACGACACAAACCGGGCGAAAGCCTCCTTCGAAGGGGCAGACTCCGCCAACGCACCCGGCAAGGAGCGGTGCTCGATAAGGTAATCGTAGGCACCGTTGATCAGCTCCGTCGTGGTCGATCCGAGCGAAGCGAGAATGCCTGCGCCTGCTTCTTTCTTGGCGCGGGAAACACGTGCGTTGACGATGACGCTCTCCATGGT
>ERZ1034952.2792-NODE-2792-length-12453-cov-21.491047_pt1 | contig 12453 bp, 9 predicted proteins | sample MGYA00520625_ERZ1034952 | MGnify/ENA primary metagenome ERZ1034952 (study PRJEB33766, sample SAMN09781773) | gut metagenome | biome: gut microbiome | host: Homo sapiens | place: Madagascar | study: EMG produced TPA metagenomics assembly of the PRJNA485056 data... | reverse complement strand
TTTCGTTTTTTTATTGATTTAGGGTTTGAAATTATAGAAAGGAGATTTATGGAGTTAAAACAAAATAATATGACCAGCAACTATTTTTCGGAAGAGTATTTGATGAATACTGTGTCGAGATTCTGGAAAAATTTTGTTGCGGAAGAATTTTCATATGGGAATGCGGGATCAGCTGCGTCGGGGGATGTGGCTGTCGCAATACCGGCTTCCGGAAAGCGAAATTATAAGGATCTGGTGTTCCGGAAAATATTTCATGACAAGGAGAAGCTGCTCTCGCTGTACAATGCACTGAATCACTCGCATTATGAAGATCCGGAGCTACTGCATATTACAACTTTGGAAAATGCGGTTTACCTAAGCTTGCAGAACGACCTGTCATTTGTGGTGGATTTTGATCTGTGGTTTTTTGAGCATCAGTCCACCCTGAATCCCAATATGCCGTATCGCTTTTTGTTGTATCTGGCAAGCGAATATTCTAAGCTGAACACGGATGACCTGCTTTACTCCAACAAGTTACAGATGCTGGATACTCCGCATTTTGTGGTGTTTTATAATGGAACAGATCCTCTCCCGGAATACAGCACCCTGAAACTGTCCAGTGCCTACCGGAATAAGGAAGAGGCTCCTCAGCTTGAATTACAGGTACAGGTAATCAATATCAATCTCGGGTTCAATGCCGAGCTGATGGATGCCTGCCAGATTTTAAAGGAGTACGCCCAGTTCGTCGCAGAAGTCCGCAAGCAGGCAAAAGTGTATCCAAATCGACAGGCCATCGTTCAGGCAGTGGATGTGTGTATTAAGAAAGATATTTTGAAGGAATTTTTGCTTGAGAATAAGAAGGAGGTTATTGATATGGTGTTTTTCGAATATGACGCTGAGGCGGAAAAGAGGGTCATTTATAAGGATGGACGAGCAGAGGAAATTGTTCGCTTATGTAAAAAATTTCATGTATCAAAGGAAGATACCATCCGGGAGTTAGAAACCGAGCTTTCTATTTCTACACAGGCAGCCATGGATTACTATGATATTTTTTCGAAGGAATTGGAAAAGAAATCTTTGGATGATCAAAAGGCCTTATAAGAACCCAAAAAGGGCAGCCCGTCATGGACTGCCCTTTGGTTCTTACATAACTCTTACAGATATGGTTCGTTCCTCTTTGGAAACAACCTGATCTCAGCTTAAGCTTACTGTAACAGAGACAGTACGCCCTGGTTAGCCTGATTGGACTGAGCCAGCATAGCCTGACCTGCCTGAGCCAGGATGTTGTTGTTGGAGTACTTAACCATCTCAGTAGCCATATCGGTATCACGGATCTGGCTCTCTGCGCTGGTGGTATTCTCTACAACGTTATCCAGGTTGTTGATGGTGTGCTCAAGTCTGTTCTGAACAGCACCAAGTGCGGAACGCTGGGTGGATACCTTCTGGATAGCATTTGCGATGGTCTTAACAGCCGCATCAGCATTCGTGGAATCTGTTCCATTTACCTGCAGTCCGTTTACACCAATGCCCTTAGCACTCATAGCCTCTAAGGATACTTCAATCTTGTTCTCAGCAGTGGTATCAGCACCTACCTGGAAGCTTAAGATCAAAGCTTTCTCAGAAGAGCTCAGTGCAGTGCTTCCGGAAGCTCCAATTGCCAGTTTCACATTGACAGCAGCATCTGCATCAAGGTCATTAAGATTTCCAGTGTATGTTCCTGTGATAGCGGCGTTAGTAGATTCAACCTTTAACTGCTTGCTGATGGTAGCAGAGCCAGTTGCACTGTTTTGAACCTCAACTCCATATGAATTCGCAATCTCAGCAATTGTATTTGTAACCTCTTTACCATCCTTCAGTGTAACGGTTGCGTTTGTTCCATCAGAAGTAATCTTAACAACGTTCTGAGCATTATTCTTATCAGTAATCTTAAAATTAGTATCATCACTGGAAACTACGTCAACGGTTCCAATTTGGATCTGTGCGCCATCTGTCAACTCCTTAGCCGTGGTACCCTTGGCTGCTACAGTTACTCCATCAACTGTTCCTAATACATCGCCTGCCGCAAAGGTCTTCTTGTTGCCATTTGAGGCAGCATCGCCCTTTAACAGATAAGTCTCGTTGAATTTCGTGGTTTCAGATACACGGTCGATTTCATTTACAAGCTGATCAATCTCATTCTGTACATAGTTTCTGTCGTCTGCAGACATAGTGCCATTTCCAGCCTTTACTGCCAGTTCGTTCATTCTCTGCAGCATATCGTGTACTTCGGTCAGAGCGCCTTCAGCGGTCTGTACTGCACTGATACCATCCTGTGCATTCAGGGAAGCCTGTGTCAGACCTCTGATCTGCTTTCTCATTTTCTCACTAATGGACAGGCCTGCTGCATCATCAGCTGCACGGTTGATCTTGTAACCGGAAGACAGTTTCTCGGTGGACTTTGCCTGAGAAGCGGTGGTTAAGCCTAACATTCTGTTAGAGTTCATAGCTGTAAGATTGTGTTGTACTACCATAATAATTTACCTCCTTGTATTACTGCCCAATTCCTTTTGCGGCAGTGTGCGTATCTGTATTGTTATTGAGAAATCCTTTTCTCCCAGATACTTGTTTTTAGTTTTTATAGTAACCGGAGTAGGAGCTTCCCTGTCGGGCCCTGACAGAGCCGCTCTTCCTCCGGTTATTACCATATGAAATTATTTGTCCGCATTTCCCTTTGTGATGATCACATTTGACTTCTTGCGGTACTTCTCCGGGTGCTCTTCTTCCGCATAATATTTAGGAAGCTTCGCTCTCTCCTCCGGATCTGTGATTTGGTTTTCTAATACCGTGCTTCGCACGATGTTCACCTCTTTCGGTGCATCAATCATGATGCGGAGATGATTCTTGGTTCCTCCCAGGAACACGATCTTGATATTGTCATTGATCATCAGGTATTCTTCCGGACTAACGGTCAGACGCAGCATATCGATAACCTCCCTGTTTTTATTCAGCCTTCCTTGCCTGCTGGTTTGCACTGATGCAACATTTTATTATGGAATGTTGCATTTTCCTTATTCATTAATACTTTCAAGGAGGCTATTATGAGCACGACACAACCTATCCGCAGCAAACAACTTTTACATGATTTCAAAGATTACTATCTTACCCAACAGCCCAACTTCCGGAATTACACTATCATCCTGATCGGTCTGAACACTGCTCTCCGTATCAACGACATTCTTCATCTCACCTGGGGAAATGTCTATTGCACAGAACACAGCCGCTTTTACACCCATCTTCTGATCACAGAAAAGAAAACAGGAAAAGAGACCCGAATCCTGATCAACAGAGAACTTCAGAAAACATTACAGTCCTACCGGAATACATTGTCTTCCGTAACCGACACAGACTACCTTTTTCCCAGTCCCAGAAAAACAGCTTCCCCTCTCTCCAGGTATCAGGCCTACCGCATTGTCCGCAGAGCCGCGGAGCAGGTTGGGATCGATGATATCGTGCGATGCCATTCCCTGCGGAAGACCTTCGGCTACCATGCATGGAAAATGGGAACTCCGCCCGCATTGCTGATGGAGATTTACAATCATTCTTCTTTTCAGATCACAAAACATTATCTGGGAATTGAACAGGATGACAAAGATGCCATATTTCGTGACATACAGCTATGACATGCGGCCTATATAGTCACTATAGTGATATAAAAGTAACGCAGTAACGATTTTTATTAAAAAGGCTAAAGTTTTCCCATGGTCCGCCGAAATATGTAGTGCAAGACAAAATGCAACATTCCATAATAGAATGTTGCATTTTCTATTTTAATCTATTCATTTCTGTGGTATTCTTTTAAAGACTGCATATCGCTTTTTTTCGACAAATATTTCTCTTTTATTGAAACATATACAGTCAGAATCAGGAGTACACATGAAAAGCTTTATATGTCAAATATTCTATAAGCAGCGGGCGGCATTCGAGCAAAGCTACGCTTCCAGGGGCAAAGAGTATCCTCTTCCGGAAGATGTTTTCCTACAATCGGATATTTTCTATGACGAGAAGCATGTTCCGGCACATCGTCTGGATGTCTACCGTCCCAGGGGACGGGACGGAGAGATTCTCCCGGTCATCGTCAACGTACATGGCGGAGGCCTCCTCATAGGGAACAAGGAATTCAACCGTCCTTTTTGTGCCTCCCTTTGTGAGGCGGGGTATCTGATATTCAGCATTGAGTACCGGCTGATACCGGACTGTCTCTTCTATGATCAGCTGGCTGACCTGCATCTGGCACTGGATTTTATCCGGGATCATCTGACGGAATACGGCGGTGACATTTCCCACATATATGCCTGCGGCGACAGCGGCGGTGCCTGTCTGTTGACTTATGGAATCGCCATGCAGCGAAGCACTGCACTGGCGCAGGCTGCCGGAGTAACCCCTTCTGACCTGCCAGTCCGGGCACTTGGTCTGGTCAGCGGTATGTTCTATACGAACCGCCTGGATCAGATCGGACTTTTCCTCCCCAGATATCTCTACGGCCGGCATTATAAAAAAAGTGCTTTTGCCCCCTATGTATCTCCGGAGCACCCGGACATCGTGACCAGCCTGCCACCCAGTCTCCTGATCACCAGTGACAACGATAATCTTCAGAGTTATACTCTGAATTTTGAAAAGGCTCTGCGCAGACATCAGATGCCCCATAAACTGATCAACTACCCGAAGGATCCGCGCCTGACCCATGCGTTCAGCGCTTTTTACCCGGAGCTTCCGGAAAGCAGGGAAGTTATCCACCATTTGATTCACTTTTTTGAACACACCGGGGAAGATTGTAAAGGAGGAAATGCTCAATGACATACGATGAAAATGTCTTCAAAGAAAAAGCCAATCGCAAGGCCCGTAAGATTTGGATTGTTTTTGCGATTTTACTGAGTGCCAACTATGGCTCCGATGCTTCCGGCGGGTTATACCCCACCACTTCTTACCTTATTTTTCTGGCATTGTGCTGGCTGCCTCTGATCCTTGGCGAAGTACTGCTGCGTGTAAAGGGTTGGGCAACCGAACTATACCGCTATGATCTTGTCATCGGTTACGGAATCTTCTATACCTTTGTCATATGCACCACGGAGTCACCGATCGCATTCACTTACATCCTTCCGGTGACAAGTTTACTGGTCCTGTATAAGAACCGGAAATTCATGATCAACTGCGGTATCGTCAACTCTCTGATCATTGTGGGTGCTGCCGTCTACCGCTACATGTTAGGCTTTAACAGTGCTTCCGATATGAAGAATTATCAGTTGCAGCTGTCCTGTATCATCCTGTGCTACATCTGCTATGTCATGTCCATCCGCCATCTGAACGAGTCCGATGGTGCCATGACCGACAGCATCAAAGCAGACCTTCACAGAGTGGTGACCACGGTAGAACAGGTCAAGACTTCCAGCAATACCATTCTGGACGGCATTACTGTCGTAAGAGAGCTGGCTTCCGAGAATAAGCACGGCTCCGATATCGTCATGCTGGGTATGAACGAGCTGACTGATAACAACAATATGCTGCAGGATCGTACCACATCATCCACACAGATGACCTCCGATATCCGTGCCCAAGTAGAAAATGTGGTAGCTCTGATCGGAGAAATGGTCACGCTCGTCGAAAAAACACAATCCCATTCCGGTGTCAGCGCGGAAGACCTGAAGAGTCTGGTGAATACTGCTGCTACCATGTCACAGCTGTCCACCGAGCTGGAAAATGTTCTGGAAAATTTCCGTCAGGAATTCGAAATGGTAAAACAGGAGACCGGCACCATAGAGAAGATCACGAATCAGACGAACCTGCTGGCATTAAATGCTTCCATCGAAGCTGCCAGAGCAGGAGAAGCCGGCAAGGGCTTCGCTGTCGTAGCGGATCAGATCCGTACCTTAAGCACCGAGACCCACGCTTCCTCTGAACAGATCAGAGATGCTCTCTCCCGGTTGGATGCTACCTCCGCGAAGATGACCTCTTCCATTGAAGAGACATTAAAGCTGATCCAGATCACTCTGGAAAAAGTAACGCAGACCGGAGATAACGTAAATCAGATCGCTTCTGATTCCGCGCAGCTGGGCAATCACATTCAGGTTGTAGATAATGCCATTAAAGAAGTAGAGAGCTCTAACACTCAGTTGGTATCCAATATGGAGCAGGTATCTAACATCGTGGACACCATCACAACCTGTATCACACACTCCAGCCGGACCAGTGAACGGATGCTCAGCAAGTATCAGGAAACCGCAGACAATATCAATACCATCGAAGATGTCATGGAGAACATGATGTGTGATCTGGGTATCGGTGGTTTCATGGGTATTGAAGACGTCAAGCCCGGCATGAAGATCGACTTGCAGCTAGTCGGTCAGGAGGATGCCAAATATCTTGGGGAACTGATCGAGCAGATCCCGGAGGGGCTGCTGGTATCCTGTCAGAAGAAGCTGACTATTAACGGGTCTGCTTCCTGTATGCTGCAGGTCACCGCAGGTAATATCCTGTACTGTTGGGACAAAGCGGCCATTTCTCCTGCTCCCGAAAGCGGTGAACATGCTTTCAAGATTACCATTACTACCAGACCCAGGATCAACAATAGACGCAAATACCCTCGTATGGATCTGAATAATACCTGTACTATTAAGTTCAAGAATTCCGATACGGAATATGCAGCTACCATGGAAAATATCAGTGCCAACGGATTCGCCTTCCTGGCTACAGACAAGATATTCACCCAAAGCAAAAATGCAGAAGTCATTATCACGATCCATGATTTTGCTCTGCCGAATCATAATAAGCTGGAAGGTCGCATCATCCGCTGTTCCGACGATAACGGACTGTATATCGTCGGATGCCAGATGCCGGAGGATAATTTCTATATCCTGGAATATGTAGAAAATAACTTAAATAAATAGAATTCCTGTATAAAACCAAGGCACCAAAAATGCCCATTCATATTCAAATGAATGGGCATTTTTAATGTTGTTCTTTACGGTTTCAATAGCCGGGCGATCAGACCCTCGACCTCCTGGAGCTGTTCTTTTGTGCTCTCTTTGTGGCTTTCCTTGCGGTATTTTGACGGAGACATGCCCTTCATGGCATGGAACGCCTTGGTAAATACCAGCGCATCACTATACCCACAGGACAGGGCAATACTCTCGATAGGATAATTCGTAGATTCCAGCAACTCTCTCGCCTTGGTGATACGGAAGGTGGTGAGGAACTGCTGAGGCGACATTCCCAGATAATTTTGGAACAATGTATATAAATAACTGCGGTTGATACACACATAATCCGCCACATCCGTGACCTTGATCGGGTTACAGTAGTTACTCTGGATAAAAGATACCGCCTTTTTCACATACTGGTTCCCCTTATCCTCTTCCTCTCTGGCTACCACACCGGCGCTGTCTGCGATCACAGACAGGAATACTCCCAGCAGTCCGTTCCGGCGCAGATCATCCGCGATTCCAAAGGTATTGTGTTCCATCATATCGCGGACAATCGAATACAGCTCCTCTGATTTATCACAGGAAAAAATAGGATGCCTGTCTGACAGTCCCATGCTATGTAAATACTCTTCCGCGCGGCTGCCGGCAAATCCCACCCACAGATAACTCCAGGGATCCTTCGCATCCGCCTGATAGAAAGCCAGCTCGTTGGGCTGGATCAGAAATCCGTACCCTGCTTCCAGCCGGTATTCCTTGTCATGGAACCGGAAATGCCCCTTGCCGCTTAAGACATAGTGGATCAGGTAATGCGGCTTGGATGCCGGTCCGAAGCTGTGCAGTGCTTCCGTCTGAGAGCACCCGCAGCAATTCACATACAGACTTCCTGTTTTGTCATTGATAAAGTCCAGCTTAAATGCTTTTTCCATGGCAATTCCTATCCTTTCCTCTATTCCTCATCCGCACATGTCACTATCCACACATCTGCCTCATCATCCGAAAGTTATCAACATTTCCCATCGGTCAATTCACTATAATCCCGCCGTCCTCATCAAACTCCACACAAAAAGCACTGCTGTATTCGTTCATACGCTGCAGGATCCTCTGCTTATCCTCCCCCGTTGCCGGCATCGGTCGGAAATCATTCCTTGTTTTGACAGAGCTTACCATACAGGGAATGATCCGGGCGTTCTGATCCTCCACCTTTTCCCCGTTCTCAAAAGTAAATGTCTGCTGGAAGATCATGGTGTCCTTGTCCTCCGGATTCCGGTTGGCTCCGAAGCAGAAATTCGCCAGGCTGTAAATGATATATCTGCCCTTGTATTCCTCGATTCCCTGCAACACATGGGGATGATGACCGATAACCAGATCCACTCCCCAGTCGATACATTTCCTGCCCAGCTGCTGCTGATAATTTTCCGGATAATTGTCTTTTTCGATACCCCAGTGGCAGCAGGCGAGGATCAGATCCACGTTCTGTTCCCGCAAGACTTCGATATTATTCTGAATCAGTTTTTCCGCCTGTGCGCCCCATTCCACTTCGTTGACGGAGATAATGCCGATCTTCAGATTCCGCTCTCCGCCGTGGGCTGCCGCACTGTCCGGGACTTCATAGGTGCCTACATTTTTATCATAGGCATAGACAATGCCCTCCTGCTCCAATGCCGCCACTGTATCCCGGCTGCCCTGTTCTCCGTAGTCCAGTCGATGATTATTCGCAAAACTGACCGCCTCAATGCTGCCTAAGGTCAGCAGATGCACATACGCCGGATCTCCTTTGATACAGTAGGTCTGCCCCTCACGCATCTGCTCCGATGTGGTCAGCGGTCCTTCGAGATTTACAATGGTCATATCGTCCGACTCGAAAATATCTCTCACATTCTCGAAAAAATATCCCTCATCCTCCGCCTGATCGTACGCCTGGCGGAAGGAATAGCTGTAATCCTGTTCCTGATGATTGCCCAAAGTCACATCCCCTGCCGCGGAGATCGTGATCGTGCAGCGTTCACCTGTCAAAGTATCCGGATCTCCGGACTGTCCCGATTCCTGCAATGCAGTATTGTCCCAGTCCATACTGCCGGTCTCAGATGCCTCCCCGTCATTCTCAACGGTATGATCGTTCTGTGCCCCGGCATTGTAATTGTAGCCTCCGATAGGCTGCGCCAGTTCTTCCCGCCCCGGAATACAGACCTGTTGTGACAGATCATCCCCGCAGCCGCTAAGCGCTATTGCACTGACCACACAAACCAGTGCCACGAACCGCTTTTTTCTCTGCCCCATAAACACTCTCCCTCTATATACAAAGAAATCCCTTATCCCTCTCCTAAATCGTCTTAATTTTCAGAAGCCGCTGTCGCAGTGCTGTCTCCCGTTCCATACAGATTCTCCTGCAGGAATTTCTTATTCGCCTCGAAATCCACCTCCAGCACGGACATTTTACGATGGGTCGCATCCTTATATGTGCCTTCAATGGGAATACTGTTCTGTATAATATCGTATGTCAGGATCTTCGGTGCCATAAGACTTAACCGGTAACACTCCGCCTGGGTCAGGTTCGTGGTCAGATTCGGCATGAGTCCGTCGATCAGGCCCTTTGGATTCGTGAGTACACCTTTAGGCAGCTTATGAATGACCTCTGTCAGCACCTTTCTCTGTCGCTCGGTTCTGCCGAAATCCGTACCGATATAACGGTTTCTGCAATATGCCAGCGCCTGGGCGCCGTTCAGATGCACCATGCCTCCGGACAGGTCATCAAAATAGTCCGTTCCCTCCGGTCTACCCAGCAGGATATTATATTCTACCAGGTAGCCGTTCACGTATTCCACTTCCTTGCCGGTCAGCTCCAGATCCACGCCTCCGACCGCATCTACGAGATTTGCAAATGCCTCAAAATTCACCAGCACATAGCGGCTGATATGAATGTCAAAATTCTGCTCGATGGTCTGCATCAGCAGCTCCGCGCCGCCATAGGAGTATGCCGCATTCAGACGATTGTCCTTATGCCCCGGTATCTCTACATACATGTCACGGAGCAGAGATGTCATATATATCTTTTTCGTCTTGTTGCTGATAGACAGCAGGATCATGGCATCGGATCTGCCATCCTCCCCGTTCTCACGGGAGTCGTTACCGATCAGGAGAATATTCGTGACCCCTTCTTCCTTCATGGGAGAGCTTGCCACGGATTCGATCTCTTCGTAATTCATCTCCGCATAGACCTTACCCACCAGGACGTACAGCCCTGCTGCCAGAAATACCAGGATCAACGCCACTGCGATCAGGAAGCGTTTGAAGCTGGATTTTTTCTTTTTTCTGCCGCTCCCGGCTTCCTTTTTGTTCCCTTTTCTGCTCTTCTTATCCGTTTTCGTGTCTATCTCCTCACGCTTCCCTGATTTTTTTCCGGAACGTTTTTTATCTCTGTAGTCTTCGTAATCCTCGTATTCGTCCGCATAGTCCTCCCGTCTGCTGCGTCTGGTTCTATCGGATGCCGCTTGTCTGCGACGATCTGCATTACTGTTACTGCGACCACCACCATTACGATTCTCTGAAGTCTTGCGCGTCGTCTCTCTGCGGGCTGCCTGTCTCTTACGATACGCGGGATCATCCCAATCCTCCGCATAATCATCCTCTCTTGCTCGTCTTCCGGATCCGATCACGTCCAGTTCCTCCTCATCCTCGTCGTCCTCATTCATGTCAAACATCTGTGGAGCCGGACGCTCTGCTGTCCGCCTTCCGGTCCCGGACTTCCCACTGCCGGAGCCGGACGTCTGCATTTCCTGCAGTTCCTGCTGTAAAAAGGCTTCCAGACCTTTTTGTATATCTTCCATCTCCTGAATGGAGTCTCGCTCTCTGTCACTCATGTTGTACCTCATTTCCACATACCGGCACCGGTACGTTCCTTAAGTCTCTTTCCTATTTGTCTCCTAGAATACCACACTCCTTTGTATTTGTCGCGGCAGAAATCCTTAATATTTGCTTAAATGTTGTCTCGCATTTTTTAAGACACACTTTCTATGGCAATAAAAAGAAACTGTCTACGGCAGCCACAAGATTTTCTCTTGTATGCTTTCCACAGACAGTCTCTGCATTTTTGTTATCTTATATCATTCTATTTATGAGCGATCCTCGCATCTATGTAGTTCTTCAGAGATTCCACGGTCTCCTCCACACCCAGCCTGCTGCTGTTGATGGACAGGTCGTAGTTCCGGGAGTCGCCCCATTTTACCTTACAATGGCTGTTGTGGTAAGATTTTCTGCGACGATCCTTCTCGATCATGCGCTCCTGTGCATGTCGCGCATCAAGCTCATAGATCCGCATGACACGCTCGATCTTGGCTTCTTTGTCTCCTAATACGAAGATGGAGATCAGATTCGGATTATCCTTCAGCACGATCTCCGAACAGCGTCCTACGATCACAAAGGATTCTCCTGCCTCTGCCTTTTTCTTGATATAGTCGAACTGCATTCTCGCCACATTATCTGCCGGAGAGCTGTTCATTCCCATCACGCTTCTGTACAGGAATTTGTTACGTCTCTTTTCATCGAACTCTGCCAGCTCCTTGCTGCTCACATTCATGCTTGCAGCCACCTCGTCTAACAGGTTATGATCGTACATTGGCAGCTTGTAATATTCTGCCAGCTTCTGTGCGATCTCATGTCCGCCGCTGCCGTACTCACGGCTGACGGAGATAATCAGTTGTTCACTCATGGGTCTGCCCTCCTTATAGTCTTACAGATATCTCGCATAGATCATTACCATGGAGATTACTATTACTATTATAGTCGCAGGAGCCATAACTTTGCAATATTTTCCCCACTTGATCATATGACCTGCCTTTGCCGCGGTAGCGATACCCACGACATTCGCAGATGCACCGATGGGAGTTGCACTTCCGCCGATATCGGTTCCCATTGCTAACGCCCATGCCAGAATAGACAGATTTACACCCTGGGTCGCGGACAGACTGCTGATGATAGGGATCATCGTCGCCGCAAAAGGAATATTATCCACGAACGCGCTGGCAATTGCGGAGATCCACAAAATAATCGCGATCATCAGCATCAGATTACCGTTACTGATGTCACCGATGAAGTTCGCCATGACTTTCAGGATACCTGTCTGCTCCAGTCCGCCTACCACCATGAACAATCCGATGAAGAACAGCAGTGTCTTATAGTCGATCTGTTTGATCAGCTTCAGCGCATCTTTGCCTGCGGCGATCAGCGTCACGATAGTGATAAACACACCGATGCAGGATACGGTCAGTCCGGTCTGTGCATGCGTAACCAAAAGCACTACCGCACACAGGAAAATAACGGTGCTGATGATAAAGCCCTTTTTATCGGTGATCGCCTCGGAAGGATCCGGGTAAGTCTGATTGCTGCCGGCTGCTGCCGCCTCGCTGGCACGCAGCTCCTTGTGGAATACCAGGTAGAAATACAATACAACTACGACCAGGGAAATACCTGCGATCAGACCGGTATTGGTCAGGAAATCCGTGAAGGAATATCCCAGGGAAGT
>ERZ1034952.2790-NODE-2790-length-12461-cov-7.102531_pt1 | contig 12461 bp, 6 predicted proteins | sample MGYA00520625_ERZ1034952 | MGnify/ENA primary metagenome ERZ1034952 (study PRJEB33766, sample SAMN09781773) | gut metagenome | biome: gut microbiome | host: Homo sapiens | place: Madagascar | study: EMG produced TPA metagenomics assembly of the PRJNA485056 data... | reverse complement strand
ACACATGTTGCCTATGAAAAACTGCTTTCCATGGAATGGGTGCAGCTTTCTCCGTGGGGTGGCGAACTCCGGCAGTTAATTGAAGATTTGAAAAGCTATCTGGAGCAGCACAGTACGATTTTCTTGCTGGCAGGCAGTGAAAAAACCTTGCCGATTCTGCAAAACGATTTGCAGGAGAGCGGCATTCCCTGCAAACTGGCAGAGGGAGAAACAGAGTGGCTGCCGGATACAGTCTACCTGCGAACAGGCAGCTTGTCCGGCGGATATTACTGCCCAGAAACAAATTTTGTAGTCATGACACAGGGCAGAACAATGCGTGCTGGCAGTCGGAAACGCCGGATTCATAAAGAGGGAGCAGCCCTGCACAGCTTATCGGATTTGACACCAGGAGATTTGGTTGTCCATGCAACGCACGGAATCGGGCGGTTTTTGGGCATCCGAAAGCTGGAACTGGAGGGTATGACCAAGGATTATATCACCATCCAGTATCGGGGAAATGAAAACCTCTATGTTCCGGTTACACAAATGGATTTGGTTTCCAGATACATCAGCGGACGGGATGACAGCGGTGTGAAACTGAATCGGCTCTCCTCGGTAGAGTGGCAGAAAACCCGAAACAATGTCAAGCATGCCGTCAAGGATATGGCAAAGGAATTAACGGAACTCTATGCAAAACGGGAGAAAAGTCAGGGATTTGCCTTTTATCCGGATAGTCGGGAACAGACCGACTTTGAAGCACGGTTCCCATATATTGAAACGGATGACCAGCTGCAATCGATTGCAGAGATTAAGGCAGATATGGAGCGTTCCCGTCCAATGGATCGCTTGCTTTGCGGAGATGTTGGATTTGGAAAGACAGAAGTCGCCCTGCGAGCAGCAATGAAGTGCATTTTAAGTGGAAAACAGTGTGTTATTTTAGTGCCAACGACGGTTCTGGCAATGCAGCACTATCAGACTGCCTTGCGGCGGTTTGAAACATTTCCGGTAAATATTGTTCTGCTGTCCCGTTATAATTCGCCGAAACAGACCAAGGAAAACCTGAAAAAAATTCGTTCAGGCATTGCAGATTTGGTGATTGGAACGCATCGGGTTGTGCAGAAAGATGTCCAGTTCAAAGCACTGGGGCTTGCAATTGTAGACGAAGAACAGCGGTTTGGCGTTGCCCACAAGGAAAAATTCAAGGAGATGTTTCCGGGTGTGGATATGCTGACGCTCTCTGCAACGCCGATTCCCCGTACTTTGAATATGGCGATGAGTGGGATTCGGGATATGTCTGTAATTGCAGAGCCGCCGCAAGACCGTTATCCAGTGCAGACCTGTGTCATGGAATATCATTTAGGCGTTTTGGTGCAGGCGATGCGGCGAGAACTGAAACGGGGCGGACAGGTTTATTATATCCACAATCGGGTAGAAACCATGCCGCAAACCGCAGCCAAATTGCAGGAAGTCATGCCGGAAGCCCGAATTGCCATTGCGAATGGGCAGATGGATGAAAAGGAATTGACAGAAATTTGGCGGCAGCTGGTAGAATATGAAATTGATATTTTGATTTGCACTACGATTATTGAAACAGGCGTAGACGTGCCGAACGTCAACACCTTGATTATTGAACGGGCGGATTGCTTTGGCTTGTCGCAGCTTTATCAGTTGCGGGGCAGAGTCGGGCGTTCCAACCGCAGAGGGTATGCTTATTTTACGTTCCGGAGAGATCAGGTGCTTTCTGAAGAAGCAACAAAGCGATTGACTGCAATGCGGGAATTTACGCAGTTTGGCAGCGGTTTTCAGATTGCCATGCGAGATTTGGAAATCCGGGGAGCAGGCAGCTTGCTGGGCGGCAGACAGCACGGACACATGGAGGCAGTCGGTTACGAAATGTATTTGCAGCTATTAAATGAAGCGATTGCAGAGGAAAAGGGTGAGCCGATTCAGAAAACCGCAGAATGTGTGGTGGATTTGCAGATGGAAGCTCACATTCCGGAAACCTATATAGAAAGCCTGAGCCAGCGGCTGGATATTTACCGCAAGATTGCAGCAATTACTACAGAAGAAGACCAGTCGGAATTGCTGGATGAACTGATTGACCGCTATGGAGAACCGCCGAAGGCAATTTTGGGCTTGCTGACCGTGGCGTTGTTGCGAAATCGGGCGGCACAGCTGGGCATTACAGAAATCACACAGCGAAATCAGACGCTCTATTTTTATATTGAACATCCAACACAGGAACAGATTACCGCATTGGCGTGTGCCTATCGGGGGAAAATTGTCTTTAATGGGATGCAGAAGCCGTATATTGGCGTAAAGTTAGAGCCAAAGCGATTACCATTGGAGCAGATGCAGGATGTTTTAGCGATTATGATGCAAGCGAATCAAAAACCAGATGAAACATAATTGGTTGTAAAATACAAGCCGCAGGCAACGAAAAAGTTTTTCGGTGCAGCAGTTTTTTAAAAATGCTGCCGAGGTGTGGGCGAGCAGCCCACGTTTGCGAAGCAAATGAAACTGTACAGTGAGATGAAACAAAAATCTAAGAGAAGTGTTTCCAATCACGAGCCGCAGGCAAACAAAAAGTTTTTTGCTCCAGCAATTTTTCAAAAATGCTGGCGAGGTGTGGGCGAGCAGCCCACATTTGCGAAGCAAATATGATTTTGGAATCAGGTTTTCCAGCTGCAATTGCATGTTTTGAAATTGTCCAATTCAAATAAAGTTGTATCATGAGAATCAAGGTTGCAAATTCGGACAAGGCAACGGGGCAATTGCAGCATGCTGGTAGGCAAAAGCAGGGGTGGAACCCCCTTTTGCCGGATGCGAAAGATCGGTTTCCCTAAGAGAAGTTCTTCTAGGGAAACCATCTGAATTCGGTTCGGCAGAATCGCTTCGCTGTCTGCCTGTGTGCTGTTCGCTGGTGGTTGCGTTGTCCAAATTACCTATGAATCTTTCTTAGATTTCTGTTTTTCTGAATTTTTTATGTTTCTAGAATAGCGAACAGCAATTTCCCTTGTTTCTTCTAGATTTCAATAATATCTAATCAATACGTTTGTTAAGGGGGACAGCTTGTCCCCCTTAACAATCCCCCTCCGCCGAGCTGAGCCAGCTCGACCGCAGTTGCCTGCGGCTCGTATCTTTGCAAGCAACTGCATCTAAAATTCCCGTTTTCTGGAATTTCCTAGCCAAAAAACAACATTTTTCGCTGAAAATATGGAAGAATGAACAAAAATACATCCCGATTTTGTGCACAATGTGGGTTTACACGGCTGAAAAAGTGTGCTATAATAGGTCTAAACTCGAAATTTATGCGTTGCAGACAGTGGGGTGCAGCGTCTGCACACAACCCTTGAAATGGAGGAGAAGATTCTCATGAAAAGAACAATACTTGCTGTTTCTGCATTTGCAGCTTCTTTGATGGTCAGTGCTGTAGCAGTTTCTGCTCCGGTACAGGCAGAAGAAATTTTCCACAGCCGGAAGGCTGTTGCGGAAGTTGTTGCTACAACGCCGCTGTATGAAGCACAGGACGACACCCAGACGACTACCACAACCACAGATTTGAGTGGCGGTAATAATGTGGAAACCACCACAACACTGGATTCGTCAGTAACCAGTAGCGAAGAAACGACCACTACCACCACAACTGTTCCGCTGCAGGTTGTAACTGTAAATGCAACCCTGCACGCTTCCTTTAATGGCGATAAGGAAGATGCACCGTCTGTACCGCTTTCCATCAGCAGCGACAGCTTGCAGGAATCCTACACGATTTCCTGTGATTTGACAGACCCATCCAAAGCGTTGGATTATGTTTATTTGGATTTTGCCCTGCCGGATGCAAAGCAGTCCATTCGGACATTCTGCCCGAACTTTACACCAGCAGTTACAAAGGTTTCCACAGGTGCAGACCTCTTGACGGATGTTCCGTATACGATGGGTGCAAATGCAGTCAACTATACCTATACCGATGCAACTGGCAACCAGTATGTGCGGGTCGTTTTGTATGATGCAACCACAACCGGAGATGGCTACTTGGCACAGAATGCAGCAATCACTGATAAGTTGCAGTTGACATTCCAGCTGACAGGCTTGGAATCTTTCGACCCAACAGTAACAACCACAGCAACCAGCGATACCGTTACAACTACTACCGTTAATGTCAATGGTGCTTATGATACCAGCGGTAAGGGCGGTTCTTACAACAACGGTTCTTATAACAGCGGTAAGGGCGGCAGCAGTTCCGCTCCAACCAGTACTTCTACTCCGACACAGACCGCTGACCTGAGTGTTGGTGCAATTGTCGTTGGTGCAGTGGCTGCTGTTTCTCTGGCAGGTGCTGCATTTACCGTTACCAGAAGAAAGAAGAAGTAAGATCTCTTTTTCGTATGCATTCCATCCGCCGCAAGCCGGAATTGATTCGGAACGGCGGATGGTTTTTTCTGTCTGTGTCCGGAAGATTGCTGAAAAATACAACCCCATTTTGTGCAGATTGTATATTTACAGTAAATAAAAAGTATGGTATAATAACTTCAGGTATCGAAAAAAGATGCAGACGAACGAACAATGCGAAGATGTATCGGGGAAGTACATCGTCTGTAAAGAGAGAAAAGAATGGAGGAGACACCGCATGAAACGCATCATCAAGGGCGTTTTGGCAGCCGCTTTGGTAGCAACTGCACTGACTGCCGGAACGATTTCTTTTGCAGCGAATACAGAGGTATCTGCGATTGAGGGCGTAACTGCAACGCTGACCGGTTCGCTGGATGACAGTAATTTTGCTTATTATGGTGTTGGAAAGACCAATAAAAATATCGAAAGCACGACCGCTAATATCTCCAGTGATGGGGAATATGTCATCAGCTGGACGGTTTCCGGCAATGCTTCTACTGTCGATTATTTGTATTTGGATTTGAATTTTCCGTCACCGATTAACACACAGCCGATCAAGGACACATTTCCGGATTTGAACATTGTTGTAACAGAAGTAAAAACCGGTTCCACCATTGTGGATTATAAGATGGGAACAAATTCAGTCAATTATGACTATCTGAACGGCGGTTTGGATTCGGTTCGGGTAACACTCTGCGACCAGTCCACTGCAAACAATGGCTATCTTTCTAAACAGACTGCAATTGGACAAACTTTGTCGGTGACTTTCCAGGTATCTGGTCTGGGTGATGATACTACTACAACACCAGTTACAACAACAACAATGCCGGTACAAACGACACCGATTCAGACAACAATGGCAACCACGTTGCCCGTAACACAGCCAGCAACGCCAGTTGTAACTACAACAGCAGTTGTGGCAGCAGGTAGCAGCAGCACAGGCGGCATTCCAACGCCAACGCAAACAGCGGATTTGAGCGTGGGTGCAATTGTAATTGGCGGTGTTGCAGCCGTTTCATTGGCAGGAGCTGCCTTTACAGTAACTCGAAGAAAGAAAAAGTAAACACGAAACCGTGTAAGAATAAAAATAAATAAAAGAACATTGCCGTTCCTTGCAGAACTTTTGCAGGGGGTGGCAATGTTTTTTTGTTGCCAAAACAAAAAAATCCCTGTCCGAATTTGCTCGAACAGGGAATCTTGAAAAATCATAGGAAAAAAGCTTATTCGTCATCTTCCGAAACAGTCGGTTCAGACGGTGCTTCTGGTTCTACTTTATCTGCTGCCATGGATGCACAGGAATCAGTATCTTCTTCTTCATCGGTGCAGGCATCTGCATCACAGCAAGGTGCTTCACACATCGGTTCATCTGTGCCGTCACAATCGCAGTCTTCACCGCCAATGCAATCATCTGTGCCAGCGAAATCACAGCCACAGCCGTCATGATGTTTCTTCCGCAGCTTTGTAACGAAGAAAATCGTTCCGAGCACAACGGTAGCAGTTGCCAGAATAATGGATACAATGGTGCGTGTTTTCATAAGCTCCTCTTTTCTCCGCAGAATGTAGAATATTGGTCTTTTTGTGTTGTGACAGGTTCACTTCTGCGGCAGTGCCGCTGTCTAATGATTATTATACCATGTTTCGAGAAAAAATACAAGACTTTTACCGAATCTTTTCGCTTTTTCTGCGATACAGTTTTGTGATTTTTGTTGATTTTAACACAAAACATATGGAAAAAGATAATTGATTGGGAAAAAATAGAAGCGATTATCATAAAAAAATCCGCCGCACAGCTGGAATGCCATGCAGCGGAAAAAATGGATTGCATATAATCAATTTTTAGCTTTCTGCGATATATGGGAGCTCCTGATAGCCTTCCACATTGAGAACGAACCGCATCAAAGCAGTTGTATCCAAGTCGCCAACATTATCTGTGCCGTCTGTCTGGTCGCAGTTTGCATTTGCATACTGAATATCGGTCAGCTGAATCAGTTTTGCAAGATATTTGTTCAGTAAAATAGCATCTGTCAGGTCAACAACACCATTTACATTGACATCACCGTAATTCACTTCGCCGATGTCTTGTGTGGTGGTAGCAGCAGCATTAGAAGTGGTTGTGCTCTTATCTGTAGTCGTGACAACTGCTGCGGTTGTGGTTGTGTCCTTGTCAGTCGTGGTCGTATCCGCAGCCTTTGTGGTGGTCAATGTTGTAGTAGTTGTTGTGGTGGTAGTTGCTGTAGTGGTAGTGGTTGGCTTCGGGTCTGTGCCATCGCTGGAATCCATGTAAACGATACCGCATCCAACCGTAGACATATAAACCATACCGAACTTGTTCATGTCGCCAACGAGGAAGTTTCCGTTACCAGTACCGCCATAGAGGTGGTGCAGGTTGATGGCAACCCAGGTCTTGCCGGCATCAGTCGAACGATAAACGCCTTCCACATCATCTTCGCTCGGCTTACCGTACATATACAGGGTATTCACGCCGCCCTCTTCTTCCGGAGCACCGTAACCAATGGTCTTGCAGTAAGAAACATTATCCAGCTTTTCAACCTTCTTGCCGTAGTCGGTTACATGGTAAGCACCATAGTAGCCAGCACCTAACATCAATTCGCCATCGCCTAAATAAGCGATTCTTCCGGCACTGTCGCACTGGTCATACATTGCAACGTCTGTTTCTTCACTGAAGGTCTTGCCATAGTCGTGGCTGACATAGAACTTGTAGCAAGCATCCGAGAGATCCGGTGCTGGCTTGGAATAGCCCCAAGAAGAATTATAATAAGTGGAGTATGCATAGACAATGCTCGGGTCATTCTTTTCTACCTGCATAAAGGTTGGCTTTGAACCATATGCAGAAGCAATGCCGCTGCAAGCAGTCCAAGTTTTGCCGTAGTCATCGGAGTAAGAAACATTGGTTGCATTGTCACCGCTGCTCTTAAAGAAGCGATAAGTGCCGTCTTCCAGCTGGGTGATGGCAGCCTTGCCGCCCTGCGGGCATTCCATCTGTGTCCAGTTTTTACCGCCATCCAGCGTGTAATAACCAACACCCTTACCCTCTGCACAACGCATCATAACATCTGGATTCTGCGGGCAATATGCAATGGCACTGGCAGAACCGCTGCCGCCAGTTGCTGCGGTCATAGTCGGAGAATAACGGTTGGAATTGACAGTATCAAGGTGTTCAAAACCGTCATAGTCACCGATAACAGAATACGGATTTTTGCCCGGGGCACTAATCATATCAAGTGCAACGACTTCTTCAATGCCGTCTGCTTCAAAGTAAACCACTGGCAGTTCATCCCAAGTATTGTCGCAAGCGAAAACACCGTTACCAGAAGTAATTAGGAATCGGTTAGAATCTCGTGGGTCGAGTACCATTGCACCGCTCCAGTGAACAGCATAGCCACGAATCCACGGTCTGCCGCCGTCTTGCAAATAATCTGCCTGCAACGGGCCGCCCCAAGTCTTTTCATTACCCGGTGTAATACTTTCCCAAGTTGCACCGCCGTCGGTAGAACGGTAGAACTGAGAACCCCATGCAACAGTATCATTTTTCCATGCATTTGCGTCCCACATCTGAGAATAACCGAAGTCGCAGCTGGTTGCAATCAGCTTATTGGCATCGTTCGGGTCGCCATAAACCGCACCATAAGCGTGGTTTGTTGTCGGGCTGATGTCGGTTGCTTCGCCAGTCTTTGGATTGTACTTATACAGTGCACCGCCACCGCTGAAGGTCAGGCTGCCAGCATAAGAAATTAACAGGTTGCCGTCTGCATCCACATTGATTCTGGATGGATAGGAATTGGTTGGCAGGTCTTTGCTCAATGGTTCAAACTTATCTGAACCAACATCAGCAACAACCAAGCTATTTTCGCCTGTGATGCTTGTACCAACATAAACCTTGCCATCCTGAACGTGAACGATGGAAACACCATTCTGATGGTAATATTCGCCATCGCTTAACGCTCTTGCCATGTGTTCTGTCCAAGTTGGCCACTTGATGGAATTTTTGAAAAATCCCAAGTCATCGTAGCCCTTAACGGCTTCCCAAGTGTCACCGCCGTCTTTACTCATAATCAGGGCAGAGTCGCCGGAAGCAACGTCACCGCCGCAGTAGATAATATTCGGGTTGTCCGGGTCAACGGAAATTGCTTCCCCGAACTGTCTGCCTTCGCCGTTGCCGTGAACCTGAATCAGGTCAGTGACATCAATGCGGTCAAAGGTCTTACCGCCGTCTCGAGAACGGAAGATTTCGGTTTTTGCATCGCTGAAATATGCACAGCCGCAGAGCAGGTAAATCGTGTCATCATCTGTCGGGTCAATGCACATCGCATCTACGCTCAGGAATCCACGTTCGGAGTCGTTCAGGTCGTCCAGCATCTGATCCCAGTTGCCAGTATCATAGTTGTACTTGTATGCACCGCCAACGTCTGTCCGGGCATACATCACGTTTTTACCGGTGATAATACCGGATACAAAACCACCGCCGGCAATACCGAGTGTCCCAACTTTGGTCTGGTCTGCAACGCTATCGGTTGCAGCGGAAGCTGTCAGAGTTGTAGAACTGCCCAGCAGGCTGGACAATGCCAAACTACCGCAGAGAACAGCACCTGCGGAGGTGGCTGCCAGCAGTCGCTTCATTGCTTTCTTCATAAAAAAATCCGCTCCTTCTTCATATAACATCAATTTCATTCCGTTCGGGCAGAGAAATGCCCACTTCTAAGGATTTATTATACCATAGGTTGTGAGAAAATGCAACTATAATTGTAAGAAGCAGCTTTATTTTTGTGCAGGATGCTAATTTTTATGGAAATCCACTTGACAAAATGCACAAAAACCGGAAAAAGCAATGCTTTCCACCGTTGAAATTTGTGTAAAATTACAAATGACAAAAACCAGCGAAATGTGTTATAATGAAGAGGATACCATGTGGGGTCTTGGTGTCTTACCCATCGGCAAAACGCAGCAGCAATGCTGTTTTTGAACAATAGGAGGAATACGGATGGCAAAAGCAGATGAAACAAAACGGAATTCCAGTTCCGATTTGGATGATGATATTTTTGCAATATTGAATAGTACCCGTCCAACGTATCCGGGCGGAGGGCCGAACGAACAGAAACCAGCGACCCAATTAAATCGGAGAGCCGTTTCTCAACCCAACCAACCAACGCCGCCTCAGACAAACCGCCCGTCGCAGCAAACACCGGTTCGCCCGGCAGTTGCTCCGCAGCAGCAGCCAACACCAACGCAGGCAGTTCCGCCAGTGTCCAACCCGACCGCTGCTCCGCAGCCGGAACAGCCGCCCGTTCAGCAGCCACGGCCTCGGCAGGTGATTTCTCACGCTGCCACGGCAGATGATGCATGGCGGCCAGTTGTTCAGCCGAACCGTCCGCAGCAGTCGGCTGCTTCGGAAGAACCGCTGCCCCGTCTGCAAAAGCGTCCGGTTGTATCGCATGCAATGCCGGAGCAGGAGGACAGGGACTTAGAAGAATCGTGGCCGGATGTGGATACATTGGAAGAAATCCCAGACGAGCCGCCGCAGAAAGAACGCCGTCGGCTTCCAAAGGGCAGAAAAACGCTGGCAATTATCATTGCCGTGTATGCATTGATTCTGGTTGCTGGGTTTGCAGCTCGTTTCATTATCAATGCAGTGCAGAAGAACAAGCCAGAGGATGCAAGTTCGTCTGTCAGCAGTTCCAGTCAGGTGGATGACAGCAGCACACCAGATGTAACCGCTGCGGAAACAACGGAAAAAGCTGCCGCAGGAGATGCAGAAATTGTTTCGATTACGCCGGATGAAACCTATTTGGCAGTATTGGAAGATGGCACGGCAACCATTAAGGTTTCCCTGTCCGCCCACGGTGCAGCCAATGGCAGTTCCTTGCAGTGGACATCCAGTGATGAAAAAATCGCAACGGTAGACGAAAACGGAGCAGTTAAGGGCGTTGCCGCAGGAACTTGTACGATTTCTGTTTCTGCGAAAAATGACCCGAGCGTTTCCGCAGATGTGGACGTTGCCGTCCGGCATCTGGAGGAAAAAGACGGATGTACTTATGTAGACGGGATTTTGATTGTCAACAAGACCTATTCGCTGCCGGAATCCTACGATCCGCAGGGGTTGACACCGGAAACACAAACGGCATTGGATGAGATGATTGCGGATGCGTATGCAGCCGGATTGAATCTCTATGATGCTTCAGATTATCGTTCCTATTCGGATCAGATTTCTGTTTATCAGGAATACTGTGCACGGGATGGCTGGGAGCAAGCCGATACCTATTCTGCTCGTCCGGGACATTCCGAACATCAAACGGGAATGGTCATTGACTTTAACGACATCAACAGCGACTTTGATGATACCGCAGAAGCCCAGTGGCTGGCAGAAAACTGTGCAAACTATGGGTTTATTGTCCGGTTTCCAAAGGGCAAAGAACCGATTACCGGATATAAATATGAATCGTGGCATGTGCGGTATGTTGGCGTGGAAACCGCAAAGGAAATTATGAGCCGTGGCATCTGTCTGGAAGAATACCTTGGCGTGGATTCTGAGTATAAAAACACATGGCCGGAAGACCCGTGTAATCCGGAATCTGGGGTATCAGAACAGTAATTTTTCACACGGAACGATTTTTCATTTTGAAACAGCCCGAAAAAACAAACAGCAGGTGATACACCAAATTGGTGCATCCCTGCTGTTTTCTTTTTTGCAGATTGCATAAAAAAGTCGAAAAAAATTGCCGCTGGAAATGCACCAGCGGCGAAAAACATATGTAGAACAAAAGAAAGGAGACAACAAAACGAGTGATAATAATTCAACATTATTCTCACTGTTCTTATTATAGCGTACTTTTCGGAAATCGTCAAGCATTTTTCGGAAAAAATGCCTGAAATTCGGATTTTTGGGCAATGTGACCAAATTATATGAAATTTTGTAGGAAATTTTTACAGTGAAATGCATTTTTTCAAAGTGGGTCTGTATAGATTCCTGAAATCTGGAAATACTATGGCTGCACAGTAAAACTGTGACAAGAAAAGAGGTGTGGGAAACATGTGGGATAAATTGGCATTGATTTTGCTCGTGATTGGCGGTGTCAACTGGGGTCTGGTTGGCATTTTTGAATTTGACTTGGTTGCTTGGCTGTTCGGCGGTGCAACCAGTGCTTTGAGTCGAATCGTCTATATTTTGGTTGCCATTTCTGCTGTTTGGTGTATCTCGTTCCTGTTTCGGCGGGAGGCACTGGCAACCGATGCCGCTTAACAGCAGGAATTTGTAAAGCCCCCCAAATCCCCCACAGAATCAAGGGAAGCACCGTTGCCGTGTTTCCCTTGTTCTGTTTTTCGGGAGATTTGCATATACTGCACCAAAAGCATGAGAAATTTGCAATGCGAAAAAGGAGATGGAATGATGCAGCAAACACCGAAAACCGCTGCCGAATATCAGGCTGAAATGATGCAGCTTTACCGCCGTGCCCATCCGGAAACAGAAGTGCCGACTGCTCCGGCGACAGAACTGCCTACACCGGAAATTCGCACTGTTCCAGAAACATCCATGCCGCCGGTTGCTCCAGAAGTACCGCCAGAGCCAATTCCAGAACCGCAGTCCGTGCCAGAGATGCCAGAATCGCAGACAGAGCCACTTCCTGAGTCGATGGCAGAACAGCAACTGCCGGAAGAACCGCAGCCACTGCCGGAATCGGAAGAACCATTGATTATAGGAACAGGGGAGGTATTGGATTTTCCGCAGCTAAAAACGGAAGAAGTACCGCCACCGCAGACGCTGCCATTAGAACCGATTCCACCGCTGACCCCAAAGACATCCTATGGATTTTTGAAGGTTATTACCCGAACTGCCAGTGAAGCAATGCCGATGCCAAATGTCACTGTGACGGTTTCGGCTATTGTAGACGGGGAATCTCGGCTGTTTTATACAACAACCACCAACGAGAGCGGAGAAACCGAACGGATTCCGCTGCCTGCTCCGGTACAGAAGTCGGAGCAGCAGCCAAATGAAATTCCTCTGTTCCAAAGTTATGATGTCAGCATTCACTATCCGGGCTATTTTCGGATGGAGAGCCGCAGTGTTCCGATTTTTGCCG
>ERZ1034952.2789-NODE-2789-length-12462-cov-12.941162_pt1 | contig 12462 bp, 8 predicted proteins | sample MGYA00520625_ERZ1034952 | MGnify/ENA primary metagenome ERZ1034952 (study PRJEB33766, sample SAMN09781773) | gut metagenome | biome: gut microbiome | host: Homo sapiens | place: Madagascar | study: EMG produced TPA metagenomics assembly of the PRJNA485056 data... | reverse complement strand
TTTTGTATCGGCCAGACAGGAGGCCATCGGCTGGAAGCTGGCTCAGTAAAGGAGGACTTATGAACCTTTATGCATCTGGAGAAGATTTTTTAGAAGCAATTTTGGTTCTCTATAAAAAATTTGGAAGCGTCCGCTCGGTAGACATCGCTCGACATATGGAAGTATCAAAGCCCAGCGTATGCCATGCGGTTAATATTTTAAAAGAAGGGTTTTTAACTATAGATGAGAATCACTTTTTGTACTTGACGAGTCAAGGGAAAGTGGTAGCTGAAAAAATTTATGAGCGACACCGCTTTTTTACGGAAGAACTAATAGAAGCTGGCGTGGATCCACGACAGGCAGAAACAGATGCCTGTAAAATGGAACACGTAATTAGCGATCAGAGTTTCCCAAAATTGAAAGAACAGAAAGAAAAAAATAGATTATTACTGAATTTGTTTACGGCCTATGTCGTAAAGTCCGTAGAAGGGAAAAGGACGACTGAAATTCAAAACGCAATATCCAGACTGGTAAAAGGCAAGACGGTTCTTATTATCGTTACGAATGTTTATACAAAAAGAAAGAACATGAATGCATGAACAGAAGGAAACGGAGAAGCCGCATTCTGAATATGTGCAAAGGAAAGCTTTGTGCCAGCTGATTTGTAAAAAACTTGAGGATATAGGAACAATCACTGTAAAATAGTATCAGGAAGTATTAAAAAATATCCTTTATTAAGTGAGCTGTATACATTAACCAAAGATTTTTGTAACGTTATATTCTCAAAAAATGCTGCAAAATTAGACGAATGGATCAATACAGCACAAAAATATGATATTCCTGAATTTCAAACATTTATAAACGGTGTAAAAAAGGACTTAACTGCTGTAAAAAACGGAATCATATATTCGTATAATAACGGCTTGCAGAAGGTAGTGTAAATAAAATCAAAGTTATAAAACGAATAATGTATGGCAGAAACAGTTTTGAATTATTGAAAGCGGAAGTGTTATGCAGAAGTGTTGGTATTCATTGGAATAATAATGGGGTATTTTAATCATCCATTATGGGAGCTTATATTTTCTATATTTGGAAATTTAGCGGTATTTATTTGTTTTGTGATAGTGGTTCTATATAAGAAGAAACGTTGACTCATCTTATAGAATACGAAAGGTGTTTTTGATGAATAGATATCGTAAATCTTTGAATGATCCAAATACAAAATATAGAAAAAGTGCGATTGACGCCAACAATATCTTGTGTTAATATGATTGTGAGATTTGTATTTGTATCTGTAAACACAGATAAGAAACGCTGGTTCCGGATCTGACCGGGAGTAAAACATTAAGGAGCCAAAAGCCTCCTGCCTTTGTAATAAATAAGGTCATTTAGAATGAAAATTTCTAAATGGCCTTTTTTTGTTGCAAAAATATGGCAGACAACAAGTACAGATCAGCAAATAAGGAAAGGAGGATCACAAAAAAACACAAGGAAACTCAGAATGCAAGGAGGGTGTTATGAAACGAAAAAAGATGGAAAAGGAGGTCGTGCACCTTCTTGAATGGATTATCGAATATCCAGGAGTATGGCAGATTGTATGTAATCCAGATGGAAAGGAAACTTCGCCTGAATCTTTTAAGATGGCATATGATATGCTGGTCAAAAAATCTCTGTTTTATCTGATACCGGTATTGTTTGCAACACATCCGGGAGAAGAATCACTGGAGATGGCAAAAAATTTATGTACGGCTGACTCTGCTGCCCGCGAGATCCGAAAAAATGGTATGGGAGCATTAGTCAAATGTATGCGGGAGCATCTGGAATGAAACTGGAAAACCTTATAAAGCTATGGGAGGACAACTATGAATAAATCAATCATGATGGGACGAGTAGTAAAAGATCCTGATTTACGCTACACACAGACAGAGAATGGTGAACTTGCCATCGCAAACTTTCGCTTGGCGGTAGACCGGAAATTTGTACGAAGAGGAGATCCGGAAGCAGATTTCTTCAGCTGTACGGCTTTTGGCAGAAAAGCAGAGTTCGCGGAAAAATATCTGTTTAAGGGTATCAAGATTCTGGTAGAAGGTCGTATGCAGAATGACAACTACAAGAATCGGGCTGGTGAAAATGTCTACGGCATGCGGCTTATGATAGAAGAGATTTCTTTTGCAGAAAGTAAGAAAGCTTTAGAATCTGGAAATGACGAGCGGGAAGAACCGGAAAGAGAAACAAGGGCATCTTCTAATCGAAACCGTTCTGACCGTGCAGAAAACCAGCGTTCAGCTTCCAGAAGCACCAGAAGTGAAAGAGCAGCAGAAATGGATGACCGTGACTATGACAGGGAACGTGAAGGTGGAAGATACAGAAGCAATACCAGGACAGATGCATCGGATGACAGACGGAGATCAAATTCTGGCGGGACAAGATCCAGAGGAACTTCGGCAAGAAGCCGGGAGCGTAGTCAGGATATTGATGACCGGTACATGGAAACAGATGATGAAAAACTGGATTTTGACTGAGCAAATCATAGGAGGAAATGCTTATGATGGAGGAAATGAACAAATGGTTGTCTGCACATAAAAAGCTGTGCGTGATAACTGGAATTTTTGGTCTGTTAGTATCACCATTTTTATGGCCGATATTTCTGGCAGTGATCATACAGTCCCTTTCACTGGTCATTCCGGTTGCAGCAGGACTGTTTTTCTATGAAAAATTTATTATGAAAAAGGACAAGGAGGAAACGAATGAGAATGATGATGACAACAAACAGCAAAAGAACCATGCAGATGCCCGTAAAGTACATGCAGATGCTGAAAAGACCGAGGATTTACCGAAAAATCATGAGAAGGGATCGGAAACGGTAAATTTCGATAATCAGGAGAAGCAGGCAAGATGCAGGGCACAGGCTGCCATATGGTACGAAAATGAAGGCTTTGAGCGGATCCAGGCGATTCGGAAAACTCTGGAATCTGAAAATCGAAACCGTTTTTCAGTAAACAGGGAAGGAATCTGCAGTATTTCCATTGGAAAAAGGAAATATCGAAGGGTTGGAATTTTAAAAGGATATCCTTTTGGACAGACAGAGGTGATCCGGGAAAAACTAAAGAAGGATGGTTTCATCACCAGTATGGGATGCAATAATTATCTCTGGATCTCATGGTAGAGAGGAGCTGGAACATGAGCATTTGCTGTAAAGCCATCCGGCAGATCTATTATAATGCAGGAAGTGGATATACGGTAGCTTCCTACATGACCAATGAAGATTTACCGGAGGAAGTAAAAAAACAAAAGAATGGAAATTATGGAATATTTCAGGCATTTGGAACCGAACTTCCGACAAACGAAGGCCTGGATGTGGAACTGACGGGAGACTGGAAACCCACAAAATATGGAATGCAGTATAGTGTGAGCAATTTTTCAGTAACCATGCCAACCACAAAAGAAGGTATTCGGACTTATTTGTCGTCATCCCTGATCAAAGGGATCGGACCGGCAATGGCAGCCCGCATCGTAGAAACGTTTGGGGAAGACACACTGAATGTTTTTAATGACAGCCCGGAGAAACTTCTTCAGGTAAAAGGAATTACGCAGAAACGCTTAGATGATATTCTGGAAGGATATCAAAAAAGCAGTTCCATCCGGGAACTGATGATGTATTTGTCCCCTTTTGGGGTGACTCCTGCAAAAGTTTCAAAAATACAGGAGAAATTTGGCCCTGCTGCATTTATGATCGTGAAGGAGGAGCCTTTCCGGCTCTGTGAGGTTCATGGATTTGGATTTCTGACTGTTGACCAGATTGCAGTAAAGGCAAAACATTTCCGTGCAGATGATCCCCTTCGTATTAAGGCTGCTATTTTGCATATTATGTCAGAAGCAGAAGGCGAAGGACATTTGTATTTAAAAAGAGAGGACATTATAGAACGTGTCGAAAAACTTTTAAATCACAACAAAGATGTTTCACCGGTCTCTGAACGGGCAATCCGGGATACAGGCAATGATATGATCCATACAGATGGAAGCCTGGTCTGCCACGATGGAGGGTTTTATACACGCAAAAGCTTCCAGGCCGAACTGGGAGCTGCTGCCGCATTAGTCAGACTCCATATGCAGACGGGAATGGCTGTAAATGTTGACCGTATTTTAAGAAAGATCCAGAAAGAACAGGATATTATTTTGAATGCGAAACAGCAGGTGGCAGTAAAAAATGTCTTTGAAAACCCGGTATCCATCATTACAGGAGGACCCGGCAGAGGAAAGACTACGGTGATCCGTTTCATCATTGCTGTACAGGAAGCATTGGATAAAAATGCGGTGATCCTTTTATGTGCACCTACAGGCATCGCCAGAAGGCGAATGCGGGAATGTACAGAGTATCCAGCACTGACAATCCATAAATCCATAGGGCTTACCGGAGAAGCTGGAGAGGAAGAATGGAAGAACGAGCAGCCAATTCCAGATGACCTGATCATAGCAGATGAGTTCAGCATGGTCGATATGTATCTGGCGGACAAACTGTTTGCCAGTATTAAATCCGGTGCCAGACTGGTTCTGGTGGGTGATAAAGATCAGATCGAATCCGTAGGGCCTGGAAAAGTATTTCAGGAGATCATTGATTCCGGCGTATTTCCGGTAACTGTCTTAGATGAATGTTTCCGACAGGAAGGGAATTCCACCATCAGCCAGAATGCCATTAAGATCAATAAGAATCAGCTGGATCTGGTGTTTGATGATACCTTTCAGTTTATTCCGGCTTCCACACCGGAGGAGGCTTCGCAAAAGATACAGAAGATCTATCGGAAAGAAGTACTGCAGAGAAACGGTTCTCTGGAAGAAGTGCAGGTAATGTCACCGCTTCGAAAAGATACGGATGCAGGTACGGATGCATTGAATCTGGTATTGCGTGACATTGCGAATCCAAAGCGTTTCGGTTATCCGGAAATCACAAATGGCAGGAATACTTACCGGGAAGGTGACCGGGTCATGCAGACAAAAAACAACGATGAAGTAGCAAATGGCGACATTGGAGAAGTCATAGGGATTTTTCGGAAAGATCAAAAAATGGTCATGCGTGTAGATTTTGGGGATGGCCGGGTCATGGAATATCAGGAGGAAGATTATTGGCCGCTGACACTGGCATATGCGATTACGGTACATAAGGCTCAGGGCAGTGAATATCCGATGGCAATCCTTCCAATGCTTCCATGTTTCCGGTGGATGCTTCGCAGAAACATTTTCTATACGGCAGTAACAAGAGCCAGAGAAAGGTTTATAATTGTGGGAAGCAAACGTGCAATCGCACAGGCTATCCGGACGGATTACATCAGCCGGCGAAACACCATGTTTGGGTACCGTATCCGAAAAATATATGAAGCAATCCTGGAACAGGAAAAGAGCGCATAAAGAATGAATGACAGGCAGACGTTGGAAAAATCCAATGCTCTGCCTGTTTCTTTCCTTCGTATGCAGAAAATCACATAATGAAAGAGGAGGGAACAAAATGCCAGATCTTTGTTTTTATGCACCATGGATTATGAAAGAACCCATTCCGGACCCATTTCGGATGATGTTGGAAAAAGCAGGGAAAAAACGGATCAGCTATGATGAAGCAGATTGTTCCATGCGAAATATCAGGAAGCAGGGAAAAGTCTCCCGCCTTCATGGGCCTACGTTACAGGCACTTCTGACACTGATTCAGATCCGGAAAGAAAAAGACTCTGGTGCTGCCGGTATACAAAGGGGCAGGGATACCATAAATTATTTCTGCATGGAATATCCTGGAAATCAGGGAAAGTATGTAATGACTTATAATTCGAAAAACGGACGTTTCAGTGGGATTTTAAAGACAGAAGAAAAAAACGAGAAGCTTCCGGGAATCCGGGAGGGCAAAAACACAGGCGAGCAGTACCTGGCCCTTTTGGCTTATGCCAATCTGGTCCCGGATAATCCTTTATTTAACGAAGAGTTCCAAAAAAATTTCTACATACTTGAAGAACAGGAAAAAAAGGAATGGGAAGACACGGAAACTGCACTGCGGGCGGCATTTATCTGCTGCGATGCCATGTACTGCGAAGTAATAGCAAATCCGCAGCAGGCAATCCCGCTGGAAAAGAGCCAGTTCCGTGCAGAGGAACTGGAGGATGTGCTTCCGGAATATAAAATTGCGGCCGGGGTATATGCACCAAACGATGAAATCTATGGAAAGTTTCATGTGCTTTTGCCTGTAAATGAGAAGACAAAAAGAACACTTTTTGAATTAAAACAGATCTACTCTGGCAGATGGGATGTAAATGAAAGGACAAAAGAAAGGATCCCTTCGCTTCCAGAAGACTATCTGGTAAGTAAGGAAGCTGAAGAAATCCTGCAGATGGTGGATAAGACACCGGCAAGGCTGTTTATGCTGACAGGCGATGCCGGTACTGGAAAGACAACGGATGCCAGAATGATCGCCCAGATATTAGGGCTTCCATATTATGTGTTCACCTGTGGACCTGGAACGGATGAACTGGAACTTTTAGCGACCACCGTGCCAAATATGGGCGGAACAGCACATCTGGAAATGGAATTGCCACGTCTGGAAGACATTGAAATGGATCCGGCTTCAGCTCTTGCAACGGTAAATGGCATTTATGAAGAGGGGATCAGCCGGGAAAAAGCTTTTCAGGAGATCCTGAAAGCAGTTTATGAAAAAGGCTATGAAAAGTCGAAAAATGAAAAAGACTTCTTATTAAAAGAGTCAGAAATCGTAAAGGCATGCAGGGAACCATCTGTGATTGAAATTCAGGAGCCGGCCATGATTGAAAAACCTGGGACACTTACGAGATTAAACTCCCTGTTTGACGATGGAGCTGTAACCGATCTGGTAAATGGAGAACAGATACGGAGAAATCCGGATACCATTGTGATCATGACCACCAATCTGGATTATGTTGGCTGTCAGAACTTCAACCAGTCAGTTCTTTCCCGAATGAACCTGATTCAGCCAAAGGAAGCCCTGACAGAAGAGGAAATGGCAAAAAGGGCAATGAAAAGAACCGGGTTTAAAAACAAAGAACTTCTGTCCTTTATGGCTGCCACGGTCTGCAAGATCCATGAATATTTGATCGAACAGGACATTACGGATGGCGTATGCGGATACCGGGAATTGGAAAACTGGGTGTTAAGTTACATGGTTTCCAATGATCTCAGGAGGTCAGCATGGACAGCACTGCTCAGTAAAGCATCCATGGACAGGGAAGAACAGGGAACTATGGAACGCGTCTTTCTTCTTCCTCATTGTGCTGTGGATTAAAAACGGATGGAGGAAACGAATGAAAAAGGCTTTATACCGGAAACGGATATGTGCAGAGAAAGAAAAACTGACACCGGAAAAAGTATTTCATACGCCGCAGTATCGTGATCTTTTGACCTCGATCGGGCATGAAATCACGGGTGGAAAGTTGACTACATTACGGTTATACGATGATAAAAATTCAGGGATTGCAGGATGGAATCAGGGAGAAACAGTTGCCGTAAATCTTGGAAACCAGATTACGTCAAGTTTTCTGACACTGGAATTAAAAAGTGACAGCCTGATCGGGATTCTGGGACATGAATGCGGACATTACCGGTATACGGATTCTGCACTTAGAAAAAGGTATGCCGAGCATATGTTAAATGGCAGCTGGTATCCAAAGGAGCCAGTACCGGAAAATGCACAGGAAAAAGAGGCATTGGATGCGATGAATGTCTACTTTGAAAGAAAAGATAAAGCAATCCTTTCTATCTTTCTGCAGACAGCATCTTATCTCAGCAATCTTTTGAATGATATGTACATAGAAGAGAAGATGTGCGCCCTTTTTCCGGGAAGCATCCGCAGGGGAATCCTTATGAATCGTGACCGAAATGTGGAATGGCTTCCAACACTTAGGGAAATGCTGGAAACGGAGAAAGACAGGTTATCTATTCTTATGAACCTGTGTGCACAGTATGCCTTGTCTTCAAGGGTCAATGCCTGGGATGGTGCGGATTACGAGCTTATTGATACACTAAAACTGCTTATGCCGGTCATTGATGAAGCGGGAAAGGCAGCAGATGACATGGAGAGATATCTTGCCACCAACCATATCCTTCTGATGATCTGGAAATATTTTGCGGAAATCATAGATGAAATAGAGAAGAACAGTACAGAAAATGAAGAGCAAAAGCCAGAACAGGAAGAGCGTGAAGGGCAAAAGGAAAACCCGAATGAATCCGAAGAAGAACCGGAGGAAGAAAAGCAGGGTAACACAGGGGCACAGACTGAGCAAAATGAAGATAAGATCAGAAAAGAGGATACGGAACAGGAGTCGGAAACAGGAAACAAAGCAGAAAGAAACGGAAAGGATCAGGAAATGGAAGACCATGAAAACGGGCGCACTACAGAGCTTCAGAAGTTTCTGCAGCAACTGTGTGAAAATCTTCCGAAATGTGTCAGGGAGTCTGGTGGCTTCGAAGACAAACAGAATGAATGTGGCATCCCTGCCTCAGAAACGGAAGCATCCAGTGATAATGCCTTACAAAAGATCCTTTATGAAATGGCGAAAGAGACGCTTGATGAGAAGATACAGAAAGAAATTTTCGAACATCTTCAAAAGGAATTGATGGAGATACCGTTTGAAGAAGGCCATGACCTGGTACAGAAAAAACTTTGCCGTAAGACCGAGATATCAGATTTTTTAAAATTACAGACAGAAAAGTATGAGGAGCAGCTTAAACAGGTAAAAAAGAGACTTCGCCTGAAACTGCTTCCTATATTGAAAAATCAGAAAGAACGCACGGAACATAAGCTTTTTCTTGGACGTCGGGTAGATCTTCGAAACATAGCTGCACCGTCTGGGGCAGTATTTAAGAAACAACAGCCAGGAAAAAAGCTGGATATCTGTGTGGCTGTGCTGGTCGATAATTCTTTTTCCATGTGTGGGGAACGGATGGATCATGCCATTCTTGCAGCACTTTGCCTGTATGATTTTTGTATGGAAGCAGAAATACCGGTTTTGGTGTGCGGACATCATACAGACGGATACCGGCATGAGAACCTGAAAGACGAAACGGTGTATCTGCATTGCTGCGCAGATTTTGAAACGGATGAAAAGGATCGGTTCCGGATCGCTGGTATGCAGCCTTATGGAAGCAACCGGGATGGAACTGCATTGTGGTATGCTGGCAGCCGTCTTTTGGAACGACCGGAAAAGCAGAAACTGCTGTTTGTGATCAGTGATGGTGCACCTAATGCAAACCAGTATGGAGGCACAGGGGCAAAAAGGGACCTTCAGAAGATTCGGAAAAAACTGCTGCAGCAGGGAGTATTCTTTCAGGCAGCTGCGATCGGAAGCGACAAGGAAGCAATTCAGGAAATTTATGAGGAATCTTTTCTGGATATTACGGATCTTGAACAGCTTCCGGCTCTTCTGACAAAGAAACTGCTGCGTTTTATCAGGAGGTAAGGATGAACAGGAAAAACAGGAAAGAAAAAGAACAGAATGCGGATGTATCAAAACAGATCTGTGTTCATAAGACACAGAACACGTTACTGGAATTTAATAGCTTTTTGCGGATGGCAGAACCAAAGGATTTCTGGCATCTTCACGAAGACTTTGCCAGCGATTATTCCAGGATCCGGGCGGTCATGGTTGACTACAGCAAAGAAGACAGCATCAGCGTTTATGCAAATCTGAGTCCGGAAATCATAAAATACGTGTATTCCCGTATATGGAATAATGTGCAGGAATTTAAATTCTTCCAGCAAAAGATCTTTTGCGAGGATAAAAATTCCAACACGGGAAGAGTTACAGTATTTTCCATACAGAGGAAGGTTCGCAACAACAAAGGAGAAGTTTTAAATTATCCGTGGGTTGTCAGGATACAGAATGGCACCGGTGTAGCGATGCATAATGCCAATGGCGGGCAGTATTGTAAAAAAGACAGCTACCGGAAAGAAAAAGAGGTTACCATACAGCTGAAAGATGAGGAAATCTTCACACTGTTTGCAAGAACTTCTGCTGTGATCCGGGCATTTGAACAGGATTGCATGACACGCCGCAGACAGGCTGGAAATTTCCGGAACTTGTACAGAATGATAGAAAAACTCATTGTGGGAACTGAGGAGGAAAAAGATAATGCTGCGTAAAAGAATAAAGAAGAATACATTGAAATGGAAAAAAATCTATGCGGAACAGCTTCTTGATATGATGGACGAGGAAGAAAATGCTTTACAGAAGATTTATCTGACAGGGTATGTACTTGAACTGAAAAAGAACTGGTATTTTGCCGGATGGTACAAAGACCGGATCGTTTGCCGTTCCCTGGAGTATGCACGTTATTTTCCAAGTGCCGAGGCAGCGGAAGAGTATGTACATAAGTATCTGGGATTTGCAGGCATGACCTGTTATATCTGTCACGTAAACTGGACGCTGGCTTCCTGCGGGAGTGAAAATATGGAGGATAACGAAGAGAACTTGTTAGAGGAAAATGGTAAAATCCTTTCGTTTGCAAATTATGCAGATGTAAAGCAATACCAGAAACAGCGAGGCATGGAACATTCTACAATGGCGATCACTTATGCAAGCCGGAAAAAGAAGATTATCCTGGCAGCATAAGAACAATTTTGGGGGACTGGCGAACAGTCCCCTTTTTATATGGGAAAACAGGAGGAAATTGGATGGAATGGAAGATTTATGAAGAATGGCTTGATATTACCCTATACCGGCAGATGACGAACCTGATCTATAAGCTGTCATCTAATGAGGAAAAATATAAAATTTATATGCAATTAAAAGAAAATGACATGTTTCTGGAAAAGCCGAAAGTAGACATGGAAACCGCTTATGGACTGCACTATCCGGGAGAAGTCCTGGAGCGCATTGGAGAACATCTGACCTTGACAAAGCAGACATACCGTGCCCTCGGACTTGCCCTGGCAAGGATGATGCCTTTACAGGAGACCTGTATGTTCAATGGAACTCAAAAGGATCTGTTTTGGAAAAAGATGAAACAGATTCTTGGAGAGAAAGACCTGTTTTTGATCAGTATCAATTATATCTGTGAGGAAAAGGAAAAGAATCGGTGGAAACAGGCCATGCATGCGTATCCATTTGAGCGAGCAGAAGAAATGCTGTTTGCCATGTCCATCCTCCCAGATGATGAAACACTGTGGGAAGGCATAAAACAGAAACTTGCTGACAGCTTTTCAAAGAACCGGAAGATATCCGTATTTACTGAATGGAATCTTTTCGTGTGGATGGTAGGCAAAGTAATGACCAAGCTTAAAGGGTATCGTAAAAAGGATCTGGATATCCTGAAACTGCTGGCAAAGTTAGCAGTCACAAATGCTAAAAATGCGGATGCCGTTTTGGAAAAACGTATGCGTATGTTTGGATATTCCGACAAAGAGACCGCTTTTTTAAATTTTGTACTGATGTATTTTGTAGAGAGACCCGATCGGATAAGCCTTTCCGGGTTGACAGCAGAAAAAATTGGTCTGAATGTATTAGAGGCATTTTTGCCCGGAAAAGAGACATATCCAGAAGAAGCTTATGTACTTTGTTCACGGATTTTAAGAACATATGGGAAACTTTCTGTCCGTATCGACGGTAAAGAACGGCTGGAAAAATGCATGAATGAAACGTTCAGGGTGGAAAATGTAAAAACGTTTCTTACGTTGTTTCCATTTAGAAGTAATGAACCGGAAGAGTGGCACTACATTGATCTGACAGAAGAAAAATGGGATCCTCTGGTAAAAGAACTCTCTTCGGAAGAATTTGAAGCGTGTGTTACAGATACTCTGAAAGGCAAAACATACAGTACGAAAAGTTTGCTGAAGTATCTGGAACGTTATGAAAACCTTACAGGAAAAAGATACCAGGATGTTTTTTGGAAAAAGAGTGAGCCGGAACTACATGTGGTTTTCAACCGGCTGATCCTGCATGGGATTTTGGATGGAAAAAAGTATCTGGAAGAGTTTGTAAAGGATTATAAAAATGAAGATCCAGATTTGGAAAAGAAATGGGAATTTATGGCAGGATATTTAAAAAGTGAAATAAAGGGTCTTTGTAATGAGCATTCCTATCCTATGCTGAAATTTCTGATCAATGAGATTGGAATGGATGGATGCGAATTCTTAAGCCCCTGGAGGATTTTAAAGGAAACTTTCTCCTTGGGATACTATGCTATCCAACATAGAGAGTGCGAATTTTTTTCGCCAGTTCTGGGAAAAGAGGAACACCGGGAACTGTTTTCAATGGTAGAAAAGAAGTTCTTTTATGAATATCCGGATATTTATCCAGAATACCTGACGGCCTTACTTTTAAAGGAAAGTACAGCACTTTGGATGGAACAGTCAGAAGCATATGAGCTTTCCAAATTGCTTCTTCCATTTATAAGTGATTCTTATCGAAGGGAAACCCTGTATCAGAAATATATGACAGAAGAGGATCGGAAAAGATATCAGGAACGGAAAGAATGGCT
>ERZ1034952.2783-NODE-2783-length-12491-cov-6.529109_pt1 | contig 12491 bp, 26 predicted proteins | sample MGYA00520625_ERZ1034952 | MGnify/ENA primary metagenome ERZ1034952 (study PRJEB33766, sample SAMN09781773) | gut metagenome | biome: gut microbiome | host: Homo sapiens | place: Madagascar | study: EMG produced TPA metagenomics assembly of the PRJNA485056 data... | reverse complement strand
GGATAGATAAAATTTCAATTCCAAGCCTTGTGATGTTGTCATCTAAATATCCATTATCATAACTAAATTCGTATTTGCATTTGGGGCAAGTTAATTGATATTTCATCACTCCGCACCTCCTTGCAATGCTTTTTCTGCCTGTTCTTTGGTTAAGAATACTGTTTTGCCTATGCTGGAAACATTATATCGGTTGTTTGACCTTTTTCCGCTTAGAATTAAGCCCCAACCCAAATCCGTTCCAGCACAGTCTCGTTTCCACGATATCTCAACTACCATTTTAGTTTCAATGCCACGCTTCTTACTTACTGTATACACCGTATCGCCAACCTTAACAGGCGGTACAATTACGCCATTTTGAAGCAGATAATCGGCAATATCTGATATTTCACCGTCATACCAATTATCGTCTAAATCCCTGTCCTTTATCGGCTCACTCTCTAAAAGTAACTCAATCAATCTTTCTCTTTCATTCATCTTCGTGTACCTCCTTTGTTAAAGCACTTTACAAATTCTGTATAATATACTATAATTAGTGCAGGTGTTGTCGGATGTTGCACTTCCAATCACAACCTCCCTTTAGGGAGGTGAGTGGTAATGAGTGCATATGAATTTATTATGCTACTTATAGCTATAGCTCAACTGATCGTAGCTATAATTGCTCTGGTTGTCGCTATCAGACGATAACGCCAGCGCGATGATGTGCGGCATCGCGCCCCTCCCTTTTGGGAGGGCTGATTTTCTCCTCTCACTCATTCCTCTACCTCAACTTTATTCAAAAATCTAACATCATATCCACCACCGAAATACTTGCCTGTTTTATTACATTTCATTTTAACAACTGTTGAGCCACAAATATTATACGGTTCCGATAAAACCTCAAAAATACAGCCTTTGTATTTTTCCGCCTCGGCACTGCCTATAATTATTACTTTATCACCTTTATTTATCATGTTCGTCTACCTCCTAAATTTTGATGGGCAGTATGAATTGTCAATATCATTAGATTTTGATTTTTCAAATTCTTTTTTTGAATATTCAACAAACCAATTCATATCATCATCTTTTAATATAACATTTCGACCCGTGAAAATTAAATTATTGCACTTGTTTAATGTGCGATATTGATGTGTTTCGCTACTTGTAATCAACACCCATTGTTTTAGATATTGATTAAATTCAAAATATCCGAAATTGAATTTATCTGACAACGGCTCATTATACGAAAAAACATCATACTCAAACGGTAAATAATCGCTATCTTTTAATTCAATTCCCGTACATCTGCAAATTGTGTATGGATTTGTTTCATAATGCCCGAAATCATCGCCGATAATAAAATGTCTGCTGTGCTCGTCTATATAGTAAAATCCTGTTATTATCGGTTCTGTTTCATCTTGAGAAAATATACCTTTTACCATATATAGATTTTTATTAAATTCACTCATTTTCGTCTACCTCCGCAAGCCAATAATTATCCATACATTCGCCGCATGCGTCTGGCTCAGGTTCGCATCCATAGTTTCCGTCAAGATTCTTCGGACATATAGAAAGTCGTCCCCTGCTATTCGTTGCAGCATTTGGAAACATCTTCAGAAACTCGCTCTGTCTTGTCTTTATCGGGTGTTCTTTGCACCAGTTGAGAATTATTTCGTTTGCTTTGTCAATATCATTTGAAAATATATTGCGTTGGTCGGCGCAAAATTTAAGCAATACGCATTGGTTGCATTTCTCAAAGCTTGCACACAGCCTCGCATAATCATATATCGTTGCTTTTTCCATTTTAATAAATCTCCTTTAATTCTTTTATAATCTCACCGCAATACGCATTTTCAGTTAATGCTATAAACTCATTGACCGTCATTACATCATTGTCAATGTCTATGCGGTGACTGTTTGCAAAGGATTTTCTCCCCATTTCACAGCTGCCTGTCAAGTTGTGATGCCATTGGTAAAAATCCTTTACGGCATACTTTTTATTGACATCCGGAAAATTTTCTTTGAAAAGGTTAATTTTCTCGTCAATATCCATATTGTCAATAATCTTTTCCTCAAGTGCTTTTTGTGCCTCTCTTAATGTTTCACCATGCGCAAAATATCCATTGCCTTTTACTGTGTAACAAGGTTTTAAAATTACGTTTTGCTCTAAGATATATCCTTTTGCGACATTGCCGTGAATGTGGGTAAATATTGTAGGTGTATCGTCAACTCTGTAAACGTCGTATCCGTTAATACTTTTAATGCCGCCGCCGTTGCCGTAGCCGTTGCCGTTGCCGCCGCCGTAGCCGTCGCCGTAGCCATAGCCGTAGCCGTTGCCGCCGCCGTAGCCGTAGCCGTAGCCGTTGCCGTCGCCGACGCCGTCGCCGTAGCCGCCGCCGTCGCCGTAGCCGCCGCCGTTGCCGCCGGCGTTGCCGTAGCCGTTGCCGTTGCCGTTGCCGTTGCCGTAGCCGTAGCCGTAGCCGTTGCCGTTGCCGTAGCCGTTGCCGTAGCCGTTGCCGTTGCCGTCACTTAAAAACTGTTTAATTCTTAATACGTCCATTCTACAACACCCTCTATGTTTTTAATAGCCTTATCAGAACACGGTACAATCTCGCATATATCAGTTAAAACAATACTGTCAACCTTATTTGAGAACTTGCAATCATTTGCATTTTGTGCACCGTTTTCAGCTAAATCAAGCAATGTATTCGCACCGCTCCAACGCCATAAGTTACGAACGTTTTTCATTTCAACTTCTTGTTTATCCTGTGAAACCAATTCACCAAAATAAACTCCGCTCTGAATACCTCTTACCAATACTTTTTTACCTACATAATTTGTCATGATTTTCTACTCCTTTTTTATTTATTTTCTTCAATACCTTTTTTCTCACATTCGGCTATAGCCTTTTTAATAAGCCGCATCTGCCGCATGTCAAATTTGCCTCTCAGCCGCTGCAGCAGCTCGTCAGCGTTTATGTATTTCATTCTTCATAACTCTCCGTTCCAGTCACACGCTACTATGTGATTTCTGCTCTTTCGCCCGCCGCGATAAGGCTTGGTTAAACTGCCCTCATCATTGCAGATAAACCGCCTTATACTGTCAAGCCTGCCGTTTTCCCTGCAGTCCTCATAAACCTGTATGACTTCTTCAAGCGTCATGCCGAAGCACTCCGCCGTCTTCTGCTCCTTAAACAGTTCCTCAATCGTTTTGTATTTCTTTCCATGCCTAACCACATCACCGCATATCGCTGCGGTTATTGCCGGCGTAATCTCACGCTTTGCTTTACGCCTTTTGGTAACGTATATTTCCCTTTCCATATCTACACTCCTTGCTTGTCCCATCCGTATTCCGTGAACTTTGTCTGTTCCGGAATCCAGTTATAAAATACCGTTCCGATTGAACCCTCACGGTTTTTTGCTACTATAGCCTCAGCCTTATTGGGGTTGCCGTTCCAGTCATCTTCGCCCTGATGATAATACCCCTCGCGGTGCAGAAGCAGTACAACATCCGCATCCTGCTCTATATCCCCCGATTCTCTCAAATCGGTAAGCTGCGGCCTCTTGCTGCCGCGGTTTCGCAGTTCTCTTGACAGCTGTGACGCAATCACCACAGGACAGCCAAGCTGACCTGCAAGAATCTTACACCCTCTGCTGATTTCGCCTATCTGAGTTCGGCGGTCAGTATACCGCCCGTCTGCCTGCATAAGCTGCATATGGTCGATAAATACACAGTCTATCCGCTTTCCTGCGGAGTTCAGCCGGGTATTGATGTTCATGCACTCGGTCATTATCCCGTTTATTGTCTGAGCGGTACTGTCGTTTATGATGATGTTGTCATTTACCGCATCACGTGTCTTTCGGATGAACGTAATATCCTTTTCACTCAGCTTCGCCTGCCTTATCCACTGACTGTCTATCCCAGCGCCCAGTGCACTGATACGCTGTACTATCTGCTCCGCACTCATTTCAAGGCTGAATATAGCTATCGTCTTTTCATTGCGCGCCATCTTAAACGCCATGTTAAGCATAAACGCACTCTTGCCCATTGCCGGACGTCCGCCGACAACGTACATCTTGCCCTTTTCCAAACCGCCGATACTGTAGTCGAGAACCTCATATCCCGTTGATATTCCCGGCAGCCGTAAACCGTTTTTCTTGCGTTCGTTATAGCTTGCCGCAAACCTTTCGTATGCCTCGTTAAAGCCGTATGTATTCTTTCTTGCAGCGTTCGGCACAAGAACCGCTCCCTGCACAAAGCGATTTACATCCTCAACGCTATTCGACATATCGGAAAGCCGCTCATACGCTGCCGCGTACTCCTTCATCATTCGCCTGCGCTTGCCGCAGTCCTCAACTATCCGCGCCCACTTAACCGCGCTTCCGCCTAACGGTGTGAGGTTTGCCGTCTCAACAACACGCTCTATACCGCCGATTTTGTCATACACGCCCTTTTCCTGCATAGCCGCCTTTATAGTAACAAGGTCGCATTGCCCCTTGCGTATACATTCGCCCAGAATCGTCCACAGTTCACGGTTTCGCACGTCATAGAAATCATCACGGCTCAGAATGTCTGATATTTCCGGGTACAGCTCAGAATCAAGATAAACACTGCCGATAACAGCCGCTTCTGCTTCCGGATTTGACGGCATTTGATTTCTCATGTCCGTTCACCCCGATACTTCGTCATCTGCAATACAAGCGGCTTGTATTGCGGCTCATTTGCAGGGGGTGAGCTGTCCCTCTTGCGTGAACGCTCCCACTCAGCTTTATCACGCTTATACGCCGAAAGGGTAAAGATTCCCTTTTTCTGCTTATCTCTGAGAACGCTGTCAACATACCGCCAGCTGAATCTTTCTGCCGTTTCGGCTGCGTCCTCAATTACAGCGCATATTACATCATCACTCATGCCGCTGTTAAGGTAATCGGTTATACCCTCCCAAGCTGTAGTTGATGTTCTGAATCCCGACTTTTCGTCATACACCCTATACGCGCGTATATTATTATTATTTATACTTTTATTTACTTTACTTTTCTTTGTGTCATTTTTGGTGTTAATAACGTGAGTTTCTTCCCCGCAAACCTCGATTACTTCCACATTTTTAGGAATTTTGACATCACTTAATAAAAGGTAGCGTTTTTCAATCTCTACCCTTTGGCATTTTTCTTTTGCACGAATATATGTTTCCTGTATTTCGGCTGAAGTAAGAATACCATATCTTTTATACATCTCTGAATCAAATATGCCGTATTCAATAGCGGTTTTTACAATGTCGTCATATATTTCATGACGCTTTTTATCTTTTGTTCCCACAATGCTCAGCTGGTCGCCAAATTCATTTGAGAAAATCAGCGCACTCCGTTCATTGTACTCAACAAAATATCCATTACCGCCGTATATTCTCGGTTCAAGCGACAGTTTTATAACCGCTGCCCCCAGAATACCATACATACAGTACAAATATTCTAATGCTCCCTTTTTCCAAGTAATGTCAAGAGGAAAGTAATCAAGACCTTTTTTTATAGGTCTTGCCATCTTTATACCTCCATACATTTTTTATGTTATAATATCATTACTTTGCGTGTCATAGCGTGCCGCCGCAATTTAACTAAACGGCATATCGTCATCCGGTTCAACCGATAAAAAGCCTTCGTCTATGGCTTCGCTTAGGCTCGGCTTGCTTTCGCTTGCTGCACCCTTGCTCTCACCAAAGCGTACCTCGTCTGCAACAACATCCGTTGCATAACATTTTTTACCGTTTTTGTCCTCCCATGTTCTGGTGGTTATGCGTCCGATAACAATTATCATCTTGCCCTTTGTAAAATATCTGCTGACAAATTCGGCTGTTTTGTTCCATGCAACGCAGTTTATAAAGTCTGCCTTCCGGTCCTCGCCATAGCCGTTATTTACCGCTATGCTAAAGCTGCAGACCGAACGCCCTGTCCCTGTCTGCCTAAGCTCCGGCTCATGCGTCAGCCTGCCCATTATTATCGCCTTGTTTATCATTTAGTCACCTCCTCAAATTTAATTTTTTACATAGAGTTTCATCAAGCGGAATCCCGTATATATGATTATCTTCAAAGAACCTCCGCTCCGCTGTGTGTGCTGCATTATGATGTGTACGGCACAGCGCTATTGCATGTCTGCCTAAATTGTGTACTGTGTCTCTGTCAACGCCCATACCTATCTTAGAGCCCGTCACATGATGTACGTCCGCAGCTCTGCCGCATACCGCACACTTGCGATAAAAAAGACACATGTATAAATATGCATTTATATCGTCTGTCCGCTCCGTCATAGGCTCGTTTACAGGTACACCGTATCTCAGACAGAATTCAACCAAAGTGTTTATATACTCTCTTGCTTCAGTGACAGAGCAGTCCGAAAGGCTGAAATATTCGCCGCCGGTGCGGAGTATGTATTCATATTTGAACCACTCCTTCAAAAACTCCGGAGCATGTCCGCTCCATGCGGCTATATCGCGCAGCGTTGCGTATGCCCTTTTGCGCTGCTCAGCTTTTATCATCCTGCCGTCATTTAAACGGATTTCGACCTTTCCGACCTGCCTTTTCAGCAGCTCCGCCTCAACCGGCTTGTCCGGAACTATAACCATATTCCGCCCGTCATATCCGATTATTTTAGCCGTTACCGTCATTTACGCCACCTCCGACTTGACATATACAAAAATTTATGCTACATTATACATGTTGTTACGTTTTTGTCCGTTTTGTGCTTCCTCACAAGCGGACATTTTCTTTTCTTCGGCTCTTATCAAGCCATACCATACCGCCCATGTAAGCAGTATTACGGCAACAGCACAGTGCTGCCAAAGCGGCGCAACACCCAATCCTATACCATAGCAGAATATTAGCGCTATCGGCATTGTAACCGTTACCACTGCGCTCAATATGTTTATAAGTATCTTCATTTTTCCTCCGCCTCCTTTTTGGTTCTCAATAGGTTTAACTTTATCAGCTTTTGTCTGCGTTTTTCCAAATCGGCAATGTCAATCCCCCATGCCGCAAAAGCAGAAACAGTATCAACACAATACGGTGTAAATTGCAATAAAATACCGCGTTTTAACATTTCATCCTTTGCAACCTTTTTCAGCCTTGCAAGCGTAGAGGATGATGTCTGTTCCCCGTACAGTTCTCTGATTTCCTTGTTTCCTATTTCTACATTCTCGTAATATATCCGCAGTGTTGTGTCAATATCTGCGATGCGTCTTACTTTAACCATTGTTTATCTCTCCTCACTTTCTACTCCTATAAGAGTTTCCACCGATACCTTAAAATATCTCGCCAAAGCTAAAGCTACGTTAAGTGACGGTTGTTTTATGTTTGTTTCTATCGCGGAAAGCAACGCAACAGATACATACAGGTCGTTTGCAACCTCTCTCTGCGTCTTTCCGGCTCTCTCTGATTGCCTTGATACTCTCGCCTATGTTCATTTTTTCACCGCCTTGCATATAAATTTTTGTTATGTTATAATTTACTCGAATAAAAAACCTGGAGGCTTTCATATGAAATTATCGGTACGCAAGCAACGAAAAATCTTAAATATTCTTGTCGATTTATCGCGTGAGGACAAAGACAGCGACAATACCATCTATGCCCCGGAGCATTTCGAGGATAACTTCCCCTTTGTTTCATCTGATGAACTTGATGAATATCTTAAAATACTCCAAAAAGAAGAACTTATTGTTATCTGTGCCTCTGACTGTCCGGAAAATTATAATATATCCTGGCTTCAGATAACCCCTGCCGGTCTAAGCTATATACCAAAGCTGACTTATTCCAATCAGCAAAAATGGCTTGACCGCATAATAAGCTTCGCTCTGGGCGTTCTGTCCGGTTGGATTCTTACATACTTAATTCCAATGCTTTATACCTCTTTACAATAGCTTTAATAACATCATGACAGCTATTGAGATTAACAATCCGGATAAATACCAGCCTATGTCCATTTGCTTCACCTCGCTTTTCCATATTTAAGACAAAAGCTGTTCCACTTATAAATCGCAAGTATCGAAAAAAGTATTAACCCCATTTCTTCAGCTTGAAAAGCGTCAATATTTAATTGTGATACTTTCTTTAAATCCAAGACCTCTGTCGGTATGAAAAAACGGCAGAAGCTGCATTGAACGCCATCCTTGCGATTGCCTATATTTTCATTTTCTATGCCTATTCGTGCCTTACCGCCGCATATCGGGCAAGGGCGCATTTTTGATTCGGCATATTCACAAACGCTAAGTATAACCTCGCTGACAGAACTCGGATATTGCATATGTTCGCGTACGGTTTCGCCCCACTTTTTTGCAAATTCCGATGCTTTTTCCATTTATCTCACCTCACTTTTTGCTTATTTTTTAATATTGTGCTATAATATCATTATGAAAGGTGGCATTATAATTGATAAAAATTGTTGCAGTCTATGTTCTTATAGCATTATTGTTATATATCAGAAATAAATATCTGTACCTAAAGTGTTCCTACCTATGCAGTTGCTTACAACTGAATAAAGACAATTATAATTACATAATTCCGGTTAATTCAATTATGCATAAGGCTCACCTATATAATCCGATATTCTCTGATCCGCAAAATTTTGCAAACGAAATCTTTATAAAAGATATATGTGAGTGCCTCTTGCAAGCCAGAGGAATTTTTTACACGTTTTATATGCGTTCACCTCTATGGCTTTTTTATCTTATACAACGGCTTGTAATTTTTACTCCTATAACAAAGATAGTTTCAAATAAATTTATTGCTTCTCTTTGTTCCATTGTTGAATCATTTGCTTTGTACCTGCTTGGACTATATTTAGATACAACGGGCATCGGAAACAAGACTCTGTCTTTGATACGCGGTGTGATATATCATCTAATAAATACTCTAAAGGAGTTTCTTTAAAAAACATTTTCGACACTGCCGCCGTCGGTATATTTCTTTCGAGTACCGATAGCCTCTCAGACAGCTCATCCGCTTGTTTTTTTAGTTTTCTTTCATACTTATCGGTCATATACCCAATAAAGCAAACTGTCAAAAGTGCCGCTAATGCTATATAGTTTGACATTCATCTCACCTCGCTTCTTTTGTTTTAATCCATTCCCAAAGGATTTGTGTAACTAATTGATTGACTGTATACCCTCTTTTCAGGCAATATGTTTTCAACTTTTCCCGCAATTCTTCCGGTGGTCTTATCGTCATTACCTTTGACATTGTTTTTACCTCCTTTTGTTGTGGTGATATCACTCTGTAATCACATATTATCATATCTTTTCAGTGATGTCAATATGTAATCTTGATTTTTTCAAAAAAAGATAATATACTGATATCATATTGATAAAAGGAGTGTTGATTATGGCTACTGAAAAAAAGCCAACAATGTTACGTTTAACTAATGAAATGTATGAAAAGGTACGCTATCTTGCATATATAGAGCATCGCTCAATTAACGCAGAAATAGAATACGCTTTGGCAAGTTATATTTCTGATTATGAGCAACAGCACGGTGTTATTTCTGTTCCAGACATTTCCAAAGATAATCAATAACCAATCCGTTAAAACTTATGCTAAGCTTATCCGCCTCTTGTTGCAGCCGCTCCTTTAGTTCAGCAGGCAGGCGGATTGTTGTTTGTTCTTTCTTCATTTATCTCACCTCGCTTTCTTCCTGTTCTGAAATATAGTCAAGCGAAACGCCGAACACATCAGCTATCTTCCTTGCAAGCTCCATGCTTAGTCGTTTTTGACGCTCACCGTTTTCAATCATATTGTAATAGCTTTCTGATATATCAAGTTTTTTTGCTGTTTCCGACTGTGTTTCCAAATTACGTTGCCTTAATTCCTTTAACCAACTACGCATTATCTCACCCCCTCTTTTTTGCTCACGTTATGTGATTATAATAGCATATAAGATTTAATTTGTCAACACTAAATGTGATTTTTTTTGAATAATATATTGATTATTTTCACTAATTGTGATATTTTGTGATTATGAGGTGATTATATGTTCGCACTAAAATTAAAGGAGCTTCGTGAGAAACTCGGTCTATCACAAAGAGCATTGGCTATCAAATTAGGTCTTTCTCAATCAACTATTGGGATGTGGGAAAGCGGGCAAAGAGAGCCAAATTTTAAAACGACAGAAGAATTGGCTAATTTCTTTGATGTATCAACCGACTATCTTTTAGGACGAACTGACAGCAAAAAGCCTATAATAGATAATAATGACATTGGTTTTGATGATTTTACTTATGCAATGCACAATGAAACAAAAGCGCTTACAGATGACGATAAGCAAATGCTGCTTGATATGGCGAAGATGTTAAAAAAACGGGTTGAAGAAAAACAAAAAAAGTAAAGGGATAATTTTATGCGGTGTTTAAGTGACATTTATAATAAAATATCAGAAAATAATATTGAGTTATTTTCGTATGAGATGGTTGACAAAGATGCAGTTACTATAAGATACCGCGATATTTACGGAATATTTGTTGATTACAGAAAACTAAATAGTTCAGAGGCAGAATTTATGGCGCTGTCACATGAATACGGACATTGTAAAAGCGGTACAACGCATAAATTACATAGTTCTTATCAGTTGATTGAACAGCACGAAAATAGAGCAAACCGTGCAGCAGTGCATGAACTTTTACCATATGAAAATCTGATTGACGCTGTAAACAAAGGCAATACGGAACTTTGGCAAATTGCCGAATACCTTGATATACCGGAAGCATTTGCAAAAATGGCAATAGATGTGTATGAGAAAGAATGTTATTATAATAATATGTAGAAGATTATTTTAATAATGTAAAGTGTATTATATATTCAAACAAAAAAACAAATCGGGTGGTAGAATGATTAGATTAAGGGCATTAAGACAAGAGCAAAATATCAGTATGAAACAATTAGGTGATATTTTTGACGTTGCTGAAAGCACAATTTCTCTCTATGAAAATGAAAAGCGGAAAATAGATACAGATATGCTTATAAAATTTGCAAATTATTTCAATGTATCAACGGACTATTTTCTTGGGATAACTGACGAAAGAAATCCGTCACTTGATAATAAAGATATTGGCTTTGACGATTATATTTATGCAATACACGATGAAACAAAAGGACTTACAGATAGTGATAAGCAAATACTGCTTGGTATGGTAAGGATGTTAAAAAAACAGGTTGAAGAAAATCCAAAAAAGATTACTCGCAACAAAGGAAAAAATTTGCTCAAATTTCCGAACGATTACGTGGTTATAGATATAGAAACAACAGGATTAAGCTCGCAGTCTGATTATATTATAGAATTGTCGGCTCTGAAAATAAACAGCGGCACCGTTACAGATGAGTTTTCCACGTTGATTAAGCCCGATGATATGTCATGTGAGGACGCAGACGGAAACTGCTGTTACATTAACAGCTTTATTACAGGTTTAACCGGTATTACAAACGAAATGCTTGAGGAAGCTCCGTATTTGGATGTTGTGTTGCCTGCTTTTCTTGATTTTATCGGCGATAATATAATAGTTGGTCAGAATGTTAATTTTGATATAAATTTTCTTTATGATGAAATAAAAAGAATTTTAGATATAGAATTACATAACGATTTCTGCGACCTGCTCAGAATAAGCAGACTGTTACTCCCGGAGCTTCGCGACCACAAGCTTGGAAGCATTGCAAAATATTTTGAAATTACACCTGACGGACAGCATAGAGCTGCTGATGATTGCGTAACAACATTTAAGTGCTTTGAGGCTTGCAGAGTATATTTCAGAAAATACGGTCTTCCTTCAACTGATGTGCATATTTCCTCGAAAAAAGAAATTTACAAATCAAGGAGAGTAGATTTTAAAAAAATACAGCCACAATGCAAGGTGTTTGACAAATCCAATCCGTTATACGGCAAGTATATAGTATTTACCGGTAAACTGGAAGCATTTACCAGAGAGGACGCAGCACAAATTGTTGTAAATTACGGCGGTGCTCTCCAGTCCTCTATAACGAAAAAAACTAATTTTCTTATTATGGGTGATAACTCCGACTGCAAATTCATAAAGGATGGAAAAAGCTCAAAGCAAAAGAAAGCGGAAGAACTTATTGCATCCGGACAAGATTTAAAAATATTATCAGAAGACGAATTTTGTGATATTATAAGAGGGATGTTTAATGAGCAAGAATAACAGTTTTAAATTTGAACAACAATTTTATAATAATGTTGTTGACATACTCAATGAGTCCGCAAGAACAGAAATAAAGCCAGTGTTCCGAGAGAGCAAATCTAAGTCTAAATCTTATTCTTCTATATCATTCAGCAGCGGTTCTGCCGAAATTCAAATTGAGGAAAAGTTAAAAGTTTCATCTCGCTTTGGAGTAAAACCATATTGCAAAAACATATTGACAAAACTTGATATAGAGTTTTCGGAAATGAAATCATCTAACTATCTGTATATTAACATATCCGCTCCGGAAGATGCTTTTTTATATAAAGAGTTGTTTTATTATATATATGAT
>ERZ1034952.2780-NODE-2780-length-12496-cov-25.511213_pt1 | contig 12496 bp, 9 predicted proteins | sample MGYA00520625_ERZ1034952 | MGnify/ENA primary metagenome ERZ1034952 (study PRJEB33766, sample SAMN09781773) | gut metagenome | biome: gut microbiome | host: Homo sapiens | place: Madagascar | study: EMG produced TPA metagenomics assembly of the PRJNA485056 data... | reverse complement strand
GTAACCACCGGCATTGCCTCGATATAACCGATCTTCTGGATAAAGGCACGCAGGTCCTCATCTGCCATCTCGGCAGAAATCAGGGTATAGTCGAGCATGCAGCCATAGATAGACATCGCCGTATGCAGCGGATTCAGACAGGTAGTCACCTTCATGGTCTCCACCTCATCCACGGTCTTGCGGGTAGTATAGAGCGCACCGCCCAACTCCAATGGCGGACGGCCGTTGGTATAGGTATCCTCACAAACGAGATACTGCACCTCCTCCGCATTCACGAAAGGAGCGGTAAAGGTATGCTTCTCGGTGATGATGGTATCATTGTCCTCGAAACCATCCTCAGCCAGCATCGCCTGCACCTTCTCATGAGGACGAGGCGTAATCTTATCAATCATAGACCAAGGATAAGTCACCTTCTTGTCATCGTTGATATAATCCAGGAAGTCAGCCTCCACGATGCCATCCTTCACCCAGCGCTCGGCATACGCCTTCACGCCCGCCTTCACGTGGTCACCATTGTGAGAGCAGTTATCAGTTGACTGAAGGGTAACCGGCAGCTTGCCCGCCTTGAATCTCTCGTAGAGGAGTGCGGTAAGTTTACCCATGGCGAAGACAGCATCGAGACCACGAGCCAAATCGGCATCATTGAAGGAATACCCCTTCTCTGTAATGGTAAAGGTAACCATCTGCAGGCTCGGTGCCTGGAAAATCTGAACCAATCGGGCCCAGTCCTCACCAAACTGCTTATCCGCTTTGAGGCTTTCTGTGATAGAAGCGATGACCTTCTTCTCGATGGTTCCATTGCTTTGGAGGCTGACGAGAAGCGAGAGGTTATGATAAGGGCGATAAGCCTTGTCTATGATTTCGTAATCGAAGCTTTCCGCCACGATGACGCCACGGTCGTACTTACCGGTGTTGAGAGCATCGTTGAGGATAGCGGCAGGGAACGCACGGAAAATATTGCCTGCGCCAAAGTGAACCCAAGTAGGCTCATCGTGAGTCTTCTTGGCAACTGCTGCAATATCATAATGAGGAAGCTGATAACCTTTAGCTTCCCATTCTGCAGCCTGAAAGTTTTCAGAAAGAATGTCGTTCAGTTTCATACTTTTATGTTTTTGATGTTGTTTTATGTATTCGCCTACAAAAATACGAATAAACATCGAATCTCCCTCACATTTTCGCAAGAAAAAACAAAAACTGAACGAATAGAAATCGATTTTGAACAAAAAAGCATCCCCCACCCTTACATCAAAGTAAGAATGGGGGATGTTCATTCAAGATACTATTTTCCATTCCAGGCAGTTCACCTCGTCCTTCACCGAGAAGTTCAAGCCTATCTTCACCACCTTCTTGCCGCTCATCTTGAAAGCATCGGCATAGTGCTTTGCCTCGATCTGGGCGAGAGCCTCCTCGGCACTCTTGTTGAACTTCAGCTCCATCACGTAGATGGTATCAGCAGTCTCCATCGTGATATCGATTCTGCCCTTTGCCGTATGCGATTCCACTATGATGCGATAGTTGGTGAGCAGGGCGAACATGATGTAGAGCGTCTGCTGCCAATGCCCCTCGTAGTGGGTGTTGTCGCAGTAAGGCACCGTCTCCAGAAAGTCGTTCAGCAGGCAGAAGGCAGCATCCATATCCCCCTTCTTAACCAATACCGACATCTTGGCGATGGTCGTGTTAGCCTTCGCCGACTTATCCGTCAGATAATGAGGCAAGAGACTTCCATATAGCCCCACCCTTATCTCCTGGTTAGGCAATGCCAACAGGTACAATTTTGTAGGCTTGTCATATCCCTTGATGGTGACGTATCCACTCTGATAAAGCAAAGGTACGATGGTGGTCATCGTTTCGGTGGGGGCATCAAAGTCCTTCTTGCCCACCTCTATGGCCTCGCCAAGGTCTGCAGGCAGGAATTCATACTTTCTCATCATATTGATGAGATAGGTAGGTGTGCCCGATCCGAACCAGTAATCATCCATTCTGCCATCAGCAAAGCAATTCAGCAAGCTGTAAGGATTGAAGACATCAGGCGATGGCCAGCAGAAATGATAGCCATCATAATGGTCTTTGAGTTCCTGGATGGTCTCCTCCCTGCTCAGTTCCAGATGCTCGGCAAGAGCGTCGATATCATCACTCATCTGGGTCAACATTTCCTCCTTGGTGATACCGCAGATGCCGGCGTAAGGCTCGTCCATGCTCACATTCTTGATGTTATTCAGCTCGCTGAAGATGCTGAGCTGCGAGAACTTCGTGATGCCCGTAAGAAACACAAAACGGAGCAATGGCTCGCAATCTTTCAAGGGACTGTAGAAATTGCGCATCGTATTGCGCAAAACATCGAGTTTTTCCTTTTCGTGAGCCACATCCAGAAGCGGAGCGTCATATTCATCGATGAGCACCACTGCCTGCTTGCCAGTCTTTGCAGTAACTGTTCTTATCAAGTTGAGCAAGCGGACGTTCGGGTCTGGAGAATCACAATCCACTCCAAACCTATCCTCATTTTCCTTCAATATATATAAGAGGTATCGATCCAGCTGTTCCTTCTCCATATGTTTGCCTCCAGCCAGGCTGAAGTGCAGCACGGGATAAGCCGTCCACTCCTTCTCCAGCTTCTCGATGGCAAGCCCCTCGAAGAGTTCCTTCTTGCCTTCGAAATAACTCTGAAAAGTAGAAACCAGCAGCGACTTACCGAAACGGCGAGGTCGGCTCAGGAAGAAATACTTTCCATCTGTATGTGTCATACGATAGATATATTCCGTCTTGTCGATATAGAGGTTGTCCAACTTGCGGATTTCCTCAAAAGTCTGAATTCCTATAGGATATAATTTTCTTGCCATAATCAAACGCTATCTATTTATTTGCAAATATACATCAATTCTTCCAAACAACCAAGCATTTCTACGATTTTAACAAAAAAAACAATCCCGATCCAGGAGAACAAATTCCTTGCGACCTGCTCTTCACCACTTATTTCATTGATTGCCTTATCCCTGGCTGAGAGTGCTTACGCAACAGAGTTGCAATTGTCTGGAGCTAAGGAATCATGAGAGAGAGAGAGGAGGGATTCGTGGGGGATTAATCTTTTGCTCCGCCTGGTGACGAGAAGTACTTCAGAACCAAATCCTTCAAGGGGGCACTGAAGAGTTTACGGTGATGATGCGAGATGTGCTCACTGTCTGACAACATCGCATCCGTCAGAGATAAAAGCAACTCTACTCGCTGCTTCTCTGATTCCTTCTCCTCTCGCTCCGTTGGATGATCCGTCACAGGAAAAGCATGATCCAATAACCAGACCGTCATTCGGATCGCATCACTCAATGAGGGGTCAAAATCGTCGTTCAGACCACGACGTATGAATCCTCCCGATACCCCATAAGCATCGGGAAGATCCTTGTTGTTCAACACCCAGGTGTGATGAGGATCCTGAAGACTGCCGTTGTTGACGGCTTTCTGTACCCAGTCATGAACCAGACGGAGTAAATGGTTGAACACTTCGAGGGAACGGGCTACACCTTTTTTTTCCCTGCAAACTGAATGACAGATGCCATTGCTTGTCTAAAAAAGTCTAATAATTTCATAACTATTTAAATTAATTTTAACGGTTTCCGATATACGGAAACCGCGTTTGGTTATTTCAATTCTTTGTCTTACCTTTGTACCCAGTTGACAATCACGTCAAATCATACGCTTATGTGAAGGGGGTGGCTTAACATCTTTGATATAACAGCGTACGCGAAAGATAAAAGAAATGAATATCAACTAGTTAGATACTGTTTTTAACAGTGCTTTAACGCTAGTTTTTTCATATACCCCCTTCACACACCTGTATCCTTGATGCCTTTATCAGCATAAACACTTACATTTTTAAACAATAGTAATGATGATACCTACAACATCAAACAATCAAGAGAATGCAGAGGCTATCTTGCCCTCTTTCTTCTACGCTATCGCATCAAGCGAAAGTCGTCCTCTCACCAGCTGGGAGGAGTTAGAGAGAATCATCACCAAGGATCCTCTCACCCAGGCACGTACCCTGGAGTACCGTCAGCGCCTCGCCATCAGCAAGCAGCTTGCACAGGAGGTGAAAATCCAGATGCCGGGCATCACTGTGGCTGCTCTGATGGATGGTTACGGCAAGGAGATGCGAAACATCAAGAAGGTGCTTCGCAACATCGCCCTGGATTACGACCACGTGGACGCACAGCTCATGGAGGAGTGCATCCGCAAGGCGAAGGCGGATCCGCACACCAAGGTGCTCTTCGTTACGGCAAGCGGCCGTGGATTCCGCATCATCGCCAGCTACGACAGCGTGGATGATGATGAGCTCTCGGCTCTGGAACTCTTCGAGGCCAACCTGCAGAAGGCGATGGAGTACTACAATGCGCTGCTCGGCATCACTGCCGATGACAAGTGCACGGACATCACCCGCATGTGCGGACTTGCCTACGACTCCCATGCCTATTTCAACTGGAATGCCCTGACCTTTAGCCTGAATCTGAAAGACCTGAAGAAGCTCTATACCAAGAAGGCGCTGCAGGCGAAGTATGCTAAACGCACCCGCAAAAAGCCATCCCAGAAAATGATTCTATTAGCAAAAGGTGTGCCTAGTATGGAACAAGCCGCTGAAAAGATCCTGAAAATGATGGCTGACCAGGGATATGTCTTCGAAAGTAAACTCCACAACGGCTATGTCTGCCATTTCGGCAACATCTGTCTGAGATATGGCATCGACCAGCAGGAGGTGCTCAACTATGCCATCGAGCACTTCAGCAAGGACTATCCCGATACGGCGAACGTGATCAACTCCTGCTACAAGCACGTGGAGAGAAAAGGCACCTGGCACTTCTACGAGAAGGGTGAGACCTACGGCAAACGCCCTTCTGCCAAGGTAATCAAGCAGTGGCTCAGCATGCGATATGAGTTCCATCACAACATGGTGACCGGATACTATGAGATCCTCAGCCTGAGCCTGAAAGGCAAGTTCCATCACTGGACGCAGATAGACGACAACATCGAGAACTCCATCTGGTCGAAAATGGATGAGGAGGGGCTGGCGATTACTCCACAGAAGCTGCACTCCGTGATCAACAGCGACTTCAGCGAGCCTTGGGATCCGATGTACGACTATCTTTCGAATCTGCCCAAATGGGACGGCAAGAAGGATTACATCTCTGAACTTGCCGACAGAGTGACAGTGGCTTACTGTCCGGGCTACGGTCATACCCAGGAGCGATTCAGATATTACTTCAAGAAATGGCTCGTGGCGATGGTGGTGGCATGGGTAACGCCGAACGTGGTGGCGCAGACCATGCTCATCTTCGTGGGCAGGGGCGGCATCTTCAAGACTACCTCCTTCTACTACACCCTGCCTCCTATCCTGCGCAAGTACTTCATCAATGAATCTACTGCCAACTATACCGACAAGGATGTGATGGAGGCATTCGCCAGCAAGGCGCTGATGTGCTGCGACGAGCTGGACCAGGTGACGGGAAAGAACCAGAGTGCCTTCAAGAGCAACGTCACCAAACTGGTGTTCTCCATCCGTCGCCCCTACGACAAATACCGCTCAGAACTGATGCACCGTGCGGCGCTCTGCGGCACCAGCAATACGATGCACCTGATTACGGACCCTGAGAACCGCCGCTACTGCCCTTGGCTGGTGGAGAACATCGTGAGCCCTATCAGCAACCCGATCGACTATACCCACGTATATAGCCAGGCAGTGGCTCTGGGCAAGGAGGTGACGGAGCGACAGAAGAAGAAGGAGGATGGTTGGGTATATTGGCTGACCAACGAGGACATCCAGGAGATGAAGGCGCACAACGAGATGTTCATGGGCGTGAACCTGATGGCCGACCAGATCCTGCGCTACTATCGTGTACCTCAGCCTGACACGGATCCGAGTCTCATCAAGTTCCGCTTCTCTTCCGAAATCATGGAGCGCATCGGCTGCTGCAATGCGATGAACCACAATCTGGCTCAGCAGAACCTGGCAAGCGTGATGATCAGTCTGGGATTCAGGAAGATTCACCGCTCTTACGGCAACGGATGGGCGGTGATAGAGAAGCAGCCGGGCGAAATCAACTGCGAGGCGATCATCTCGCCATCGGAATGGGACGGATGCCAGAAGAATAGTTATCTGATGGATCTGACTATCAAAATGCAGGATGATAAGAAGAAGAAAAAGTAAGTGACGTTCTGAGAGGTCGCCGGAATGCTTCTGACGATGCGTCAGGATGCTTCTGAGGGGTGCTCAGTGACGTTCTGACGACCTCTTGGAGACGTTCTGACGACCTCTCAGTGACGTCTTGAACGATGAAGAGTATCATTTCTAAAAAATACCTATCACATGAAGATAAAAATATACAATAAGTTCGAGCTGGCATGGCTCTACTATCCTCTGCAATCCAAGCATGTGGCTGTGAATCATCTGATGAGACTCATCAACCACTGTACTCCACTGGTAACGGCGCTCAGGAACGAAGGCTATCATCCCAGGGACAAGACTTTCAGCCGACGGATGGTGATGCTGATCTACGAGTATCTGGGCGAGCCATAAGGGGGCTGACCACCCTTAAACCGTACTCAGAAAAGTGGTTTTGCACATTTCGGTGACTATCGTACTACCATCGTATATCCATCGTACTTTGGGGGGTTGGCAATGTTGTATCTTTGCATCGTGATTCAGAAACACTTCGCGGATCGGGCCCTTCCGCCGGTACTCTGTCTCATAGCGCAGCGCTTAACAGAAACACAACAACAACCAAAACCTTTAATGCCTTATGATCGAGTACGATTTAAAGAAAAACAACAACAAGAAGAACGAGAAGGCTTACGGCAAGTATTATGCCAAGCCTCACGTTATTGAGACGATTGACCTGGAAGCTCTGGCAGAACAGATGCACACCTTCAATTCGCCTTTCTCTGCCGGCACCATTCAGGGCATCCTGACTGATGCCGTGGTACACATCAAGGAGCTTCTGCTCGCTGGTAAGAACGTGAAACTGGACAACCTCGCCATTTTCTACATTGGCATCAAGAACAAGGAGGGTGCAGCTACTGAGGATGATTTCTCGGTGCTCAAGAATGTTCTGGGCGTGAGAATGAGAGCACGTGCTACCGGCAACTTCCGCTTCGTGAATCTGAACTTGGATGCCAACCTGAAAAGGCATACACCCAAGAAGAAGAAAAATGCCTCTGATGATGGTGGTGGCAGTACTACTACCGATCCGAATGGTTCGCAGGGAGGATCGGGAGGTTCCGACACCCCTCAGCAGGGCGGCTCGCAAACGGGGTCGCAGGAACCTGGTAAGGATACTGGCGGCTCCGAATCTGGTGATAACGTAAGTCTCTAGATTTACTAACTGATTGATTGAATGAATCTTAAAGAACTCTAAACGATGGTAACTGAAAAATTTCCTATGACCATTGGTGATGAGGAGGTGCTCAATGAGCACCTTCTCCTTGCCTACAACGAAGACGGCAAAATGATGGATTCTCCCCAGAGTGTCCGTTTTCTGGTGATTCACTGCAGTGCAACGAAATGCAACCGCAACTATACGGAGAAGCAGCTTCTCCGTGACCACAAGGCTCGAGGTTTCCGCACCGTGGGGTATCACTTCTACTGCAGAAAGGATGGCAGCCTGACGCAGTTCAGAAAACTGCTGGAGGTGGGTGCTCATGCCAGACCTTACAACAGATGTTCTATCGGTATCTGCTACGAGGGTGGCTTGGATGAGGAGGGGCGCCCTGCCAACACGCTGACGCATGCTCAGTACAGGGTGATTCGTCATCTGCTGCTACAGTTGAAGATTCTGTTTCCTCAGGCTGAAATCGTTGGGCATAGGGATTTGCCGGGTGCCACTCCTAAGGAGTGTCCGTGCTTTAATGCGGCTGAATTGTTTCCTTTCTGATTACTTTATGATTCTTAATGATGAATGATTATTTTCCTATAAATCTGATTGTGCCTATGAAAAAAGAAACTCTTAAAAAAATCATTGATTTGATTATTACGGTTTTAACCGCAATTGCTTCTGCAGTTTGTGTCCAATCCTGCAGAGGATAAAAGAGGGTGTGCCATAAGCCACACCCATACGCCCTGAACCAACGGTCACCGACCTCGGCTGCCATTTTTACTCCAATTGCGAGAGGCGGTGGAGATCGGTGCCTACGTAATCGTACATCTGCCACTTCAGAAGCTGACGACAGCGCTTCTGAACTCGCTCTCCATACTGCCCCTTCAGGCTGAAGAGGTTGCGCTGGAACTTGATGCCTTGAGACTTCAATGCCTCGTAATCCTCTTTCTTCATATACAGATAGCGCTCGGGATGAGCAAGAATCGGGGTATAGCCCTTATTCTTGATGCGCTCCAACAAGCCTCGGAAATTCATCGGTGGAGCAAATATGCTGGTCTCTACCAACAGATACTTCTCCGCTAACGGGAGTACATCATTCGCCTTTAAGCGTCGCTCGAAAAGGGCATCCAACATATTCTCGGCTGCCAAATGCAATTGCAACGGCTCTGCATCGGTCGCAGAAGATTGCTTCGCTCCTTCAGCTCCTGATACCTGATATCCAGGATGTCGCTGGGCAAAATCCTGAAGATACTTCTCCTTGAAATCTGCAAAGACACGGCGGAGTTCTTCCGGCTCATTCGGCACATCCTCCATAATATGTGGGGTGAACCACACTTCCTTCATGCCAATCGCCTCATAGATTCTCAACTGCTCCAGACTCTTTTCCGGATCCTGAAATCCGTCATCTACCCCTGGAAGGATATGACAATGAAAATCAATGCCACCAGGGAGAAGCTCTCGCTCCCCTGATGGCATACTCTGATTAAATATTTTCTGGAAGAATTTAAACATTTGTTTCTATTATTCTATAATCCAATTATTTAAGATTTTGCCCCCCATTCTTTTCCTTATTATAGTTATAGCCATAACCATAGCCGTAACCATAGCCGTAGTGGCTGCCATATCTGCCGCCTTGTGCCTTGGTTCCGTTCAGAATCAATGTCATGTTCTTGAACTTCTTCTCCTTGTAGAGGGCATTCACCTCAGGCAACATACTACGCTCCATCAAGCCGGCACGAACCACGAAGATGGTACGATCGGCAAACTGCTCGTAGATTGGGGTATCTGCGACGACCTCGATAGGTGGACAGTCGATGAATACATAATCATACTCCTCGCGCATGGTCTTAATCATCTGCTCAAGCAATGGAGTGAAGAGAAGCTCGGTTGGGTTGGGAGGAATGGTTCCAATAGGAATCACATCAAAATTCTTAACCAATCCGTTTTCTTCACCCTTATAGAGGATGTCGTGGATGTCGGCGATTCTACCATTCAGGTAATCGCTCAATCCCTCGCCCGGACTATGAATCAACATAGAGGTTGAACCATGGCGGAGGTCACCATCTATCAACAAAACTTTCTTTTTCTTGATAGCGAGCGACATCGCCATATTGGCAGCAATATGACTCTTACCAGAACCTGGATTAAATGAAGTGAACACGATGACATTCTGCTCCGGATGGGTTCCGATGGTGAACTCGAAGTTGGTACGCAATACGCGGAAAGCCTCGTTGACGATATCGCGCTTGCCTGCCTTCACCACAATCATACGAACCTCTTTAGGTTTCTTCCAGAACTTGATGCGCTGCTCGAGAGTTGGACGGTTCTTGCGGCTGATAGAGAATGGAATCTCGCCGAGGAATGGTACGTTGACCTTCTTGAGATCCTTACGGCCACGAACGGTGGTATTTGCCTTCTCACGGATATAGATGACTACCATTGGAATAAGGAAGCCCAATACCAAAGCGATGAGCAAGATCTTGCGACGAACCGGCTCCACAGGGGTGTTGTCTCCTGTTGGAGGGGTGATGATACGGGTATTGTATGCGGTAAACGCCTTAGACAACTCGTTCTCCTCACGCTTCTGGAGAAGGAAGAGATACAACGCCTCCTTAACTTTTTGCTGACGGCCAACAGTCTGCAGGTACTTCGCCTGGTTAGGATTGCTGGCAATCTGAGAAGTAGTAGCAGCCTCGTTAGCCTGGAGGGTGCCCAACTCAGTCTTCAGGGTTACCACGAAGTTATCGAGACTAGCAGAGATGCTCTTGCGCATAGAGGTAAGGCTCTGATCATAATCTGCTACCAATGGGTTCTGCTCGCTGGAGTTGGCGACGATATTGTTGCGCTCCAACTGACTCTTATTGTACTCGGTAATCTGCTGTTCGATACCAGGGCTCTCGATACCGGTATTAGATGGAAGAAGCTGGTTCTTGCCAACCTTACCAGTAAGATAATTTCGGATATACTGAGCGATGGCGAGACGGGAATTGAGATCCATAATCTGCTTATCAACCTCGGTGCTCTTCTGCATATACTGCTGTGCGGCAGCCTCTACATCAGGCAGGAGATTGCTGCTCTTGAAGGCTGAAATATTCTTATCAACATCGCCCAACTCACGCTCGATGACGCCCAATCGCTCAGTGATGAAGTGAGAGGTGGAGATGGTCATCTGGTTCTTATCCTCCAACCAGTTCTTGCGGTAAACGATGATGATGTTGTTGATGACATCTTCTGCACGCTTAGCAAGCACATCCTTATAAGTAAGGTCGATGACGGTAGATTTCACATCGCTCAGACTAGCAGAGAGTGAACCCTTGATGCGGTCGGTCATTGCATAAACATTGGAACGTGATACATAGAGTACCGGTTCGTCTTCACCAGAAACAAACTGTGTGAAGGCAGGAGCCTTATCCACCTTAATCTTACCCAATGGAGTGCGAATGATCTGTCCGATTCTACCGGTGATTTCATCACTGTCATCTACTGGGAGATTATCACGGGTAACTCCCTTGAGCTTACTGATAACATAAGAGCCATCGCCCTTGAGCTGGAGCTTAAAGCTTCCGCTCTGCTCATCGGTGAATCCTACGAAATCTACTGTGACTGGGAGATCTGCGCCATAGAGTGCCTCCTTATGGAAACGTCCATCGATGGCATAATCCACATCAAGTTTCAATCTCTTACCAGTCTCGAGGAGAACGGCTGGTGACTGAATGGCAATGAGTTCATTGTTTACATTGCTCTTCATGTTTCCCATACCCATATCGGAGAACATGGAAGCTACATCGCTGCCAATGCCCTGCGCCTTGCTCTCATCCTTGATCATCAGGGATGCAGTGCGCTGATATACATTAGGGGTGGTGAGGTTGTAATAAATAGCGATGCCGCAGGTTACAACCAGTGAGAGGAGGAACCAACGCCACTTTGCCAGACAGAGATAGAGAAGATCCTGAAGACGGATGAAGTCTTCAGCCTGGTTAGGGCGAGCCATCGGATTTGGCTGTACCGGCTGGTTTGCCGGAGTTGTATTCTGTATCATTTTTTGTTGATATTAATTAACTTTCAAGAATGTGAGAATGGTAACGATGAGAGATGAGATGCTCATCCAGAATCCCGTAGATTGCACAGTATTTCCATTGAGAGTAGAGCTTCTCTTCTTGGTATCGTTAGGTGTTACATATACCACATCGTTCTGCTGGAGATAGTAAGCAGGAGAACTGAAGATATCCTTGCCGGAGCAGAGGTCGATTTTGTAAACTTTTTGGTGGCCGTTTTCCTGACGGAGTACCATCACATCATTTCTGCGTCCCTGAATGGTGAGATCACCTGCCTTACTGATAGCATCGAGGATGGTTACCTTTTCTTCATCAATGGCATACTGACCTGGCTTTGCCACTTCGCCCATCATGGAATAATGGAGGTTGCTGAGACTTACAGTTACAGTTGGGTCTTTCACAAGACTTGCATCAACCAATGACTTCTTTATCTTTTCGGCAATCTGCTCACGGGTGAGACCAGCCACCTGCATCTTTCCCACAACTGGGAAATCGATTTCTCCCTTGCTATCTACTGTATAGTAATAGGCATCCTGCGACATATTGTAAGTACCACCGCTGTTTGTACCGCCTGTAAGATTGAAGAGCTGTGAGATCTGCGGATCCTTACTCTTGACCCCAATATAGATTTTATCGGTAGGCTTTACAGTAATAACTTTGTTCTGCAGGGTGATAACGGTATCAGGATTGTTGTTTAAATCCTGAAAGTAGGCTACATTCTTCGGTGTGCCGCAAGATGTAGCGGTTAGGAGCGCTACCCCTAGGGCACCTAACAGCATAAATTTACGAAATTTCATTTTTTTATCTAGATAATGCATTTTTTTTATCATACACCTTATATCCTTTTCTTCTTTTATATATTTCTATTTGTAAATGATAGAAGATTATCCCTTCCCAAAGGGAGCTCCACATTCTAACCAAACCTTCCTTTCTCTGAAGGGAAGGATGTAGCTGGCTCTGCTATAGCGCCGCCAGGATTCTGAGCGGGTTTGCAGCCAGAATGCTTTTTCCGGCTGCAAAATTAATGGTTTTTATTGATAATAAAGAATATATCACTTTACAAAGGTGATTTTTAACAAAAAAAAA
>ERZ1034952.2776-NODE-2776-length-12500-cov-30.742306_pt1 | contig 12500 bp, 8 predicted proteins | sample MGYA00520625_ERZ1034952 | MGnify/ENA primary metagenome ERZ1034952 (study PRJEB33766, sample SAMN09781773) | gut metagenome | biome: gut microbiome | host: Homo sapiens | place: Madagascar | study: EMG produced TPA metagenomics assembly of the PRJNA485056 data... | reverse complement strand
CTTCACCCGTTCCAAAGGTATAATACTTTCCATCACACAGGGCAATGGTAGAAGGGTCATGAATGAAAGGTTCGCCAACCTGGGCTTCTGCCTCGTAAGCAGATGAAGACAACAAGGCGACCAAAGCTGCGACATAAAGTTTCTGCTGAGCAGCAACCGGGCTAAAATATCTAAAAAATATATTGTTCTGTTTCATAACTTTCTTTATTGATTGCACTACTTCACGTGAATAGACAGGTTTCTGACAGGCTTGCCCTGTACGTCGATGAATCGGACACAGAAGTCACTCATGCCAGGGCCATTGATGACCGCACCACGAAGAATATTTCTACCTTTCTTCAAGGTAAGCTTCTTAGAAACCACATCATCGCGAACCATCCTTCGGTCGCCTTCGAGCATCACCGCCTCCTCACCATTGAGCCACCACATGGAAGCACCATTCGAGCCAACAGACAAGCGGACGTCTTTCATCTCCTCAGGGCAATCGATAATGGTAACCGCCCAGAACAAGACACCATACTTGGGCTTTTTAAACGAAGTAGCGAAACGGAAGAGCTTCACATTAAACAGTTTACTATCCAGCGCATGCCATTTCAGTTTTTCCTTGCCCACCTTCACGACGGTTCCGTCCTTAGGTACGATTTCCATCTGTTTAGGGAAATACTGCATATAGAACTTCTCCCTTAGATAAGAATCAGTGAAAACGACATTGCTTTTAACCGGCATAGAGATGGGCTCCAGGAGCGACCACCTCTGAATGAAACCAGCCGCATTGGGCATGACAGGCTGCTTGCCTACCGGTCCGAAATAAGGATTGATGTCTGCAGGTAATTCCTTATTTTGGGCATCCGCAGAGGAATGCCCAAAAAGGAATACACATAAACAAAACAATCTAACTATTTTATTGAAAAAGTTGTTCATAGACTATTCTTTTTATTTTTGAGGTTCGATAATCTGATAACGGCCACTCAGATGCATGAAGGCGAAGAGACGCAACAGTCCGTCGTAGTAGCCATCGAAGAAGCCTTCTTTATCTGGCTCATGCTTGGCATTCCAGAAATGACTGACGAATTCCCTGCCCTTCACATGATTGCTGACCAATGAAGCCGCAGCCGAAGTGGCAACAAAACCGATGGAATGGCGGAGTGCCTTAGGAGCTGTACCTGCCGGCAGAATATCTTCTACCATCGTTCCATCTACATTATACTGGTCCAGGAAAGAATCTATACCCTGACTATACAGGAAGTTCTGCAGCGTATTGGCATATTTTTGCTGCCACTCCTTATCCTTACAAGCCCAGGAATAATCGAGCGCTATGTTCATTGGCACTCGCCATGAGTCATAACGGAAAGCATCACCCAACAACTGACCGGTCTTCATCAGACTGCCATCATAGTTGCAATAGTCCGGGTTCAAGCCAGTCTTCTCATTGATGCACTTATGCAGGAACTCACGGCTTTTCTCAGCACATTCCTTCCAGAACTGGGAACGTCCGTCGTTAGCCCATTTCGCCCAAACCTCGTAAAAGGCAGGGAGATGGTAAGAAGGGTCGGTAAACATCCCACCCCAATGATCGGGCGTAAAGGTGATGAGCTGATGTTCAAGATTGATGAGCGGAGCTGTGCGGTCCATTCCCGCCTTCTGCATGCTGCAATCCAGAATATTCTGCGCTTCCTTCAGATAGTTGATGCCCGTATCATTGCCCCATCGGTTGGATGCAAAGATGAGCGAAGTTACGAAATAGAGTTCACCATCCGATGCGGCTCCCTGCGCATTTCTCGTTCCATCAGTCTTGCAACTCCATGCGAAATAGCCCTTATAAGGTCCTTCCTGATGCTGCATGTATCTTTTGCTCCATCGCCAGAGGCGGTCGAAGATGTCCTTTTTGCCAAACTGCACGGCAGCCATCATTCCATACGACATGCCTTCGGTTCTCACATCATTGTTCTTTACATCGCTGACATATCCCATGGAATCGCCCACCTCGAAATAAACCTTGTTCTTACCGTAGAACACATCATTGAACACTTCGTTCACCTTCTTGTCAATATCAGCCTGCTTATAGCCCATTTCGGCAAAGAGATTGCGATACTGGTGAGTTTCAAAAGCTCCCTTTTCCCAAGGCAACGCATCAAAGCCCAGCCAGTCTACCTCAACATCGGCTCCACTCTGCAAGGATACATGGAGATCATGAACGCCCAGAGGAGCATGGAGCACCTGGGCACGGACATTCTTCCAGGCTGCCGACTTCGGAATCTTCACCTTAGCGATGATATTGCCCTTCTTGCCATCGGCTCTGACTACGAGCACACCGCCCTTAACCGACTTGGCACGAACGGTAATTTCTTCCACCTTCTCATTACCAAAATCCACCTTATTATATATAAGAGCAGTATTCGATTTAGAGAAGAGAGTCTTCCATCCGGCAAAACAATTGTTTTTATCCAGATATTCAATACCGATACCCTTGCCTTGCAGCGCAGAATAACGGTCAATCTGAATATGCGAACGTGCCTTCGTCAATCCCACACCTCTTAGTGTAGGTATCACCTTCTGTATCGTTCCGTCAGGATTGAAGTTCAGAGAGTCGATTCGCACCGAGCGGTTCTTGTCAAACTTAGGCGAATAATCATTATGATGATAGAAGAGATACCACTGTCCCTGATATTCCACGATGCTATGATGATTGGTCCAGCACTTCGTAGGCGACTCATCCATGATGATGCCCTTGAATGTGAAAGGTCCCATCGGATGGTCAGCCATGGCATAAGCCAGCGTTTCGGTTCCATCCTTTTCACGTACCCAAGGGAAAGTGAAATAATATTTGCCGTTACGCTCGAAGGCAAACGGTCCTTCCTTGAATCCTTCAGGCAACCCCTCTACCAGTTTGGGTTCCGAGGCAAGTTCCGTCATGTTTGGTTTCAGCTTAGCCATGTGCAAACCAGCTCCCGCCCAGTAGATATAAGCCTGTCCGTCCTTATCTATCAGCACACAAGGATCTATGCCGTGCACACCCTCTATGGGTTTCCACATCGGCATAAATGGTCCTTCCGGATGGTCGGCAACCGCCACACCTATTCCGAATCCCTTCTCCTCCCCTTTCGGAGCGGCAGGGAAATAAAAGTAATACTTCCCGTCTTTCTCCACACAATCTGGAGCCCACATCGTATAACTGCCATCCTGTACCCAAGGTACTTTGTCCTGCGAAACGATGACTCCATGATCCTGCCACTCAGTAAGATTGGTAGAAGAGAAAACGTGATAATCTGCCATGCAGAACCATTCCTTCAGTTTCTCAATAGGACTCGGAATGTCATGAGAAGGATAAAGATATACCTTCCCGTTGAATACGCGAGCCGTAGGGTCAGCAGAATACTGTCCGCTGATAATCGGGTTCTGAGCCGAAGCTCCTGTCGATAACGCCAGCATCAAGGCACACATCCATATTTTCATACACAAATTCCTTTAAAGAAGAAAAAAGGGGGTGCTTCTTTTCAAAACACCCCCTAATTATCAAACTAATCTATAGTTCTTTAAACTTAAAACGTTTTATTTACAAAACAACTTCATTATTCCCAACCAGGATTCTGAACCAAGTTAGGGTTCATGTTCTTCACTGTTTGTGGATAAGGGAAGTAATCATGTTTTCCCTCTTGGTAACCAACTGTGAAACCTGCATCCTTTGCTGCATGAGAAGAAACTGTATAGAAGCGGCTATTTGCCTCTGTGCCATGCTCCCAGTGCACCTTCTCGTCAGAAGCCTGAGGTGCGCGGAACAACTTGTCAAAGAGGTGAGGTACATCAGAACCCGCATTCTTGATGCGATTGATGGCAGTAGCATCCTTCCATCTCTTGATGTCGAACCAACGGCAACCTTCCATCCACAACTCGTATGATTTCTCCTTCTTGAGAACATCCATATCTACTGTGCTACTGATGGTCTTGGAACCTGCACGCTCCTGAATGGCATTAATATACTTCTTGGCCTCACCCTGATCGCCAGTCTGGAGACAAGCCTCAGCATAGTTCAAAAGAACCTCGGCATAACGCATCACGAGATAGTTGTTCAAGCGGATGTTGGCACCATATTTCTTGCCTTGAGAATCTGCTGCACGCATTACAGTCTTGAATGCCAACCATGTAGAGTTACCATAGAGTCCCTGTACCACATCCTTGATACCAATAGCATGAGCTGTATCCTTCTGCGCCTGCGTCATCGCATTTATTTTAGCATCAGCATACTCCATGTTGTATACAGCATCATCAATATGCTTCAACGTAGCCTTGAAACGATAAGAGTCACCATCATTCTCATGGAACTCATCTCCAAACCACTGAGGCACACCTAAGCCACCCCAACCATCAATACCGCTATAAACAGACTGTGGAGACTTCACGAAGTTACCTGCACGCCAGTTCATGGCATTGGATTCCATCCAAGAAGAACGCTGAATCATACCGCTCCAAGCACCCTTACCTGCATTGTACTCAAAGTTGATTTCGAAGACTTTCTCCTCGTCGCCATCACCCTCAATGTGGAAGTTGTCCATGTACTTGTCTCCAGGAACAAGGGCATACTTGCCAGAGTCAATAACCTTCTTGAGAGCAGTCTTAGCCTGTTCATACTTGCCAGCGAAGAGGTAAGCCTTACCAGCCAATGCATTAGCAAAGCCCTTGGTTACCTTTACAGCACCATCCTTGTCATCCTTGCTCTTACGCTCATCAAGATCAGCCGCAGCTGCCTCACACTCAGAAGCCACCCAGTCTATCAACTGTTCATGAGTCATAGGATTCTCTGGGTCCTTGTCGCTATTGAACGGAAGATCTTGAGCTGACAAAGAATGCAATACAAATGGTGGAGTGCCCCAGAAGTTTGCCAACAAGAAGTAGTCGTAAGCACGAAGCACACGAGCCTCAGCCACACAACGCTTCTTGACTGGTGTATCTGGATTAGCAAACTTGTTAATGACCAAGTTGCAAGTATACACTGAAGAATAGAGACCTGAGTACATCAACTTTGGAACCAAGGCATCAGTATCATAGCGGAACTCATTGAGGCAACCAGCGTCCTCATGGTCTCCATAGTTACCACTGGCATAGTAAACATCATCACCACACATGTTCAAAATCAACTTGTGAGGAGTATAGATACCCATACTTCCCTGGAAGTCCGGCTGGCGTCCTACTACATTACACATAAAACCTTCGTATGCTGCCACCAAAGCAGCCTCTGCATCGGCATCAGTCTTATAGAACTGTTCCTCATAAGTAGTACCCTTCTGCTCAATATCGAGCTGACTCTCACAGGAAGTAAAAGATACTGTTCCTGTCAACGCAAGGGCTAATATACTAGAATATAATAAATACTTTTTCATTGCTGTATCATTTAATAATTAGAATGTTACATTGATACCAAATACCATCTTCTTAGAAGTAGGATAAGTACCATTATCAAAACCACGAGACTGAGCACTGTTCATAGAAGCTGTCTCCGGATCGGCTCCAGGATACTTGGTAATTGTGAAGAAGTCATCCAAAGAGCAGTAAACACGCACACCATTCAGACCAATCTTGCTCGTAATGAGACGTGGCAATGTGTAACCCAACTGAATCTGCTTGATCTTGAAGTAAGAACCGCTGAAGACTGCTGCGCTAGAACTGAAGAATGTCCAGTCTGTTGCCACCTTCTTCATATCAGGATACTTTGCCCCAGTATTACTCTCTGTCCAAGAATTCTTCCAATATTCATCGATACCATTCAAGAGTGGTCGGTCGGCCGATACCATCAAGTTGTAAATCTTATTGCCTGCTGCTCCAGTACCGAAGACGGTCAAGTCGAAGCCCTTGTACTCAGCATTGAGGGTGATACCGTAAGTAAACTTAGGAATACCCACACCCAAATCCTGCTTATCATTATCTGTAGGCGCATTGGTGGTTTTGCCATCCTTGTCATAATACAAAGCACTGCCATCCTCAGCTACACCTGCATACTTGTAACCACGGAAGTACCAGATAGAGTGCCCCACCTCGAATGTTGGCTTCAAACGGCTGTTGAAGCCATCGATACCTATACCCTCGATACGGCTGATGGATGAAGAAAGATCCTTTACCTCATTCTTCAAGGTAGAACCGTTGACAGAAACAGAGTACTTGAAGTCATTGATATGATCCTTCCAACCTAACTCAAAGTCGAAACCTGTGTTGAGCACCTTACCTGAGTTGACTGTATATTTACTTACACCAATTTCCGGAAGAAGATTTATCTCTACCAAGAGGTCCTTGGTGTTCTTGCGATACCAGTCGAGAGAGAATGTCAAACGATCGTTCAAGAAACGGGCATCAAGACCCAAGTCTACCTGTTCTGAAGTCTCCCAAGTCAAACCTGGGTTAGCAAGACCAGTTGGCTTAGAACCATAAGACAACTTACCATCACCGCTAGATGGATTGTACTGATAGAAGCTCTGGTTCATGGCAATAGGAGAAGCATACTGGTAGTTACTCAATACATTGACATTACCATTCTTACCCCAAGATCCACGAAGCTTCAAGAAAGAGATGGCATCACGACTGATGTTGTCCTTGAAGAACTTCTCATTGCTGATAGTCCAACCAGCAGATACAGATGGGAAGTTACCCCAACGTGCATCCTTTGAAAGCTTAGATGAATCGAATGCATCACGACGGAAGTTGAACTGCAAGAAATAACGATTATCGTAGCTATAAGATACACGACCGAAGTATGAAAGCTCTGTAGCATCGTTAGGAGCATTGCCTACGCTCTTTGTAGCATCAGCGAGCAAATAGTCGATGTAACGATAGTTAGGAGCATAGTTTGAAAGAATATTCGTACCCTCAGATCCTATGGAAGCGTTGTCCCAATGGTTCTTGGTGAACGACATACCCACCATGGCTCCTACAGTATGCTTGCCAAATGTATTCAAATAGTTTGCAAAGTTCTCCCACTGATAGTAAAGACCATTGTTGGTACGAGCCTCAATCTTGTACAGTGTGGAGTTGGAGAGTGTATTGATGTAATATGGCTGCTCATAGTTGTGGTAGTTGCTCTGCGTGATGCGGTAACCCAAACGAGATGTATAGGTGAAGCCCTTGAACGGCTTGATGTTGGCAGCAACGGTACCACGTACATTGATACCCTGGTTGTAGGAGCCCACGCGGTCGCGCTGTGCCAATGGGTTACCAGTAGCATCCTCTACATAGTGGGATGTACCATAGAAATCATTATTATGGTCAGCATCTCTCATCAAAGGGGCGCCATTCTGATAAGCGTTATAAACATTGGTTGGCAACTTAGCAGGGTCGCTTACATAGCAAGGTGTCAATGGATCTACAGAAACAACAGAGTTCAACACAGAACCATAACCTTTGTTCACACCCTTGGTCTTCCACTTCTCGAAAGAGGTGTTTGTCGAGATGTTCAACCACTTATATACATCGTAGTCTGCATTAATCTGACCTGTAAAACGTTTGTAAATATCCTTGTCTCCCTTGACGATACCATTGTTATTGAGGATATTCAAGTTGGCAAGGAAACGACCCTTACCATTGCTAGCCTGGATGGTAAGGCTGTGCTGATGAGCCAAACTATTTTCAAAAGCCTCATCATACCAGTCGGTGTTCTCTCCATTATATCCCTCTGCCTTCAACTTATCATCCGTCAAGTCGCCCAAGTACTTATGGTATGAAATATACTCTGGAGCATCGAAGAGCTTAGCCTTTCTACCAATAGACTGGATGGTAAACTTGCTGCTATAAGAAATCTCAGCCTTACCGCCATTGGCAGCACCACTCTTGGTAGTGATGATGACGACACCATTACCAGCCTGCGCACCATAGATGGCAGCAGAAGCGGCATCCTTCAATACCTCCATGCTCTCGATCATAGATGGATCAAGATACTGGATATTGTCTACCTTCAAACCATCAACAATGAGCAATGGACTGATATTTCCACTGTTAGAAGAATAACCACGCACACGGATATCTGCAGCCTCACCTGGACCACCCGAGTTGATGATTTGTATACCGGCAGCCTTGCCCTGGAGGGCAGCACCAGCATCTGTTGTAGACAAGCCCTTGATGTCATCACCCTTGATAGATGCAACGGCACCAGTCAAGTCGCTCTTTTTCTGAACACCATAACCGATGACTACCACGTCATCAATGACCTTGGCATCATCTTTCAGTGAGATGGTAAGCGTCTTGCCAGCCTCAGCCTTGACGGTCTTTGGCTCCATACCTATATAAGTAATGGTTAATGTTGCGTTTGGCGCAGCATCAATGCTAAACTTACCATCCAAATCGGTTACTGCACCCATTTTGCTACCATTTACCTTTACGGTAGCACCAATGACAGGTTCACCACTTGGATCTGTAACTACTCCTTTTACAATACTCTGAGCCGACATTCCTGCTGGGAATAAACAGAGAAAGGATAGCAATGCTAACGGCTTTTCAATCTTTTTTAAGTTCCTCATAAGAGAATAGATTAAAATTGTTATTTTATTAGTTCATGATTGTACGTGTTCAGAAAAAACATTCTTTTGCAAAGCACGCTGCAAAATTAATAATTATTTCGTAAAATGACTTTCTTTTATGTTACAAATACTTTGCGAAACATAAAAAAAAGCAAAAAGAAACATAAGATATTAGAAATACAACAAAAAGAAATCCCGAAACTGCCAGGCAGTGTCGGGATTTCTTTTATATTAACTTATTGATTTCCTGTCTTGTTACTTGAACAGATGTGGCACAAATTCCTTCAGGCAGCGGCGCCAGGTGAGCCACTCATGATGAGTACCAGGTGAAACATAGACATCAAGCTTGATGCCCAGGTCCTTCAATTCCTTCGCCATCTTCTCCGTACCGAAGTTCTCTTCAGAACCGCAGCCCATGAACATATAGTTTATCTGGCTGTTGAACTTCGCTGCATCGGCAAAGACACCGTTGAAGCAGGTCTTGACATCCACACCGAAAAGTGCTCCGCTGAAAGTTCCCAGGGCAGAGAACTTATCCAAGTTCGGCAACACGGTGTTGAAAGTCTGGCAACCGCCCCATGACAAGCCAGCCATCGCACGATGCTCTCTGTCGGTATAGGTTCGGAACTTCTTATCTACCATCGGAATCAGATCTTTGATGATGACATCATAGAAAGAAGCCCCATACAGTTTGCGCTCCTCATCTACATCCTTGCCAGGACGTGGCACGAAAGGCTGCTTCACATCGCCGCTCTCCATCACCACAATCATTGGCTCAGCCTTGCCTTCAGCAATGAGATTGTCCATGATGTACTGCATATAGCCCTGATGGCTCCAGCCCGTCTCGTCCTCTCCCATTCCGTGCTGCAGATAGAGCACAGGATAGCGCTTGCTCAGATTGGTTTCATATTCTGCAGGCGTATAAACCATGGCTCTGCGGAACTTGCCCTGAGATGCGGCATAGTAAGATACGGAACGAACCTGACCCTGTGCCACTCCCTGCTGAGGACGATAGTAGTTGCCTTCGGCTCCCTCAGGAACCTCCAGCCCACTCGCCTCTCGGCAGCAGCCGAAATAAGTTTCGCTTGCAGGATCTACTACCTGTACACCATCCACGTTCAGGAAATAATAGTGGAAGCCCACTACCAATGGGTCTGAAACACCATACCAGTCGCCGTCGAAATCCTTCTTCATCGGATACTTCTTTCCGCAGATATCGAAGATAACCTGCTTGGCCTCCGGTGCGTGGAGCTTGACGTAGGCACGGCGGTCTTTATCCACACGTGGATAATTGGCATCGGGAATGATACCGAGCAGAGAAAGCATCATGTTGGCATAACGCTTACCCATGGTACGATAGCTTTCGGCAATGAAATGCAGACCATCGCCACGCTGCGGACATCCCTTGGAAGAGATGACATGGGCAGTAGGGATAGTCTTGGCGATATCATCCACAATAGCGATATGCTGCCAGCAACTGCCGCCCTGATCTTTCTGAACGGTTTCGCCCACGAGCAAAGGTACATTCTCTGCCTTCAGGTGCAATTCTTTCAGAATATCGTTATACACGGTCTTCACACGGTTAGGCCAGTTGGCATCGCCATTGTTGGTTTCTCCCTGATGCAGCAGGATTCCCTTGATGACTCCCTGCTTCTGGGCTATCTTGGCAAGCTCGATGAGTCGGGCGTATGGATTGCCGTTATACTGCGATGCGAAGTTCTTCATCCAGTCTGGCTGCTTCTTCAGATAAGCCTTATAGGTACGCTTATCGAAGAGGTCGATGCTGGCACCGCCCACCGCCACGGTGATGGTACCCACCTTGATGCTGTCGGGCAGATTGTCCACCATCTTTCTTCCGAAATAATCTACAGGAGTGAGGCCAGTGGTTGGTCTTGCCTGAGGAGGGACAGCGGTATGCCACTGTCCTTTCTTCCATCCTGCTTTTTCATCATCCACGGCATACATTGCCATGAATCTAGGATTCACTCCTGTTCGGTCGATGTCTTCAATGGCGGCATTACCCTCCATGTTCGACTGTCCGAAACAGAGATAAATTTGAAAGTTCGGGTCAGGCTTATCCTGCGCCTTGGCTCCATTTTTCTGTGCCATCATCGTCATCGGGAGGCACATCATCAGCATTGATGCTACGAATGATAATTTATTCATTATATAATATAGATTAATCCGTTACTCTTCTGCTGCGTCTTCGTCCCAGAGGCTGAAACGATGAGAGTGGAAAGAGACTCCGCCTGGAGTTTCATCACTCAAAGTAGTATTCACTTTATTACCAGAAGCAGCCATGAGGCTTACATTCTCCAACTCTACAATATCCATAGATGGTTTGATATATTTCTTCATTATTTCTTTTTTTAAAAGTTCGTATTCATATTGATCATATTAAGAAAGCTTTGCTATTACTTCAAAACAATCTTTTTGCCATTCTTGATTACAATACCCTTGTAACCCTTATCCACAGACTGACCTGCAAGATTATACATTGGTGCATTGTTGCCAGCAGCCTCATTCTTTACAGAAGTGATACCGGTAGTAGAACCAGAATGATCTCCTAAGCTATAGAATTTTGCCGAATTAGCAGAGTTTTCAACTTCGAGATAAGCACACTTAACCGGGATTGTTTTACCATCGGCCTTATAAAAACCATCCTGACCATTTACTGTTGCCAAGCCATAGACTGCAGTTTTGCCAGAAGAAGTAGCTGTACCATCAGAAACCTTTAAGTCGGTATCAATTACAGCTTCAGAACCTTCACCTGTTGTCAGTCTATACGACTCATTAGGAGTACCCTTCAGCAATACAGCCTTATCTGCAGGAACTACACCCTCAATTTTCTCCAAGGTTACGGCCTTCTTATCTGCATTCAATTTAACGGCATAAGCTTCAAGACCTAAGCTTCCATAATTAACAGGATAAGATGCACTGAATGTAGCGAATCCAGAAGATGGCATATTCAAAATGCTGGTACGAGTCAAAGACTTGATCTTCATTGTGAATGAATTATCAATCTTCGCATTGTTCTGGAAAACAATTTTATCCACAACAGGAGTAAGTTTTTGATCACCAATCCATTTAGTTAAATTTTCACTGTTTAATGTGAACGTATAATTTGTAGCCCCAGCTGGCACCGAGAGAGAATAAGTGAATGTACCTTCTTTTGTTTCTTCTTTGCCTTGAGCATTTGTTACTTTATACACATAATTAGGAAGTACTGCTACAGGATTTGTCAAGGCCTCTTCCAATTCCAGATGATACTCCTGACTTTCATTTGACAAAGCAGAATAAGTAGCTAAATTACCTGCCTCAGAATCACAAACAAACTGTCCACTATATTGCGTAGGGAAAGTCAACCAAGGTGCAGCCTGCACCGGCTTGGACCAATTCCAGCCTCCAAACGCGAGAGAGAAATTCTGCTCCTCTTCGGTACCATCATTCTTAATCAACCATACCTTTTTCAAAAGTATCTGAATACCTTTCTCTGGAGCCCACAAACGAAGTTCCTGGATAGTTTTATCTTTGACTACATCTTCAAATTTGACAGTAACAGTCTTGTCGCCCGCGGCAACCTGAGTATGCTGCTGATTACCCCATTTTGTTTCGTCTTCAGGAATAACATTGACGAGCATCAGTGCATTCTTCTCACCTGCCTTATGATTCTCATACTCCAACTTTACACCCTTATAATCACTTGTTGAGATTTTATTAGCCTCATTAGTCAACAAGACCCATGCTGCAAACTGTCCTGTAGCTACATAAGGAACTTCCTTACCTTCTGCAGTTTTCATTTGGATTTGATTCCAGCTTGGTGCTCCACCAAAATAAAGCGACTGCTGAGCATTCACCAATGCAGGAAATGCAATCATTGCCGCTACCATAAATGATAATTTCTTCATTTCGTTAAGTTTTTAAAATTTATAATTGTTTATTATTCAAGATTCGCAAGTTTTGTCCCACACGCCCTGAAAGGGCAGAAGCCCCTAGCCCAGGGCA
>ERZ1034952.2771-NODE-2771-length-12529-cov-3.502325_pt1 | contig 12529 bp, 9 predicted proteins | sample MGYA00520625_ERZ1034952 | MGnify/ENA primary metagenome ERZ1034952 (study PRJEB33766, sample SAMN09781773) | gut metagenome | biome: gut microbiome | host: Homo sapiens | place: Madagascar | study: EMG produced TPA metagenomics assembly of the PRJNA485056 data... | reverse complement strand
CTTGGGTGGAGCTGCCTGCACAGGTGGACAACCCCGACTATGTTTATATAAAGCACTTCGCGAAAACGGTAAAGAGCAAAAAGGATGTGCGGAACTATACGACTTGCTACGATGCGTCGAGGCACGTACCGCGTTATGTCGCCTATCCGATGCACGGCTGTTATCAGGAGGGCGGTTTCGGACGTACAACCCCCGACCCATGGCGCCCCGACCCTGCCATGACCGAGGCGCAGCAGTCCATAATCTACGACCGCGAAGACTGGCAGAACTGGCCGTGGTCGAACAATCCCACTCCCGGGCGCTCCAAGAGCGACCTTACTTTGTGGACTCGTTGCAACGGCGTTTATTTCAATCGCGGGCACATGATGGCTTCGGCGCATCGGGGTGGAGCTGGTGCCGAACTTAATGTGCAGACTTTCTATCCGTCCAACATAGCTCCCGAGAATATGATGTACTATGCGCATTGGGAATTGATTGAAAAGTCCATAAGCAGCAACTGGATTTGCAACGATACTCTGTATGTGGTTCAGGGTACATGGTTCGAAAATGACGACAATACGGTGTACGATGCCGGCAATTATAACCGCACCTCGCCGGGCGTGTCGAAAATCTGCGTTGTTCCTACGCACCGTTTCACCTTGTTGCTGAGAACTAAAAGTGGAAGTACCGGAAAGCATGTCGCCGAGTGCGGTGCGGATGAACTGACTGCCATAGGATTCTGGCTGCCCCAGAATTTCGATTCGGAGTCTCCGGCTGCCGTTCCGTCGATAGGGGAGTATACCTGCTCCGTTGCCGAAATCGAACGCAGGATAGGCGGCGAGTTCGACTTCTTCCCGCTGTGTCCGGATGCGGTCAAGGAGAGGTTCGACGTCTCCGACTGGGCCGGTTTGCAGGATGCGATGTAACCGGTGCGGCATTCGAATAAAAAGAGCGTGTGATTCGAGAATCATGCGCTCTTTTGCTTTGCAGCCCTGCTGACACGTTCGGGCTATGCTGTTTTTATACGGCCGCCTGTATTATTTTAGGTATATGCCTATGTTGCCGCTGATTTGTTGCAGCGATATTTCGCACAGTTTCGTGTTGTATTGAGCCGTGAGGATTCGCTCCTCTGCATCCAGTAGGCTCTTTTGCGCCTCGCGCATCTCGATGCCGGGCAAATCGCCCAACAGATACCTCTCCATGGCTATTTCGTAGTTTTCGCGGGCGGCTACGAGGTTTTCCTTTTCGAGTTGAATCAATTCCAGATTGTTCCGATAGGCCTGCCAGAAGTTCGACAGGTCTGCCAGAAGCGATACCTCGATTTGTTTGCGCGAGAGTTCCGCGTTCTGTATCTCGATGCGGGCATTGCGCTGCTCGCGGCGGCGGTTGCCGTCGAAAATCGTGAACCCGAGCTTTAACGAGGCGTTCGGACCGAGACTCGCACGCGATTTGGTCGTACCGTTGCCCATACGGTTGTATGTGTAGCCGTAACCGGCCGAGAGGTTCAGGTAGGGATAGTTGCGCGATTTTGCGGCCCTGAGTTCGAGTTCGGACAGCGCCGTCTGCCGGTCCGCCATAAGCAGTGAAGGATTGTCGTTCAGTGTTCGGGCCATAAGCGTGTCCCATGCGAGACTTTCGTTCACCACGATTGCCGAATCTATGATTATTATTCGTTCATCGACGTCCCGATTTGCGAGCATTTCGTTGATTCTGATTCGCGAGGCCGTCAGCAATTCCTGTTGCGAAATGTATTTTGAACTGTCGGCATTGAAATCCACGCGGGCCTGCAACAAATCCAAGCGAGAAAAATCGCCTATCTTGAACCGCTCTTCGGTGATGCGGAGCCGCTCGCGCGAGAGGGTCACGGCATAGCGGAAATTGCCCAGACGAAGCGTCTGCTGTATCAGGTTGTAGTATTCGGCCGTAAGACCGGCTACGAAATCCTCCACCGCGATTCGGGTATTCAGGGCGCCCATCCGTTTCATTTCCTGCAATTTCTTGTAGTCGGTGCGGATTTTGAGACCGTCGAACAGCGTCCAGTCGAGGGCTACGCCGGCGTTGAAGGTCTGGTCGAAGATGTTCTTTTCAGTCGAGGATTCTCCGGTTCGGGCTTCCGCGTACTCGTTATCCAGACTTCCGGCATATCCGGCCGTAAGGCCTATGGTCGGCAGCATCCCCGCATTGGCGGCCGTAGCATTGTTGTCGCTTATCTGCTGCTCGGCTCGCGCGATGAGTATGCCGTAGTTTTGCTGCAAGCCCTTTTCGAGGCATTTTTGTAGCGTAAGCCTCTCCTGCCCTCCGGCGTACAGGCTTGTAAGGAGCAGCAGTGCGGTCAGTATCGTCGATTTCATTTCTCGTTTTTTTTCTGTGGTTTATTTCTGTCGGTCGAGACGTAACTGTAAATCGCCGGCACGATGTAAAGGGTCAGCAGCGTCGAGACTACCATGCCTCCCACCACCGCGACGCCCATGGCGATACGGCCGTTCGCCCCCTCGCCAGAGGCCATCGTAAGCGGCAGCAGACCCAGAATCGTCGATGTGCTTGTCATCAGAATCGGACGCAGGCGCTGCAACGAGGCCTGCTCGATGGCCTGCATCTTGCCGATGCCCGACTCCTGTTTCTGATTGGCGAATTCCACTATCAGAATGCCGTTCTTCGCCACTAAACCGATGAGCATGATTATGCCTATCTGGCTGAAAATGTTCATCGTCTGACCTGCCGAGGCCATGAATACGAGAGCTCCCGCAATGGCTAACGGCACGGTGAGCATTATTACCATCGGGTCTTTGAAACTCTCGAACTGCGCGGCCAGAATCAGATATATGAGGAGTATGGCCAGCAGGAAGGCGAACATGAGCGACGAGGAACTTTCGCGGAACTCCTTGGAGTCTCCGGCAAGCGCCGTGCGGAAATCGTCCGGCAGAACCTCCGCGGCTATCCTGTCCATTTCGTCCAATCCCTGACCGATGGTTTTGCCTTTGGCTAATCCTGCCGAAACGGTAGCCGAAAGAAAACGGTTGTAGTGATACAGCTGCGGCGGAGCCACGTTCTCTTCGAGCGATATGAGATTGTCGAGCTGAATCATCTCGCCCTTGTCCGAACGAATGTATAAGGATTTCAAATCCCCGGGCTTGTTGCGCTGCTGGCGGTTTATTTCGGCCAGAATCTCGTACTGTTTCCCGTTCAGGTAGAAATATCCCATTCTCTGTCCGCTCAGTCCGTATTGCAGGGTCTGGGCTATGTCGCGGGTGCTCACGCCGAGCAGATTGGCCTTGTCGCGATTTATCGATATGCGGGCTTCGGGCTTGCTGAACTTCAAGTCCACGTCGGCCATCTGGAATACCGGACTTTCGTAAACCCTGCGCATGAATTCGGGAAGCACTTCCTGCAAACGTCCGATGCCCGTGGCCTGCAACACGTACTGTACGGGCATGTTGCCTCGGCGGCCGCCGAATGTGCTCTGCTGCTGAACGAAAGCCCTCGCCTTGGTTTGCGTGCGCACGGCCGAGGAGAGCTGCTCGGCTATTTCCATCTGCGAACGCTTGCGAGTGGCAATGTCGCTCAATGCTATGCGGATGTTTCCGCGGCCGCTGGCCACGCGGGCCGTAATGGCCTCGGCTTCCGGAACCAGCGAGTCTGCCATAAGGTTTATGCTCTCGGTGTAGTCGCGCATGTATTCGTATGTCGCGCCCTCCGAGCCCGAAGTGTTTATCGTAATCTGCGAGCGGTCTTCCAGCGGGGCCATTTCGGCGGGAATTGCATTCCATAGCCAGCCGATAAGACCTATCATTATGGCGATTAACGGCAGGGCCAGCCATCTGCGTCGCAGGAACCCAGCCAGCGACCGGCTGTAAAAGTTGTTCAGACCCACGAAAAACGGCTCCGTTTTAGTGTAGAACCAGTTCTTCTTCTCCTGCCTTTTCAGCAACTTCGTGGCGAGCATGGGGGTAATGGTCAGGGCTGCGAACGTGGAGATGACCACTGCGCCCGAAATCACCAGACTGAACTCTCGGAACAGCCTTCCTGTCATTCCTTTCATGAAAACAATCGGGAAGAATACGGCGATAAGCGTTACGGAGGTGGAGAGTACGGCGAAGAAAATCTCCTTCGCTCCGTCGATGCCGGCTTCGAGAGGCGTCATGCCGCGTTCTATGCGGATGTATATGTTTTCGGTCATCACTATGGCGTCGTCCACCACTAATCCTACCGACAGCACCACCGCGAGCATGGACAGTACGTTGATTGAGAATCCCGCGATGTACATCAGAAAGAACGTGCCGATGAGTGAAACCGGAATCACGATGCACGGAATCAGCGTTACGCCCCAGTTTCTCAAAAACAGGAATATGATGATGATTACCAGAATGAACGCTTCATAGATGGTCTGCTTCACCTCGTTTATCGAGGCGCGGATGAAGCGCGTGTTGTCGAATCCGTAGCTGGTTATGATGTCGTCCGGCAAATCCTTTTTCATGTTCTGCATTCGCGCGTACACCGCATCGGCAATCTCGATGTGGTTTGCCCCGGGCTGCGGAATCACGACTACGCCCACCATCGGCGTGCCGTTCATCTTCATGTAGCTGCGCGTATCCTGAGGTCCGAGTTCGGCCCGACCTACGTCGCTCAGGCGGATGATTCTGTCGTCGCTTTCCTTGATTACAAGGTCGTTGAACTCCTGTGTGGTGTGCATCAGTCCTAACGTGCGAATCGTAAGCTCGGTGGTGTTGCCTTCGATGCTGCCCGAAGGAAGTTCGATGTTCTCCCTGTCCAGTGCGTTTTTGATGTCCATCGGCGTTATTCCGTAGCCTGCCATTTTGGTCGGGTCGAGCCAAAGGCGCATCGAATAGCGTTTCTCTCCCCATATCTCCACGCCGCTCACGTCGCTGATTGTCTGCAACTGCTCCTTTACGGTCAGGTCGGCGATTTCGCTTATTTCGAGCAGGGAGCGTTTGTCGCTCTGGACGGTGACCATGAGTATGGGCGTAGCGTCGGCATCGGCTTTGGTGACCGTGGGCGGGTCGCAGTCGCGGGGCAGGTAGCGCTGGGCGCGAGACACCTTGTCGCGCACGTCGTTGGCGGCCGTTTCGAGGTCTACCGAGAGTTCGAATTCGACCGTGATGCGGCTCTGGCCCTGACGGCTCACGCTGGACATGGAGCGTATGCCCGGAATGCCGTTGATGTTCTGTTCCAGAGGTTCGGTTATCTGGTTCTCGATTACGTCCGCATTGGCGCCCGGGTAGGAACACGAAACGGAGATTATCGGGTTGTCCACGCTCGGATACTCGCGCACGCCCAGATAGCTGTAACCGATGAAGCCGAATAACAGTATGATTATCGTAAGCACCGTGGCCAGCACGGGACGACGTATGCTAAGTTCGGAAATGTTCATACGCTGGATAGTGTTTTATTCTATGGCGTCGAGTTTTACCGGCAGACCTTCGCGCAGTTGCAGCGTTCCCGAGGTAATGAGCGTGTCCCCCGTTCGGAGCCCTTCGATGATTTGAATTTCGGCATCGGTTCTCAGACCCGTTTTCACCTCCACGGCATGCGCCTTGCCATTTTTATATAGGTATACCTTGTCCACGCCCATCTCCGGCACGATTGCCTGCGTGGGAACTGCGACGGCATCCTGAATGTCGTGCATGCGGATATATACCGATGCGAACCGGCCCGGAAGCAGCGTACCGTGCGTGTTGGGATACAGCGCACGAACGGCGAGCGTGCGGGTTGCGATGTCCACTTTCGACTCTTTGGCGTACACCGCCGCCCCGAACGTCTCGTTGCGTCCTTCCACGGTGAACGACAGTTTGGTCCCGGGCCTTATCTGTCCGGCGTAGCGCTCCGGTACGAAAAGGTCGATTTTAAGCGGCGTTATCTTGGTGAGCTTCGCCACCACGACGTTCGGCGAGGCGTATGCGCCCTCGCTGACGTTTCTCAATCCTATTATTCCGTCGAACGGCGCACGCAGCTCGGTCAGGGCTATGTTCGAACGCACGATGTCGATGTCGGCATTGAGCATGGCCAGTTCGGTGCGGGCCTGTTCGTATGCCTCTTGGCTTACCGCATCCTTTTGGAGCAATGCGCTCTGGCGGTAGACGCGGTCTTCGGCCAGTTTCAGCTGCGCTTCATAGCGCGAGAGCTGCGCCAGCAGCGGTTTGTCGTTCACTTTGGCCAGCAGTTCGCCTTTGCGGACGATTGAGCCTTCCTGAAAATTTATTTCGACGATTTTGCCCGAAGTCTCGAATGAAAGGTCCACCTCCTCGTCCGGCATCAGGTTGCCTGTCAGGGTTATGCCGTCGGTGAGCGTTTTGGGACGGATTATCGTTCCGTTTACGTTGAGAACGTTGAGGCTGCGTTGCACCTTTTCTGCCGGCAGCGTGTCGCCTGATTTCGCAGCGGTTTTGCTGTAATGATTGTAGATGCCGAACGTGCAGCAGAATACGAGCAAAATAACGGCCGTGACGAGCCATCTTCTTTTCTTCTTCATTTGTGGCGGTTTCGAATTAGGAATGGTCCAAAGGTATAAAAATGCTGCCGGTTTTCCCTGCTGCGATTATGACATTATTATGAATTTCCGTGAAACGGGAAAAAACACGTGCGAATCGCCGCCGTTTTTTCATGACACGCTGTCCGGCTGGCGCGATATTTGAAGTATCCGTTCCGTGTCGAACAGTAATAAAACGATATGATTATGAACAGATTTGCTATTCTTCTCGAAAACTCGAAGCGTGCCATTCGCTATTGGTGGCTATATGGCATCGTAGGCCTGCTGTTGCTGGCCGCAGGTATTCTCACATTCGCCTATCCTGCACAGAGTTATATCTCTCTGGCCTTGATTTTCGGATGGGTCATTTTATGCTCTGGCATATTGGAAATCGTTCTCTCGGCCACCGACCGAGGATTCATGACGGGCCGCGGGTGGATGATAGCCGGCGGAGTAATCGAGGCGGTGCTGGGTGTGATACTTATTTTCAATGTCGCCCTGTCGGCAGAGATACTGCCTCTGTTTCTCGGATTCTGGCTCATGTTCAGGGCTTTCTGGGCAATCGGCTTCGGAAGCGACATGCAGGTGCTGGGTGTCAGAGGGGCAGGATGGACGATTTTCTTCGGAGTGCTGCTGTTGCTCTGCTCCGTATGGATTGTTTTCCGGCCACTGGTCTTCGGTGTTCCGGCCGTGATAGCGTGGGTCGGCATCTCGCTGCTTTTGGCCGGAGCCGGTGCATGCACCCTTGCATGGCAGCTCCGCAGCGTCCACCGCTATTTCGACATGTAGACAGTCGGTTATAAGACAAATGAAAAGGCATCCGGATTCCGGATGCCTTTTTTGCGTGGGCCCAATAGGGCTTGAACCTATGACCCCCTGATTATGAGTCAGGTGCTACTAACCAACTGAGCTATGGGCCCCCTCGCTGTATTCTGACCGAAATAAATTCGGCTTCGAGACTGCAAAAATATACATTACTGGCGAATTTGCAAAACTTGAATGCAAAAATCGAGTAATTTTATTTCCGTCCGCCGTTTTTACAGTCGCGAAGCTGTCATATTGGCAGAGACTCGGACGCTTTTTCATGGCCGGATTACGAAGCGTTCGATTCGTTTTTGAGGCCGAGGCTTCTGCCGCCGTGCGCGATATGTCGGGAACGGCGGTGCGGATTTTTGATTTGCGGAAATATTCGTTATATTCGCAGATTAAAGCGTAAGGGTCGCGCGGATAAGTAAGATATGGGATTTATAAAGAAACTGGCCGGTCAGACGGCCGTTTACGGGATAAGCACTATCGTGGTCAGGTTTCTCAGCTACCTGCTCACGCCGTATTTTACGCGCATATTCGGCCAGCAGACCTACGGTATAGTAACCGACGTCTATTCGCTCATCCCGTTCGCGCTCGTGCTGCTTACCATGGGCATGGAGAGCAGTTATTTCCGTTTTACCGCCAAGGACGACAGCGCTTCGTGGCAGAAAAAGGTGTTCGATACCGCGTGGGGCATAACTTCGCTTGCCGCCGCGTTGTTTTTCGCGTTGGTCGCCCTGCTGCGCGGTCCACTGTCGCATGCCATGGGGCCGGCCTACGAGCAGCATCCGGAGTATGTCGTGCTTGTGGGCCTTATCATACTGTTCGACGTTTGGAGCTGCATCCCTTTTTCGAGGCTCAGGCAGCAGGGGCGTGCGATGACTTTCGTGGGCATTAAATGCCTGAATGTTACGGTAAATGTCGCGTTGGCTCTCTTATTCGGATTCGTCGGATTGTACGACGGCGAATTCGGAGTGGGTTGGGTTTTCGTGGCCAATCTGGCAGCCAGCGTGCTCACGTTTTTCGTGATACTGACTACCGGCACCGGCATCTTCCCGAAAATAGACTGGCGGCTGCTCGTGTCCGTATTTTCCTACTCCATTCCGCTTCTTGTGGGAGGAATAGCTGGTACGGCAAATGAGTTCATAGACAGACAGTTCATCAAATATTTAGTTCCGCAGGGCGGCGATGCGATGGCGCAGCTCGGCATTTACGGGGCGGTCACGAAAGTGGCCGTGGTGATGATGCTCTTCACGCAGATGTACCGGCTGGCCGCCGAACCGTTCTTCCTGTCGAATTTCAAGAAGACGGATTTCGTACAGACGAATGCCGCGGCGATGAAGTATTACGTGATGGTGTCGATGCTCATATTTTTGGGCATCGCCCTGTTCAAGGATTTCTTCGCGCTTATCGTCGGACCGGATTTCAGGGAGGGAATGTTCATTCTGCCCGTGGTGCTCGGAGCCAGCGTCCTGAGCGGAATGTGGCTTAATCTGTCGTTCTGGTACAAACGCGAGGAGAAGACGGGATTCGCCGTGGTGGTGACGTTCGTGGGGCTGTTTTTCACTGTGGTATGCAACGTTGCGATGATACCGCGCTGGGGTTACTACGGGGCCGCATGGGCGCGGCTTTGCAGCGAAGCCGCGATGGTGGCCGTCAGCCTTTATCTGAACCGCAGGTTTTTCCCCACTCCGTACCAATGGGGGCGTATCGCCGAGTACATATGTCTGGGGCTCGGGCTTTTCGGCCTTTCGCAGGTCGTGTCGGAGCTTACCGATATTGCAGCGGTGCAGTATGTCTGCAACGCCGCAATAGTGTGCGCGTATGCGGCTTATGCCGTATGGCGCGAGAAGATATTGACACTTTTGAAAACGAGATAAAGATATGGAAGTCAGGATAGTGAACCGTTCGGGGTTCGGCGAACCGGAATATGCGACGTCTCTCTCGGCCGGAATGGACATAAGGGCCGATATTGCGGAGAGCGTCGTTTTGAAGCCGCTGCAAAGGGCGATGATACCGACGGGACTGTTCGTGGAGCTGCCCGAAGGGTACGAATTGCAGGTGCGGCCGCGCAGCGGACTGGCGGCAAAGCACGGCATTACGGTGCTCAATTCGCCGGGGACCGTGGATGCGGATTACCGCGGAGAGATAAAGGTCATACTTGTCAATCTCGGGTCGGAGCCGTTCGAGATAAAACGTGGCGAACGTATCGCTCAAATGGCTGCCGTCGGAGCAGCTCTCCGAGACCGGCCGCGGCGAGGGAGGATTCGGAAGCACGGGAAAGAAGTAGAGGTATGAGATTTTGCGACGTAGTAGGACAAAAGGAGCTTAAAGAACATCTGGTCCGTGCGGCGGACGAGGGGCGCGTGAGCCATGCGCAGCTGTTTTCGGGGCGCAGCGGTTACGGAACGCTGCCTCTGGCCTTGGCCTATGCGCAGTATGTAAATTGCACCGACCGCCACGACGGAGACTCGTGCGGACAGTGCGCGTCGTGCCGCAAGATGGCGGCTTTGGAGCATGCCGACCTGCATTTCGTCATGCCGGTGAACAAGTCTTCCAAAAAGAGCGGCGAGGCCGTGCTCAGCAGCGCCTTTCTGCCGCAATGGCGACGGATGGTGCTGGACAGCGGCGGATATTTTTCCGAGCAGGAATGGTACGAGCGAATAGAACTCAACAACCAGCAGGGGTTCATATCCAAGGCGGATGCCGACGAGATAATCCGCACGCTTTCGTTCAAGAGTTTCGAGGCGGAGTACAAGGTGGTTGTCGTGTGGCTGCCGGAGAGGATGCGGACGGAGGCGGCCAATACCATACTCAAAATATTGGAGGAGCCGTGGGAGAAGACCCTGTTCTTGTTAGTGTCCGTCTCTGCGCAGCAGCTCCTGCCGACCATTATTTCTCGCACGCAGCAGGTGACGGTCGGAGGAATCGAACCCGAGGAGCTGGAACGCTACGCGCGCAACGCCTACGGGGCGGACGATATCAAGGCGCGTTCGGTGGCGAGGCTGGCCTGCGGCGATTTGTTGGAAGTCCGGCGCATGATGTCCGAGGGAGAGAAGGCGGCCGAAGACGAGGATTTCGGACTTTTCGTACAACTCATGCGGTTGAGCTACAACGACAAGCATCTGGAACTCATCCAGTGGGCCGACACTGTCGCCGGTCTTGGGCGCGAGAGGCAAAAGCAGTTTTTGGTCTCGGCACTGCGTTTGCTTCGTGAGAGTTACATGCTCAATGCCGGTATGGACGACATCAGCTATCTTTGGGGGGCGGAGCGCGATTTTTGCATCAAGTTTTCGCCTTTCATAGGCAATCACAATATCGAAAACATCGTTAGGGAGATTGAGGATGCCATAGCACAGATTTCCCAGAACGGCAACGCGGCGATAGTGTTCACGCATTTCGCGCTTTCGGTAAGCAAGCAGATTGTTAGATTATAGAACAAAAATTATATGGCACGAGTGGTTTTAATAGCCGGCGGAAACATCGGAGATGTCAAAAGCCGTTTACAGGAGGTTCAGAAGATGATAAATGACCGAGTGGGCGTTGTCATGCGCTGTTCGCACCGCTACAAGTCCGAGGCATGGGGATTCTCGGCGCCGGAGTTCACCAATCAGGTGATGGTGGCCGATACGGACCTCTCGCCCGAGCAGGTGCTGTCGCGCGTGCAGGAAATCGAGGGCGAGTTGGGGCGCGACCGCGAAGCCGAGCGGCGCGAAAAGGAACTCTCGGGACAGCGCTACGCGTCGCGGGTGATAGACATAGATATTCTTCTTTACGACGACAGGGTGGTGGATACGGAAGACTTGAAGATACCGCATCCCAGAATGGCCGAGCGCGAGTTCGTGCTTACTCCGCTGTGCGAGGTGATGCGCGAGCGCAAGCATCCGCAGTCGGGGCTTACGATGGAAGAACTGCGCGAAAAATTATGCCGGACATCATGACGAAGCGGTGGATTATGGTTCTGGCGGCGGTGCTCTCCGTCGCATGCACGAAAGTTAAGACCGATTGCAGATACGTGATAGTGCCGCACGTGCAGATGGAAAAGGGCGGCGACGAAACCACGCCGCAGGGGCTCGTGGCCTATGCGCTGTACGGCTCGTCGGAAAAGTGGACGGTAGCCTCCTATGCCGATGCCCTTGCCGGTACGTTTACGGATGCCGTTTCGGGCGAGAAGCGGAACTATACGCTCGCCTCGGAGCAGAACGAACAGGGCGACATAGTGTTCCGCCTGACTTCGGCCGATGCGGTTCTCGTGGTCGCGGACGCCGGAACCGGAATGTACGCATGGCGAGGGGTGCGGCTGACGGACAATCTGTGGAATCTGACGGTGCCCGTGAGATTCCGGCCGTGGAAGACCGAGTATACTTACAACGAATCCAAATGGACGGTGGTCAATGAAGCCAATGCGCCTTCCGACGCCGATTGATGAAAAATAAACTATCTTTGTGCTCCGGTAGACGAAAAATCAGATGAACAGGGCGGCCCGTATATTCATGAATCTTGTCACGGCGGCGTTTTTCTGCGCCGCATTGGTGCGTTGCGCCAATACCATGGTTCCGCAGGGCGGTCCCAAGGACAGCATTCCGCCCAAAGTCGTGAACATGACGCCGGCAATCGGTTCGCGGAATTTTGCCGACAAGAAAATATTCATCGAGTTCGACGAATACGTACAGATAAAGGACCAGAGCAAGGAGTTTTTCACCTCTCCGTTCATGAAAAAGAAACCGGTCGTGACCACTCGCGGCCGCGGCATTCAGATTTCCATTCAGGACACCCTGCTCGAAAACCAGACATACGCCCTGAATTTCGGCAGCAGCATCCGCGACAACAACGAGGGAAATATCCTGTACGGACTGCGTTACGTCTTTTCGACCGGTTCGGCCATCGACTCCATGTTCATGTCGGGCTATGCCGTGGATGCACGGACGGAGGACTCGCTGGGAAAGACGTTCATATATTTTTACGATGCGGCTCTGGATACGATTCCCGAGTACGATTCGCTGCTGTTTAAGATGCAGCCGTCGGCCGTGGCGCGGGCGGAGAACAACGGCATATTCGTGGCCCAGAATCTGAAACCGATACCTTATAAGATGTACGCCGTTTACGACCAGAACGGCAACCAGTCCTATGACCCGGGTGTGGATAAGGTGGGCTTTCTGGATACGCTCTGCAATCCGGCCGACTTGTCGGGTTTCGCCTACTGGTTCGACACCATGCGCAAATATCCCAACGCCGAGCCGCAGACTTTTTTCAGACTTT
>ERZ1034952.2765-NODE-2765-length-12536-cov-33.420960_pt1 | contig 12536 bp, 9 predicted proteins | sample MGYA00520625_ERZ1034952 | MGnify/ENA primary metagenome ERZ1034952 (study PRJEB33766, sample SAMN09781773) | gut metagenome | biome: gut microbiome | host: Homo sapiens | place: Madagascar | study: EMG produced TPA metagenomics assembly of the PRJNA485056 data... | reverse complement strand
CAACTGAACTACGTCCACCATGTTAGCTTGCTTAATTGTTATTTCTTTTAAGCGATTGCAAAGGTACTACATTTTTTTGAATCCACCAAATTTTTTCTAAACTTTTTTCTGAAAAACTTCATTTTTCTGTAAAAAAATAGCATTTCCCCTTAAAACTGCAGTTTTTTTGATGGGAAAATGCTATTTATAAGTTTACAAGCTATTACTTAGCAGGGCTAGCTGGTGTTACTGGAGTTGCTGCTTTCTGAGCATCTGCTGCACCATTAGCTGCTGGGGCTGCTTTCTGAGCACCTGCTGCAGCATCCTTGCTAGCACCTGGCATAGCAGGAAGAGCAGTCTGCTCCTGAGTTGCACCTTCCATAACGCTGCTTTCGCCAGCTGCCTGAGGTGCTACATAAGCACAAACTATGCTGATAACTACCATGGCACCAGCGAGACCCCATGTTAATTTCTCTATAATGTCGGTTGTCTTACGAACGCCCATGATAGAGTTTGTTGAAGAGAAGTTACTTGCAAGTCCACCTCCCTTTGATTCCTGGATGAGCACGATGAAAATCATCAGGATAGCTACCAGGACGATTAATACTACTAATAATGTGTAAGCCATTTTTTAAAACTAGTTTTATTTATTTATTATTCTTCTTTATTTCTTCTTGCTGTTCAGCATCAGTTTCTCAAGGAATCTGAGCTGGTCAACATAATATCCGTTCTTGTCAGGATGCTGCTGATGCAGGCGGCTGATGATTTCGTAAGCCCTCTGATACTTGCCCTGCTTGATGTAGATGCGGGCGAGGGTTTCGGTGAATACACCGCTGTTTTCCTCTTCGCCATCCTTGCCGGAATCGGTCTGAAGTTCGGGAGTAAATTCTGGTTTGTAATCTTCGTCCTGCTGGATTTTAGGCAGTTTGAAACCGCCATCCTCCATAAAGTCGTCGATGAGACTTATGGTGCGCGAAGTATCTTCTGGCTCCTGCTGGTCTTCGGTCTCCATGAGATAAGCCACATAGTCTACAGCCGCGTCAGCAGGTGTAGGCTTACGTTTCTCCTTCTTCTCTTCTTCGTCTTCTTCCATAGGAATGGATCCCAAGAAGTGGTCGATGAGGTCGCTAGTACGGTCTCCGTGTTTTTCTGCTCCTATTCCTCTTACGCCTTGCTGCTTGTTGGATTCAGCCTCTTCAGGGGCGTTTTTTATCTGATAGTGAGCTGCCTCTACCATCTCGAAGATAATCTTACGGTCGGTGATGTAGATGGCTGCACGGCGCAGTTCTTCGTCGAAACTCGGGTCGTGGAGCAGGTACAGATTCTTCAACATCAGCAGGCGTACCGTCTGATAATACGGATATAGGGCCAAGAGGGCGCGCAAGTCGTAGAGCGTCTCTCGGTTCATTTCCTCCGGGTGTTGTATCAATCTGCTTAATTCCACGATATTTTTACTTTACTTTATTTTACTTTGAACTTTGAACTTTGAACATTGAGTTTTGAACTTTATGATTAGTAAAGCCGTTGAATTCTTCACTCTTCACTTTTCGTTCTTCACTTACTTTACCAGTTAGCTACCGTAGCGTTGAATATCTGGTCTACCAGGTCTTTGATAATCTGGGTTACCAGTTCTTCCTGCACCGAGGCAAGGCTCTGAGTGGTGTCGTAGGTCTTGGCAGATGTAAACTGCTTTTCAAAGTCCTCGGCATGGTTCTTGGTGTTGGTGAAACGTACGTTTACGGTGATACTGAGCTCAGTCTGTGCTGAGTATCCCTCAGAACTAACCGACTTGTTGCGCTGAGAATATTGGGTGATTTCGCCCTCTATCTTCAGGTCTCCGTTGCGTGACACCTGTATGAGCTGGGTGTTGCTGGCAAACTTATCCTTGAGTTCGTTGTTGAACATCGGACCCATCGGACCCCACACATACGAACTTCTGATAGGGAAGTCGGCTATCTGTATGGTCTTGGTTTTGGTGTAGTCGATGCTGGCACCGTTGAACTTGTAGCTCACGGAGCATGCTGCCATGACCGCCACCATCAGTGTGACTCCTATTATATATAGGTACGCGCGTATATGCTTCATAACTTATATTTGTTAATCTTTCTGTACAGAGTTCTGTCGGAGATTCCCAGTTCTTCTGCCGCTTTCTTGCGGTTTCCGTTGTTTCTCTCCAGTGCCTTTTCTATCATCTGCTTGCTGAGGTCGCTGAGGTTCAGATTCTCGTTTTCTTCCTTGATCTCCTCAATCTCAGCATCCTCGGCTTCGGGTTTGTAAGTGCCCCTCATGCCTCCTGTAGCTATTTCCTGACGGATGTGTTGTAGCTCGTCGAGATCGGTAATCGGAGGTACGGAAGATACCGGAGAAACCGATGGAACGGATGGTACGGACGGAACCGGAGATACCGATGAAACCGGAGAAACCGATGAAACCGGAGATACAGATGATACTGGAGCTACCTGGGTATTCGGCTGAACCGGAGAAACATATCCGCCTGTACCGCCCAACTGGCGTGCCTCATCGAGTTGCTTGCGCAGGCTGTTCATCTCACGTCTCAGGTCGCTCACGTTGCCCCTCAGTTCGTAGAGAATCTTGTATAGCAGTTCGCGCTCGCTGGCGTAGCTATGGTCGTCCTTGCCATCCTTCTGTATGGTGGCGAGCTGTGTAGACTCCTCATCTCTCGGAATAAACTGGGTGAGGGTCTGTGCATCGATTTCTCTTTCTCGGCTCAGCACTGACATCTGTTCGGTAATGTTCTTGAGCTGTCTCACATTTCCCGGCCACTTGTATTTCAGCATGATCTGCTTGGCCTCATCTGAGAGTGAAATCTTAGGCAGACGGTATTTTTCGGCCATCTGCATGGCGAAGAGGCGGAAGAGCAGGAGAATGTCGTCGCCACGCTCTCTCAATGCAGGCATCTGTATCGGGATGGTGTTGAGGCGGTAGTAGAGGTCCTCGCGAAAGCGGCCTTCGCTCACAGCCTTGCGCATGTTTACGTTGGTGGCTGCCACGATGCGGACATCCGTTTTCCTTATCTCAGTTCCACCCACGCGGATGTATTCTCCCGTTTCGAGCACGCGCAGCAGTCTTGCCTGCGTCTGTATCGGGAGTTCGCCCACCTCGTCGAGGAAGATGGTACCCTTGTTGGCAATACCGAAGTATCCTTCGCTTTCGCCTATGGCTCCAGTGAAGGAACCCTTCTCATGTCCGAAGAGTTCGCTGTCAATGGTTCCCTCCGGAATGCTTCCACAGTTGATGGCGAAATATTTCTCTCTGCGGCGTGGCGAATTGTCGTGAATCACCCTTGGAATGATTTCCTTACCCACACCGCTCTCGCCGATGATGAGCACGGAGAGATCGGTCGGCGCTACCTGTAGGGCTACGTCGAGCGCATGGTTCAATCCGTCGCTGTTACCGACGATATTGTAGCGTTGTTTTATCTTTTGTAGTTCGGAAGTATCCATTTAGCTGCCAAAATTACTCATTTTTTCTGAATTATCTGCATTTTTTTTTAATTTTAACGTTCGGAAGGTCTGATTACTGGGCAGTTTTGCCTTTTTTACGTCATCTGCCCTCCCGAATCTTTCTTTATTCCGCTTTTTCTCGGGAATAGGGAATCTTTCTCTTATCCCTTTTTCTTAGGGATGGAGAATCTTACCTTCTCGCTCTCGTCACGCTTCTCGTGGTAGAGTTTAGGCAGTGGATTCTCGTAGGCCTCATCATAGTCTTCGCGGTTGCAGAAGGCATCCAGCGCCAAGTAGATGGCGTGGCGGAAGGAGATTGCATCGGCTTCGTTGCAGCCCGTGATGCTGTAGCTAGGAGTGGTGTTGGCGGCGGTGTGCACGAGTGGCAGACCGGCAGTAAAGAGTACGCCATCCTCTGTGTAGAGAGAATGGAACGGGGTAGTAGCCTGATCATGATACATGGCCATGATGCCGTCGAACTCTACGAAATGGCCGTTGCCGAAGAACTCGTCAGCAGGGTAAGGACCAAAAGCTTGTATTTTCTGCTCGGCAAGCTGGTCAATGGCTGGGATGATGATGCTGGCTTCCTCTGGTCCGCAGCTCTCCTCACCGTTGTTGCTAGGATTCAGGGCGAGCACGGCGATGCGCGGGTTGGTAATCATGAAGTCTCGCTTCAGTGATGTGTGCATCTGCTTCACCTTCTCGATGATGAGCTCCTGGGTGATAGCTGCCGGCACGTCCTTGAGCGGAGTCTTTCCGGTTACGGATGCGATGCGAAGGTCGCCGCCGCAGAGGATGGAAAGGCCCTTGGCACCTTCGCCCAGGCAAGTTTCTATGTATTCCTTGTGGCCCTTGAACTGGAAGCCCTCAAATTGTGCGTTCTGGTTGTTTACCGGTGCGGTAACGAGTACGTCGAAGAGCTCGTCGCGGTAGTCGGTCATGGCTCGGTCAAGTGCCTTGATGGCTGCCGTACCCGATTCCTGAGTAGGCATGCCCATGTCAACCTTTACCTCCTCGTCTACGGCTGGCAGGAGGTTGATTCTTCCGTCTTCAGCATCTTCTGCTTTCTGGATGATGGAGAACTGGGCAGGCAGATTCATCGCCTTGCGGTAATAAGCTGCCACTTTAGGCGAACCGTAGATGATAGGGGTACAATACTCCAACATCTCTGGCTCACTGAATGCCTTAAAAATGAGTTCGTATCCGATACCGTTGGTATCTCCGTGAGTGATGGCCACTCTAATCTTTTTGCTGTCCATTTATCGTTTTATTTTATAGTAGAAATCGCAGCTTCTAGCTGCTTGATTAATATTTTCTTTTTCATTTCGGGCGCATAGACGAAGCCGATGATGATGATTTCATCCCCCGTTTTTCTCAGGCGGATGCGCCTCATCACGTAGGGGCCTCCCATGGCGTCGCCCTTCATCTCCCAGAGTCCTTTTTCTGAAAGGACCGTGATTATCATGTACATGCTGTCGGTTTCGCCGGGCATGTTTGTGCGGAGCATGCTGTCAATCTGCTGCTTCTCTTGAGCAGGAAAAACATCAGAATTGGCTTTCCCTATTCGTTCTTCCCTCTTCACTTTGATGAGGATGAGGTTCTTCATGCCCGAACTGGCGTTGTTTGAAATCCAGATGAAGTTCTTCGCCTTCTTGCTGGCCTGCATTTCGGCAGGGATGATCATGCTGATGCCGAAGTTCTTCTTTACCAGCTGCTGCATCTCGCGGTTCTGCTTGCTCGGGTTGGTGGAGATGATGGAGGCGAGGTGCTCCAGTTCAGTCTCATCTACGAGCTGGCGCAGTTTCTCGGGGTTGAGTTTCTCTCTGAGTTGCTGCAGCGAGCGGGCAGAGATGCGGATGACGGTCTGCGGTGAGGCATTCTCGTTGCGGCTCTGCCTGACTGAGAATTCCGCTGCCGGGATGTTCACTACGATGCGAGTTCTTACGAGCAGGTAGCTGCCGTGGATCTTGCCCTTCTTAACCTGGATGAGCCGGCAGAGCGGTTCGGGTTGGGGCAGGGAAGGCACCTCTTCCGTCAGTATCTTCGTAACGATGCTGTCGGTATCTCCCTCGAGTACCACCTCGTAAGGCTGTCCTGTGCTCTTGGGCAGTTTTCTGTTTCTTCCTCCTCCCGGGCTGCAACTTGCCAGAAAAAGGAACAAAAGACAGCCGGCAAGTAGGATCTTTAAAGATTCTCTAACCATTTCTCCCCACCTTTCCTTACTTATTCATCTTCTCTTCATCCTCGTGCTCACGGATTTCTCCGATTTTCTTCGAGGTGCTGAGCAGACCGCAGGCAGCGTAGATGTCCTGGCCGCGGCTGGCACGGATGGTGGTGAAGACACCATGCTGGGTGAGGTAATCACGGAACTGCTCCATCTTCTCATCATCCACACCTTGCAGAGGAATGTCTGGAATTTGGTGGAAACGGATCAGGTTGAAGCGGCAGTCAAGTCCCTTCACCAGCTTGATGATGGCCTTGGCATGCTGCATACTGTCGTTTACGCCCTTAAAGACGATGTATTCGAAACTCAGGCGGCGTTGATGAGAGAAATCATAGTTCCTCAGCAGTTCTACTACCTGCTCAATGCCCATGCCCCTTTCGGCAGGCATCAGTTCAGCGCGTTCAGAAGGGATAGGGTCGTGCATGCTGATGGCCACATGGCAGTCGCTCTCTTCCAGAAACCGCTTCAGCTTGTTCTTCACGCCCACCGAACTTACCGTGATGCGCTTCGGGCTCCATGCCCAGCCGTAGTCGGCGGTGAGAATCTCTGTGGCGCGCAGCACATTGTCGAGATTATCCATCGGCTCGCCCTGACCCATGAACACGATGTTGGTAAGCTTGTCCACCTCCGGCAGCGAGTAAATCTGGTTCAGAATGTCGCCTGCAGGCAAGCTGCCCTCAAACCCCTGCTTGCCGGTCTGGCAGAACAGGCAGTTCATCTTGCATCCCACCTGCGAAGAAACGCACAGCGTGGCGCGGTCTTTGTCTGGGATGTAAACCGTCTCGACAAATTTGCCGCTCCGGGTAGGAAAGAGGTACTTGATGGTACCATCCACCGAATGTTGCGCATCGGAATATCCGAAGCATCCTATTTCGTATTCGGCAGCGAGTTTGGCACGGTTCGCCTTCGAGATGTTGGTCATCTCATCAATGCTCTTCACATGCTGCTCATAGAGCCACTTCGCCATCTGCCCACCGGTGAAGGCGGGCATGCCTAAGTCCTTTGCCACCTGCTTCAATTCGGCAAGTGTAAGGCCCAAAAGATATTTTTTTTCATTATTCATACTGCAAAGATAGTGTTTTTTGCCGAAAAATTAGTATCTTTGCCACATATTTTAATATAATAAGATAAAATAAAGATAAAAAACACAGATTTAGCCCCCAGAAAAGGGCTGAAGTGAACAAAAATAACGTAAGAAAATGAGAGAAAAAATAGACCTTTTCTTGCCTTGCGAATACATCGACGATGCGCAGAATGCCTTGTCGGTGCTTCATGAGTACAAGACTGTACAGCATATCCACTTCCTGGTGAGTGCTGATTTTGCCGCTCATCATCAGGTGCCCGAAGGATGTACGTTTGTCATCACCGACCGCCTGGAAAGCAGTAACACCATTGTCAGCATCGCTGAAAATACAGATGCCGACTACGTGATGATCTGTACCCGCCACACCACCATAGGATGGGGAAACAACACGCTGGAGCGATTCCTCAGAGTGGCAGATGATACGGATGCCGTCATGGTTTACGCCGACCACTACAAGATGGTGGAAGGCAAGATGGAGAAACATCCCGTAATTGACTACCAGGCAGGTTCCTTGCGTGATGACTTCGACTTCGGAAGCCTCTGGTGCATCAAGGCACAGGCGCTGGCCGACTACATCGCCCAGCCCGACCGCGAAGAGTATCAGTTTGCCGCCCTCTACGACCTCCGTCTCTATCTGAGCCGCGTGGGCGAAATCTTCCATCTCAACGAATTCCTCTATTCAGAAGCCGAACTCGACACCCGTAAGAGTGGCGAGAAGCAGTTTGACTATGTGAACCCGCGCAACCGCGAGGTGCAGATAGAGATGGAAAAGGCATGCACCCAGCACCTGAGCAAGGTGGGCGCCCTGATAGACACCACCTTCTACCGCCAGCCCGACTTCGGTGAGCAGGAATTTGAATACGAGGCATCTGTCATCATCCCCGTCTTCAACCGCGAAAAGACCGTGGCTGATGCCGTGAAGAGTGCCCTGGAACAGAAAGCAAGCTTCAAGTTCAACGTCATCGTGGTGAACAACCATTCTACCGACCGCACTGGCGAAATACTGGATGAACTTAAAGCTGACAACCTGATACAGATTGTTCCGGAGAGAACCGACCTGGGAATAGGCGGATGCTGGAACGAAGCCATCCACAGCAGATTCTGCGGAAAGTTTGCCGTCCAGCTTGACAGCGACGACCTCTATTCTTCTCCGAAAACACTCCAGAAGATAGTAGATGCCTTCTACAAGCAGAAGGCTGCCATGATTATCGGCTCGTACCGCATGTGCGACTTCGACCTCAACACCCTGCCACCGGGACTGATAGACCACAAGGAATGGACCGAAGAAAACGGATGCAACAATGCGCTGCGTATCAACGGATTGGGTGCTCCGCGCGCCTTCTTCACTCCGCTGGTCAGACAGATCCAGTTTCCTAACACCTCGTATGGTGAGGATTATGCACTGGGACTGGCATTCTCTCGCCGTTACCGTATCGGCAGAATCTACGACGAACTCTACCTCTGCCGCCGCTGGGGAGGCAACAGTGATGCAGCCCTCAGTGTGGAGAAGGTGAACGCCAACAACCTGTATAAGGACCGTCTGCGCACCATGGAACTGAAGGCACGCCAGCACATGCTGCTGGGCAAGGCCGACATCATGGAAGACAGCAGCATCTCACGTTTCTTCAACCGCCAGCTGGAGGTGTGGGCAGATGCCCGCCACCGCTTCCGCGACCTCAAGCACGTAGAAACCCGCCAGCTCTCCGACCAGCTGAAACTGCAGTGGAACCCAGCCCGCATCGTAAGTACGGGTGCCAAGATAGATAAGAAAACCCTGGGCGAGCGCCCTTGTTTCCTTTGCGACAAGAACCGTCCTAAGGAACAGATGTCGAAGCAGATAGACGAGAAATTCCATCTCCTGGTAAATCCGTTCCCGATTCTGCCAGTCCACTTCACCATTCCGGCACGCAAGCACCAGCCTCAGCTCATCTACAAGAACTACGGCGAGATGCACCGCTTCATCAGTCTGCACAGCGACCTGATGGTGTTCTACAACGGTCCGAAGTGTGGCGCTTCGGCTCCAGACCATCTTCATTTCCAGGCAGGAACCAACGGCATCCTTCCTCTTCAGACCAACTGGCAGCGCCTCTCCCGCAACCTGACCGACGTCATCTCTCTCAATGATGAGGAGAAAATCGCAGTGGTTCGTGACTTCCTCGTTCCCGCCTTCGTCATCATCTCGAAGAGTGCCGAGAGCGATGAGGCCCTCTTCCGCCGTCTCTACAAGGCAATGCCTCAGCGTGGCGACGAAACCGAACCGATGATGAACATCATCTCCTGGCGCAAGGGAGAGGAATTCATCAGCGTGGTCATTCCGAGAGAAAAGCACCGTCCGGAAGCCTATTTTGCCGAAGGCTGCGCCCAGTTTATAGTTTCGCCGGGAGCCTTGGACATGAGCGGACTCATCATTACCCCTCGTGAGGAAGATTTCCGCAAGCTGACCGAGGAGAAGGCACTCTCGCTGCTGCAGGAGTGTGGCGTTTCGGAAGACAAGATGAACGTCATCATAGCCAAACTGAAGGCATCTAAGGATGCCGAGGATGCAGCCGAAGCCTCTTCCACCTTATATAATAATGGTAAGCAGCCCGACGTAACGGTGGGCATCGTGAGTGCGCAGAAGATTCATTTCTCGCTCAACAAACCTTATCTTGCCAAGGGCGAAAAGGTGCTGGGCGAACAGGTGGTAGAATTCTCAGAGGGCGGTGTGCTCTGGAACGGCAACCAGTACAGTAAGCTCACCTTCCATCCGCAGAGTGCCGACGCCTCGTTCTCGCTGAGCGACGTAACCATCGGTGTCAACTTCCACTGGGAGCGCAAGGAAACCCAAACCTTCCTGGGCACGCTCCGCTTTGTGGTAGAATCGGATAAGATTGTGGCAATCAATGAGTTGCCTGTGGAAAAATATTTGGAGAGTGTCATCAGCAGTGAGATGAGTGCCACTTCGAGTCTCGAACTCCTGAAGGCGCATGCCGTCATCTCCCGTTCATGGCTCCTGGCACAGATGCAGAAGCGCAGAGAGGTGGCTGAGAGCGGCAACAACTTCTTCTCCTTCACCAGGAAGGAAGATACACTCATCCGCTGGTACGACCGCGAAGACCATACCCTCTTTGATGTCTGTGCCGACGACCACTGCCAGCGCTACCAGGGCATCACCAAGGAAACTTCGCCTCATGTAGCCGAAGCCATCCGCCAGACCAAGGGGCAGATTCTGATGGACGGCGAAGAAATCTGCGATGCAAGATTCTCGAAATGCTGCGGCGGAATAACCGAGGAATTCCAGTATTGCTGGGAGGACACGCCGAAGACTTATCTCACGGCGGTTCGCGACATCGCCCTGGGTGTGGAACATACACTGCCTAATCTGACCAAAGAGGAAGAGGCTGAGAAATGGATCCGCTTCAATCCGCCTGCTTTCTGCAACACGCAGGATAAGAAAATCCTCTCCGAGGTGCTCAACGACTATGATCAGGAAACCGTCAACTTCTACCGCTGGAAGGAAACGCTCAGCCAGGAGAAATTGCAGCAGCTCATCGCCGACAAACTGAAGATGAACCTGGGTGCCATCCTGGACATGAAGGCCGTGGAGCGCGGAAAGAGTGGAAGAATCAGCAAACTCCAGATTATCGGAACCGAGAAGACCTTTACCATCGGTAAGGAACTCGAAATCCGCCGTGCGCTGAGCGACAGTCATCTGCTGAGTTCAGCCTTCGTGGTGGATAAGTATGATAAGGATGAACAGGGAGTGCCTCAGCGTTTTGAACTCATCGGAGCCGGTTGGGGGCATGGAGTAGGCCTCTGCCAGATTGGTGCTGCCGTGATGGGCGAGCAGGGTTATCATTATGATGCCATCCTGTTGCACTACTATCAGGGTGCTGAAATCAAGAAACTTTATAAATAGTGATGTAAAATGGTAACAAAGAAAAACAGTCGGAGTCCATGGGCATGGATTCCGACCCTCTATTTTGCCGAAGGACTCCCCAACGTCATCGTAACCGCCCTCTCTGTGGTGATGTACATGCAGTTGGGGCTGACCGATGCTGAGGTGGGTCTCTATACCGGATGGCTCGCCCTTCCCTGGGTCATCAAACCCTTGTGGAGTCCGTTCATAGATTTGCTGAAGACTAAGCGCTGGTGGGTGCTCACCATGCAGGCTCTCATCGGAGCTGCCCTTGCCGGCATCGCCTTCTCGCTGCCTACCGCCTTCTGGTTCCAGGCAACGATGTGCTTCTTCTTCCTCATCGCTTTCTGTAGTGCCACCCACGACATTTCGGCAGATGGTTTCTACATGATTGAGCTGGATGAACATACGCAGACTAAGTTTGTAGGCTTGCGAAATACCTTCTACCGCCTCGCCATCATCTTTGTGAATGGTTTTCTGGTGATGCTGGCAGGTGTGCTTCAGGTTCTCTTCCGCAACCAGATTCGCTTCTCATGGGCGCTTATCTTTTACGGACTGGCAGGTATCTTCATCGGTTTGTGGCTCTACCACAGCCGCTTCATGCCGCGCCCGAAGGATGATGTGCAGACCGACAGAACGGTGGGTGAAGTGGCTCATGAACTGAAGAACATGTTCCGCACCTTCTTCGTGAAGTTCGGATTGGGTGAAACCGTCTGTGTGATGCTCTTTCTCTTGCTCTACCGATTCCCTGAAGCGCTTCTGAACACCATGACCAAGACCTTCATCCTCCGTCCTAATTCGCAGGGTGGACTGGGACTGTCACCTCAGGAATATGGCTTTGCCAATGGTACTGTGGGATTGATAGGTTTGCTGCTGGGTGGAATTCTTGGTGGTATTCTGGTGAGCAGGGATGGAATGAAGAAATGGCTCTGGCCTCTGGTTTGCGCCATCACCTTGCCTGATGTGGTTTACATCTATCTGAGTTACTCGCTCAACAGCAACCTCATCGTGGTTTCCAGCTGTCTTTTCATCGAGCAGTTGGGTTACGGTTTGGGATTCACGGTTCTTACCCTCTACATGCTGTTCTACAGTCAGGGAAAGTTCAAGACCTCCCATTATTCCATCTGTACGGGCATCTCCTATCTCGGATTGATGCTGCCGGGCATGGTTTCTGGATATCTGAAGGATATGGTAGGTTACCGCATGTTCTTTATCATCGTGATGGCATGTTGCGCCATCACCTTCCTGGTTACTGCTTTCCTGAAGATTGATCCTAATTTCGGAAAGAAAGAGGAGAAGGAAGAGGATGAAGTGGAATTGGACGCGATAGAATAAATGATTATGTTAACGTAAAAACGAGGATGTGCGAACATCCTCGTTTTTATCTTTATTCCCCGATAATCGTTGCGATGAGGTGTCGGCTTCCGCTTCCCTCTCTGAATTCACAGAGGTAGATTCCCTGCCATGTTCCGAGGTTTAATCTGCCGTTGGTAATGGGAATGGTGAGCGATACACCCACCATGCTCGATTTGGCATGAGCCGACATATCCGTCGGTCCTTCATCCTGGTGCAGGTATCTTGGGTCGCCATCCGGAACCAGTCTTTCGAAGATACCCTTCAAGTCATGTCTCACGTCTGGGTCGAAGTTCTCGTTCAGCGACAATCCGCAACTGGTATGTCTTACGAAGAGATTCAGGATCCCTGTCTTAGGCAGCGCTGGCAGGTTCCTCATCACCTCATTGGTTACGAGGTGAAAGCCGCGAGGAAGCGGACGCAATGAAAATTCTACTTGCTGTATCATATCATTCTTTGTTTTTATATTTCAATTGTTTGTATCTTTCTGATTGTCAATTTACAAAGGTAATTATAATTTTATTATTATAATAC
>ERZ1034952.2763-NODE-2763-length-12544-cov-7.462807_pt1 | contig 12544 bp, 10 predicted proteins | sample MGYA00520625_ERZ1034952 | MGnify/ENA primary metagenome ERZ1034952 (study PRJEB33766, sample SAMN09781773) | gut metagenome | biome: gut microbiome | host: Homo sapiens | place: Madagascar | study: EMG produced TPA metagenomics assembly of the PRJNA485056 data... | reverse complement strand
ACGGTAAAATTACGTCGGATTTCGAAATAATTCGTGAAAAAAATGTGAAACAGTTACGGATTTTCCACAGCTCTTTTATTTTATTTCAGAATCTGCTATGATAATTAAGTTAAAAATACCTTTTACAGGGTTAGAAAAGAAAATTGTTATGATATAGAAATTAAAAGTACCTTTTACAAAGTTAGGAGGAACACAGCTTGATGAAAAAACGTATATTGATCCTTCTTGGGATATTGATAATTGGCGGCGGAGCAACAGGGGTATGCTGGAAGATGGGAATCATAGGAAATCAGCAGCAGACCAGCGGCGATGCAGTTTACGTGACGAAAATTAGTGATCTGACAGATCAGACATCTGGTGTTTCCAATCGTTATGCCGGCGTGGTCGAACCTCAGGAGACGGTATCTGTTGAGTTGGAAAGTGGTCGAACAGTTAAAGAAGTAAAAGTCAAGACAGGCGATCAGGTCAAAAAAGGACAGCTTCTTTTTGAGTATGACCTGAGCAGCATTCAGGAAAATCTGGAGGAAGCACAGCTTGATCTGGATCGCCTGAAAAACGAAGCGAGCAGCCTGACCGAGCAGATAGCAACTCTGGAAAAAGAGAAGAAACAGGCAGCACAAGATAATCAGCTTTCTTATACGATTGAGATTGAGACAAACAAAATGAATCTCAAAAAAAATGAATACAGCCAGAAAAGCAAACAGGCTGAGATTGACAAGCTGCAGAGTGCAACGGGGAACACAGAAGTTCGAAGCAGCATTGACGGTGTGATTCAGAAGATTGATACTTCAAAGCTGACATCGGATGATAACAGCAGTGTGGATGACAGCGCAGGTGATTCGGATATGTCATATTCAAGTGATAGCAGTAGCGGCGGCAATGCATTTATTACGATTCTGAGTACAGGTGCATATCGTATCAAAGGAACTGTCAATGAGATGAATGTTCGGAACATCATCGAGGGAGATCCGGTTATTATCCGTTCCCGTGTGGACAGCAGTCAGACATGGAAGGGAACTATGGGGACAATTGATCGTGAAAGTGCCACCAGCAGCAACAGTAGTTCAAGTTTTGGAATGACGGACAGCAGTGGAGATTCACAGACAAGCACAAGTACATACCCATTTTATGTGAATCTGGATTCTTCTGATGGTCTGATGCTCGGACAGCATGTCTATATAGAAATGGATGAAGGTCAGGATACGCAGAAGACCGGTGTATGGATCAGTGAGGCATATATTGTAGATGCAGACACAGACAGTCCTTATGTCTGGGCAGCAGATCAAGATGACAAACTCGAAAAACGAAATGTGATTCTCGGACAGTATGATGAGGAACTTGGTGAATATGAGATTGCAGATGGTCTTACTAAGGACGATAGCATTGCATTTCCGTCTGATGTTCTTGAAGAGGGCATGGCTACGACAACAAATATTGAAGAGGCGATGGATACAAGTACTGTAGATATGCAGCCGGTCGATGAGCTTGGTGCGGACAGTCTTGATGCGGACAATCTTGGCGCGGATAATCTTGATGGCGAAGATGCTTATGCTACGGATGATTTTTCTGATTCTGAAGATGACTGGAATGCAGATGAATGGAGCGCAGACGATGAGTATGAATCTGATGGTGAAAGTACAGTGATCGATGATCCAGATGCGATGGGAGATGCGGTCTCTGATGATGACTCCGACGGAGTAAGTGTGCCAATGGATGAGGACCTTGTTCCTGTCCAGGGTGATACGGAGGATGCAGAATGATTCTTGAACTAAAAGGCATATATAAGAATTATCAGCAGGGAAAAATGAGTGTGCCGGTACTCAAAGATGTCAATTTTTCCATGGAAGAGGGAGAATATGTGGCAATCATGGGACCGTCCGGTTCTGGAAAAACGACCCTGATGAATATTATTGGCTGTCTGGATAAACCAACAGAGGGAAGTTTTTCGCTTGATGGACAGGATATTTTGAACTGTTCAGAGAATGATATGTCAGATCTGCGATTAAATAAGATTGGATTTGTATTCCAGAGCTTTCATCTGCTTCCGAGACAGTCGGCTCTGGCAAATGTAGAATTACCATTGAACTATGCAAAAGTACCCAAAAAAGAAAGAAGAGAACGTGCATTGAAAGCCTTGGAGCGTGTAGGACTGGCAGATCGTGTAGACTTCCTGCCAAATCAGCTTTCAGGTGGACAGATGCAGAGAGTGGCGATTGCCAGAGCAATTGTCAATAATCCGAAGCTTTTGCTTGCGGATGAACCGACAGGTGCACTTGACAGTAAATCAGGCGCACAGGTCATGGAGCTTTTTCAAAGGTTGAATGATGAGGGGGTAACGGTACTGATGATCACACATGATGCGGATATTGCATCACATGCAAAACGTGTAGTAACGATCCGTGATGGTGAGCTGAAGGAAAAAGAGGTGAAGTAATAGAATGAAAAAAAGAATTATTATAGGCATTCTGATTGCTGCTCTCGTTGCAGGTGGTTCAGCAGGAGGCGCAGTTTACTATAAAAAGTCTCATCAGAAAACAGTTTCTGTTGTAAGCGTGGATAATCTGGCTGGGCAGTATTATATGGATGATACGAATCTTGATGGAAATATTGTGACAAGCGCCATTCAGAATATTACTGTAGATAAGGATATGATCATTCAGGAAGTGTATGTATCGAAGGATGACGAGGTAAAAAAGGATGATAAACTGATTTCTTTTGACATGACACTGGTTCAGATGGAACTGAATATTGCGAAGTTGAAGCAACAGCAGCAGGAACAGGATCTGAATAAAGCTATCAATCGTTTAAATAGCCTGAAAAATGGAGGAGCGATTGAGGAGAGTGATGCAGATACGTCAACTCCTACCGATTCGGACACAGATAAAGACAGTAGCATGAATGGAACGGACAGCGCGGATACGGGAGATGAGTATGTATCTGCATCTGGTAATGTCAATGGTGCATATCTGGCTGCTGTTATGAATCCGGTCCTGGCGGCTGCAGTAAACGCAGAAGATGTGTCTGATGTGGCAACTTATCAGGCGGAGACTTCAGCAGAAAGTGATAGCACACAGTCTGGTGATACGGGAACACCGACCGGTGAGTCCGGAAGTATTGCAGCAAGTGAGGATGCAGGAGAGGATACAGGAGGAGATAATACCGGAGGAGATAATACCGGAGGAGATAATACCGGAGATACCGGTGGAAACAGTGGCACTGACAGTTCCGATGACAACAGTGACAATGGGGAGCAGATAGACATCATAGATGGTGGTGATTCAGGAGATTCCAATAGTTCTGATGACAACACAGGAGATTCATTCGGTGACGGATCAGATGATCAGATTGAAATCGTGGATTCAGATGAAGGCAGCGATAAAGAGGTGCCGGATATGACGGACGGTGATCCGACATTTTATCAGATCCTTGATAATAATACAGAACCTCTTACCGGAAAAGGAACGAAGGAAGATCCATATGTATTCCTCTGTAGTTCTGCAAAGGGTTATGTAATTGTGAGAGGTTCTTTCCTAAATAAGATGGCAGCTTTTGATGCGAACGGAAATAAAGAGGCCGGCAAGAACGGTTATTGGTATCAGCTTGAATTTCATCAGAATGATACGGTAGAAGATCTTGGCGACCGTAAGAAATCATGTACAGGATATTATCTGATTGATGGAAGCCTTCTTGAAAAGATGGTGCCGGATTATTCTGAGGTAGAGTTCACACTGGAGGATGCCTCTCATTATGATAACAGTTCAGATGATGATGATGACGGAAACGATGGTGGATATGACGGAGATCAGGGTGATGGCGGCAGTACATCTATTTCGCGTGAGGATGCGATTAAGATACAGCAGAACAAAATTGACAGTCTGAAACTTGATATTCGTGAGAGTAAACTTAATATTGAAAAACTTGAGAAAAAAGTTAAAAAAGAAGTTATTTACAGTAAACTGGATGGAACAGTTGCAAAAGTTGGTGATCCTGCTACGGCAGCTTCAGATGGAAACACTTTTATGACTATCAAAAGTAAGGAAGGTTTTTATGTGAAGGGTACAGTCAGTGAACTGATGCTGGACCAGGTAAAAGAAGGGACGATTTTGAACTGTTCCGGGCAGAGCGGTGACTTTGAGGCTGAAGTTGTAGATGTTTCAGAATATCCGGTTTCCGGAGACAGCTATTCCGGCAGTGGAAATCCGAATGTTTCCTATTATTCCTATACGGCGACCATCCCGGACAAATCAGTCAAAGTATCTGATGCTGACTGGCTTACGATCACCCTGAAAAGCGATGCGCAGAGCAAAGGAATTGTACTGGATCGTGCGTTTGTACGCTCCGAAAACGGAAGCAGTTATGTTTATAAGGATGACAATGGTGTGCTTAAAAAACAGAAACTGAGTGTCGGCGGAAATGTAAATGGTGGTTACAGTGTGCTGGTTACGGGCGGAATTACGCGGGATGATAAGATTGCATTTCCTTATGGAGACACAGTCAAAGAAGGTGCAAAAACGCAGGAAGTTTCTGTGAATGAGCTTTATGGTTATTAGGAGGATGGTATTTTATGCTTGAAAATATGAGAATATCGATTCAGGGAATCTGGTCCCATAAAATGCGGTCCTTTCTGACAATGCTGGGAATTATTATAGGTATTGCTTCGATCATTGCAATCGTTTCGACAATTAAAGGTACAAGTGAGCAGATTAAGGAAGATCTGATCGGTGCCGGAAACAATACAGTTTCGGTCAGCCTGAATTACGGTGACAGTGAGTATGATCCGGAGTATGGAATGACGGATGGCACTGCACCGCCGCTTCTTTCTGATCAGCAAAAAGAAGATATCAAAAACCTTGATCATGTGCAGAATGCTACGTTTTTTTACAGCCGTACTTATTCCAGCAGTGTATATTATGAAAATACCACCTTCCAGGGTGGAAGTATATATGGTATCGATACGAATTACTTAAGTACCTGTGGATATATGGTGCAGTCGGGCAGAGGATTTGTACAAAAAGATTATGATAATATGCGTAAAGTAGCACTTGTAGACAGTAATGCGGCGGATAACCTGTTTTCAGGTGAAAATCCTGTCGGTAAGACTATCGAGATTGGCTCCGAACCGTTCACAGTCATAGGTGTTGTTCAGCAGAGCGACAATTACCTGCCAAACATCAAGACGATTGATGAGTTTAATGAATATTATCAGACGATTATGGGGACTGTCATGATTCCGAATAAATGCTGGCCAATGGCATTCAAGTTTGATGAACCGGAGAATGCGGTGGTTAAAGCAGATTCCACAGACAATATGAGTTCTGTAGGAAGTGCCGCGGCAGATGTGATGAATCAGGGAATCGATACCAATTCTTCGAAATACAAATACAAAGCCGATGACATTATGCAGCAGGTACGTAACATGCAGAAACTCAGTGAGAGTACCAATACACAGCTGATCTGGATCGCAAGTATTTCTCTTCTGGTAGGCGGTATCGGAGTTATGAATATTATGCTTGTTTCTGTTACGGAACGAACCAGTGAAATTGGTCTGAAGAAGGCTATCGGTGCAAGAAAGAAGGTAATTCTGTATCAGTTCCTGACGGAGGCAGCAATGCTGACAAGTATTGGAGGAATTATTGGTGTGATTGCCGGTATTATTTTGTCTAAGATTGTATCACAGCTTTCAGGAGCTCCAACTGCAATCAGTATTCCTGCAATCATTGGTTCTGTACTGTTTTCCATGCTGATTGGGGTGGTTTTTGGATTACTGCCATCTGTAAAGGCGGCGGATCTGAACCCGATAGATGCTTTGAGAAGCGAATAAATTTTTATTTGAGTTACTGTCGGAGGTATGATAAACTAAAGACAGTATGCAATGTTTCGGATATGTATATCTGATAAATGAAAAAATACTTAGGGAGATGCAGTATGGGAAAAATTGCAATTGTAACAGACAGTAACAGCGGCATCACACAGGATGAGGGCAGAGAACTCGGTGTTTCTGTCCTGCCGATGCCTTTTTATATTAATGATGTGATGTATCTGGAAGGGATTACCCTTTCACAGGAAGAGTTTTATGAGCGTCTGAAAAATGACGAGACGATTTCCACTTCCCAGCCAAGCCCGGCAGAGGTATGTGGATTATGGGACAATCTTCTGAAAGAATATGATGAAGTTGTTCATATCCCGATGTCAAGCGGGCTGAGTGCTTCATGTGACACAGCAACGATGCTTGCACGTGACTATGACGGTAAGGTTGAGGTAGTCAATAACCAGCGAATTTCTGTTACGCAGCGTCAGTCAGTACTGGATGCACTGGCACTCAGAGCTGCAGGAAAAACTGCTGCTGAGATCAAGACAAAACTTGAAGAAGAAAAAATGGAATCCAGCATTTACATTACACTTGAGACTCTGAAATATCTGAAAAAAGGCGGAAGAATCACACCGGCTGCGGCAGCAATCGGTACAGTGCTGAATCTGAAACCGGTTCTTCAGATTCAGGGAGAAAAGCTGGATGCTTATGCAAAAGTCCGCGGCAAAAAGCAGGCAAAGAGAATGATGATGAAGGCTATGCAGGAAGACTGGAACACCCGTTTCAAACAGTATGTGGAATCCGGTGAGATGTGTCTGCAGATAGCTTATACAGGCAATAAAGAAGAAGCCGAAGAATTCAAAAAAGAAGTAGAGGCGGCATTCCCGGGAAGGGATATTCATATGGATCCGCTGTCACTCAGTGTAGCCTGTCACATTGGCCATGGAGCGCTTGCAGTTGCATGCTCAAAAAAAGTTACTGTATAAATAAGGAGTCGCGAATAAAATGAAAAAGCTTATGGAATTAATGGCAGAGGAACTTGCTTCTGCCTTTGAAAAAGCCGGATATGATCCGGAATACGGCAAGGTTACGGTTTCCAACAGACCGGATCTTTGCGAATATCAGTGCAACGGGGCAATGGCTGGTGCCAAAGCATATAAGAAGGCTCCGTTTATGATTGCAGATGATGTTGTTGCTTTTCTGAAAGACAGCAATATCTTTTCTGTAGCAGAAGTTGTAAGACCGGGATTTATTAACTTACGTGTAAAAGAAGAATTCCTCGCAGAGTACCTTCGTGAGATGTCCGCAGATCCGAAATATTCTGTCAATGCGGCAGAGCAGCCAAAGACGATCATTATCGACTACGGCGGACCGAATGTTGCAAAACCACTTCATGTAGGCCATCTTCGTTCTGCGATCATCGGTGAGAGCATCAAACGTATCGGACGTTTTGTGGGACATAAAGTAATTGGTGATGTACATCTTGGTGACTGGGGTCTCCAGATGGGACTGATCATTACGGAACTAAAACACCGTAAACCGGAGCTTGTATACTTTGATGACAGCTTTGAGGGAAAATACCCGGAAGAAGCTCCATTCACGATCAGTGAGCTGGAAGAAATCTATCCATGTGCAAGCGGTAAATCAAAAGTAGACGAAGAGTATCGTAATGAAGCTCTTGAGGCAACGCATCAGCTTCAGCAGGGCAAACGAGGATATATGGCACTGTGGAACCACATTATGCAGGTCTCCGTGACAGACCTTAAGAGAAACTACAACAATCTGAATGTGTCATTTGACCTCTGGAAGAAAGAATCTGATGCACAGCCGTACATTCCGGATATGGTGCAGCAGATGAAAGATCAGGGATTTGCTTATGAAGATCAGGGTGCACTGGTTGTTGATGTAAAAGAAGAAAGTGACACAAAAGAGATTCCTCCGTGCATGCTTCTGAAATCTGACGGAGCTTCCCTTTATACGACTACTGATCTTGCAACGATCGTAGAACGTGTAAAACTTTTTGATCCGGATGAGATCCTTTATGTAGTAGATAAACGTCAGGAACTGCATTTCATTCAGGTATTTCGCTGTGCAAGAAAGACCGGTCTTGTAAAACCGGAGACAGAGCTTTCTTTCCTTGGGTTCGGTACCATGAATGGCAAAGACGGCAAACCGTTTAAGACAAGAGACGGCGGTGTTATGCGTCTGGAAAACCTCATTGCAGATATCGATGAGGAAATGTTCCATAAGATTGTTGAGAACCGCAGTGTCAAAGATCAGGATGCAAAAGAGACAGCAGAGATCGTAGGACTTTCTGCAATCAAATACGGGGATCTTTCCAACCAGGCTACAAAGGATTATGTATTTGATATTGACAGATTTACTTCTTTCGAGGGAAATACCGGTCCGTATATTCTTTATACGATCGTGCGCATCAAATCCATTCTGAACCGCTACAAAGAAGAAGGCGGCAATCTGGATGTAGGTGAAATCCTTCCGGCAGTAAATGCAAGCCAGAAAAACCTGATGTTGGAGCTTACCAAATTCGGAAATACGATCGAAAACGCATTCGAAGAAAAAGCACCTCACAAGATTTGTGCATATATTTATGAAGTATCCAATGCATTTAACAGTTTCTATCATGAAACAAAGATTCTCAGTGAGGAAGATCAGGCACAGAAAGAATCTTTCCTGAAACTTCTCGGACTGACCAAAGATATCCTTGAAAAAAGCATTGATCTTCTGGGCTTTTCGGCACCGGATCGTATGTAAGACTGTAGTTGTAATAAAATAAGCGAAAATAAAATCCTCCATATGCTTAGGCAGGTGGAGGATTTTTTATACTTTTTTTAGAAATAAAAAGTACAGTTTGTGCTATAATATATTTCATCAATCTATAAATTTCTGATTTCACTGTCGGTATTCTCCGACGGATATCCACAAAAGAGAACGAGAATAAAATGCGGGAGGAGCGATTTCTATCGAACTGACGGGAATAATCTTAAAGGGCAGATACTGTATTGTTGACCAGATAGGAAGCGGCGGCGAAGGACGGATGTATCTGGCACGAGATCTGGAACTGGGGATTTTTCGTGCTGTAAAAGAACTTCCGATTTCGAATCGGCGGGAGGCGGGACTTCTGCGTCTTCTGGAACATCCGGCACTGCCAAAGATGATCGACTATGCAGAGCGAGAAGAATTTTGCTATATCATTATGGAGTACATTCGGGGGAAATCTCTTGAAGATCTGTTAAAAACCGACAGGACATTTTCGCTGGAAGAAATTCTTAAGATCACAGATACTGTATTAAAGGTATTGGACTATCTTCATTCAAGAAAACCGGCCGTTTTTTATGGAGATCTGAAGCCGGATAACCTGATGATGACATCGGCAGGTACGTTGTATCTGGTGGATTTTGGCAGTGCCACATTTGAATATCAACAGAGAAGCCATAAGCTGGAGTGTAAGGGGACGCGAGGTTTTGCAGCTCCGGAGCAGTATCATGGGGTGGTTGATCAGGCGAGTGATTTTTACTGTCTTGGTAAGACGCTGGAGCGTTTGTGTGGAAGAAGAAAATGGATATATATTTTGCGATGCCCGTATTTCGGAAAGTTTATCTTTAAATGCTGTCGCCCGGAAGCAGGAAAGCGCTGGAAGAATGCGGCAGAAGCAAGCGAGTTTCTTAATAATATCCATCCTTTGAAGCTAAGGCTCCGTTCTGCTCTTGTGCCGCTGGCGGCGGCTGTTCTGATGCTGGCGGTTGTGGTAAGCAGCGGTGGCCGTATGCAGAAAACATTACCGGAACTTTCAAAAGTACTGACAGTGATTACGCAGGAATACTATGGATTTGCATATCAGTCAGGGAATCCCGTACTTCAGGCAAGGGTGTACGCGCAGGCTGAAGCGAGACTTCAGAGATTATTAAAGCAATACCATACTCCAAAAGAAGAGATTCGGATTCTTGAATTACTGGCATACAACGGGGAGCTGGCGGATCATGCTGACCGTGCGGAATTGTATTATCGTCAGCTGCTGACATATGAGCCGGAGTATGAAAGAGGATATCTGGAATATGGAAGGTTCCTGTGCAGGCAGGCACGATATCAGGAAAGCCGTGCTGTTTACCGGCAATGGCAGAATAACATTTCAGAAAAAAGTGCACAAAAGGAAGGGGCGCATTCTGATGAGTGGAAAAAATGGAAAAAAGAAATTCTTCCTGTTATTGGCAGGAATACTTCTGGTTCTTAACGGCATAAGTGCCGGCGTGTATGCGATGGAACTTGGGGGATTTGATGTGACGACAGGTGTCGATGATGTGAATGACTGGGCAGACTGGGATGAAGATGGGACAGATGGAGTATCCGAGAATGAATCAGCGGGCAGTGTGGACAGTGTAAGCGGGGATACTTATGGAGAAACAGAGAATACAGTATGGGAAGAATCATCTGACCGGGAAACTGAAAGCAGACAGGAAGAGCCGGCCGGAACGGAGAACCGGGCAAATGCAGGAAATACAGAAGTGATGAATCAGGCAGATACAGGTGGCGGTGTAAAGACAGATCAGATACAGGCAGGAAATTTAGATTCGATGAATACGGACGGATATAGACAGACATATACCGGAAGCGCAGAAATTAATAATCAGGAGATAACAGAAGTACCGACTGATACACCGGTGCCCATGCCATCTCCGACGATAACACCCACAGCTATACCGTCACCTGTGCCTACTGAAGTGCCGGAATCCGAAGTCGATAAAGTGACCGAGTTTCATGAAGAATATCGGATTCCGCCCGCGGAATGCCTGAAAAAGATGAAGCTGTTTTACTGGAAGGAAACTGTGCGGGGAAGAGAGAAAATGGAAATTAAGCTGAATCACAGAGAGGTGGCTGCTGTCGCATCTCTCCGAATCAATGGTCAGGAAATATCATGGACGACGGATTGGGGAAATATATGTATTGATCAGCTGCAGGAAGACAAAGAAAATCAGATAGAGCTGACAGCGATGGTTCCGGCAGATTTATCGTGGACGGAAATCAAAAAGAATGCTATACTGTCGTATAATGTTTTTTGATATACATAAGAAAACAGTTGGATTTTTGGATACAAAAATTGGAGGAACCATGTATAAAGCGATTTTATTTGATCTTGACGGGACACTGACGGAATCCGGGGAAGGAATTACAAAATGCGTGCAGTATGCACTGGAAAAACTCGGAAAACCGGAAGAGGATCTGAAGAAACTGGAAGTATTTATCGGACCGCCGCTTAAAGAACAGTTTATGAAATATGCAGGACTGGATGAAGAAACTGCAGTGAAGGCAGTGGAATATTACCGTGAACGTTATTCAAATGTGGGGATATTTGAGAATAAACCATATCCGGGTGTGGAGAATATGCTTCAGGAACTAAAACGCAAGAAATATATTCTGGCAGTTGCATCATCAAAACCGGAATATTATGTGAAACAGATACTGAATCATTTTCATCTGACAGAATATTTTGATGAAATTGTCGGAAGCGAGATGAATGGTGCCAGAAGCAATAAAACAGAAGTTATTGAAGAGGCACTGGAGCGCATCGGAATGAAAAAGCATCGGGAGCAGGTGGTCATGGTCGGAGACAAAGAGCATGATGTGCTTGGCGCACGAGAAGCAGGACTGGATTGTGTGGCAGTTTCCTATGGATATGGGACACAGGAGGAACTTAAAGAGGCAGCTCCGTTACAGATAGTAGCTTCTGCTGATGAAGTACTGAATTTTTTCGACTGAGCCCCCGACGCAGGCAGTCATATAGCAGACAGATCTGGCGTATAGCTTATCCCTGCGGGATTCATTTCCTGATTTCGCAGATTATCGGATATATGGCACTCTGGCTGATTACACGCTCCGGCGGGGGAATGGAAATATATTATAAACAGGTGGTACTGCTTACCGGTCTGACAGGAATACTTTCTATAATTCCGTGTCTCTGGTTTTACAGCAGGGACCGCATAGCAAGGAAACATGGAGGACTTGTTCTGCCGCAGAAACCCTGGAAACTTGATCTGCCGGAAATAATCCTGTTTTTGGGAATGGGGGCAGCTTTTTCACAGTATGCAAATATGCTTGTCGGAATGCTGCAGTCTGTACTGAATTATAAGGAATATCAGGAGACGATGGATCAGATGACTGCTGGAAAGAGTATGTGGTTTTTGATCATATGTATGGGTGTTATAGCGCCTCTGGCAGAGGAAATCGTATTTCGCTGGCTGATCTATTTGCGACTCCGGGATTATATGAGAATGGGATTTGCCATGGTGATCTCAGGCCTGATTTTTGGTATTTATCATGGGAATCTGGTGCAGGCGGTTTATGCAGGACTTCTTGGAATGTTTTTTGCATATTTTCTGGAAATCAGCGGTTGTCTGTGGGGCAGCGTACTATTGCATATGGGAGCAAATATCTGGTCACTTGTATCTCCGGATCTTGTGAGCTGGATGCTGCAGAAAAATCCAATGTACATTCTGATCATGCTGTTTGCACTGATACTCATTTTGGTTTATGGGATTCCCTATTTTCAGGCAAGGGCGAAAGGACGGACAAAAAGGGTTTTGTAAATGCTTATATAAAAGCTGAATTTTGTTTTGAAATAAAAATGAACAGAAATCTATAGAAGAAAAGCTTTCAGGTTAAAAGAAACCTGGGAGCTTTTTGCTTTACATAAAAGTACTTTGCAATATTTCCGAGTTTAGA
>ERZ1034952.2761-NODE-2761-length-12561-cov-5.409244_pt1 | contig 12561 bp, 9 predicted proteins | sample MGYA00520625_ERZ1034952 | MGnify/ENA primary metagenome ERZ1034952 (study PRJEB33766, sample SAMN09781773) | gut metagenome | biome: gut microbiome | host: Homo sapiens | place: Madagascar | study: EMG produced TPA metagenomics assembly of the PRJNA485056 data... | reverse complement strand
TTTTGGAAGTTTGTCCGACAGGATTTGACACACCCCCGTATAGATGGTAAAATAATCGTCTGCGAAGATGTCGCTGAAGATTTTCCCGCCCTGCCGGGGCGGTGTGACAGGGAAGGACGGTGCCGCACATGGACAAGCTGAAAGCGCGGGCGCAGCACATCGGCCTCTACGTGACCACTCTGCTGAAATGGCTGGCGGTGGGTGCGCTGGTGGGCGGTGTGGGCGGCTTCGTGGGCGCCGCCTTCCACCTGGGCGTCAATTACGCCACCAACGTCCGCCTGGCGCACCCCTGGGTGCTGTACCTGCTGCCCTTGGGCGGCGTGGTCATCGCCGGGCTGTACCGGGTCTGCCGTCTGGAGGGCGCCGGCACCAACGCCGTCATCGAGTCCGTCCACTTCGGCAAAAAGGTCCCCACCCTGCTGGTGCCCCTGATATTTGTCTCCACGGTCATCACCCACCTGTGCGGCGGCAGCGCCGGCCGCGAGGGTGCCGCCCTGCAGATAGGCGGCGGCATCGGCTACCGCACCGGCACCTTCCTGCACCTGGGTGAGAAGGATCTGCCCCTGGCCACCCTCTGCGGTATGGCGGGCGTGTTTTCCGCACTGTTCGGTACGCCCCTGACCGCCACCATCTTTGCCCTGGAGGTCATCAGCGTGGGTGTGCTGTACTACGCCGGGCTCCTGCCCTGCATCACCGCCTCCCTGACCGGCTACTACATCGCCCTCCTCATGGGTGTGGAGCCCACCCGCTTCACCGTGGCCATGCCGGCGCTGGACTGGCCGACGCTGGGGCTCGTGGCGGTGCTGGCTGTGGGCTGTGCCATCGTGAGCATCCTGTTCTGCCGCGGCCTGCACATCACCGAGCATGCCGCCTCCCGCGTCCTGAAGGACCCCTTCCTCCGCGCCGCCGTGGGCGGTGTTCTCATCGTGGCCGCCACGCTGCTGCTGGGTACCACGGACTACAACGGCGCCGGCATGGACGTCATCCAGCGGGCCCTCTCCGGCCAGGCCGACCCCTGGGCCTGGATACTGAAGTTGGCCTTTACCGCCGTCACCATCGGCTGCGGCTTCAAGGGCGGCGAGGTGGTGCCCTCCTTCTTCGTGGGCGCGACCTTCGGCTGTGTGTTCGGCGGCGTGCTGGGCCTGCCCCCGACCTTTGCCGCCGCCGTCGGCCTTGTGGCCGTGTTCTGCGGTGCGGTGAACTGCCCCATCGCCTCCGTTATCCTCAGCATCGAGATCTTCGGCTCCGGCGGCCTGACCTATTTCGCCGCCGCCTGCGCCCTCAGCTACCTGCTCTCCGGCTACTGCGGCCTGTACAGCAGTCAGACCATCCTGTATTCCAAGCTCAAGGCGGAGTTCATCAACGTCCACACCCATGAATAGAAGCCGCCCCCGGGAAACCGGGGGCTAACATTTTTATAAGGAAATCTTAACGTTTCGTTCACATGATTTTTGCAAGACTGTGGTATCCTCCACTTAGTACATAGGACAAGAGAAAGGAACACCCCATGAAGCGTACCCTCACCGCAAAGCAGAAAAAAACGCTGTCCGTTCTGGCCATCGTCATATTCGTTCTGCTGTCGGCGGCGGTGGCCTGGTTCGTGGGCCGTCCCATCGTCCGCTTTGCCCGCCAGCCGGAGCAGTTCCGCGCCTGGGTGGACAGCCACGGCGTCTGGGGTCCCCTGGCCTATGTGGCCATGGTGTTTCTGCAGGTGGTGGTGGCCATCATCCCCGGCGAGCCCCTGGAGATCGCCGGCGGCTACGCCTTCGGTGCTTGGCAGGGCACGGCGCTGTGCCTGGCGGGTGCCATGCTGGGCAGCGTGGCGGTGTTCGCCCTGGTGCGCCGCTGGGGCATGGCGCTGGTGGAGGTGTTTTTCCCTGCGGACAAGCTGCAGAAGCTCCGCTTCCTCTTGCACTCGTCCCCCAAGCGCACCGCCCTTTTCTGGCTGATATTCACCGTTCCCGGCACGCCCAAGGACCTGCTGTGCTACTTCGCCGGTCTCACCGACCTGCCCTGGTCCACCTGGCTGCTGATAGCCTCCGTGGGCCGTCTGCCCTCCATCGTCACGTCCACCGTGGGCGGCAGCGCCCTGGGGGAGCAGAATTACCGCGCCGCCATTATCGCCTTTGCCATCGCCCTGGCTGTGGGCGGCATAGGCTGGCTGATATACCGCGCCGTCTGTGCCCGCCACGGCGCTGCCCATAACGAAAAAAAGACCGGCGACTGATGTCGCCGGTCTTTCTGTTATTCAGAACGCCCCCAGCAGCTTGAACAGCAGCGACCAGGCGAACATGGTCACGATGCACAGCGCGCTGGTGGCCACCACGATGTCCCCGGCCAGCTCCGCGTCGCCGCCCATCTGCTGTGTCATGGTGAAGGACGCGATGGCCGTGGCGCTGGCGAATACGCTGATGAGCCCCGCGAAGCCCACGCCCCGGATCCCCAGCAGATACCCCGCTGTCAGCAGCAGTCCCGGCATCAGCAGCAGCCGCACCGCGCACACCTGCAGCAGGTCCTTCCGGTACCGCCGCAGCCCGCTGAACCGGAAGAACGCCCCCAGCAGGAACAGCAGCAGGGGACTGGTCATGGCCGACACCTGGTGCACCGCCGATTCCAGCACGGCGGGCAGCTTCCACCCGGCGGCCAGGAACAGCACGCCCACGGCCGAGCCAAGTATCAGCGGGTTGGTCGCCACCATTTTGACCAGCTTTCCGGCGGGCATCTTCTCCCCCCGGAAGGCCGACAGTGTGATGACCGCCAGCGCGTTGAAGATAGGCACCACCACCGCCGCCAGCATGGCCACCGGGCCCATGTCCGCCCCCGGCACCAGCGCCGCGGCCAGCGGCATACCGATGACCGCCAGATTGCTCCGGTACATGCCCTGTATCTTCACGCCCTGCTTTTCGTGGTCCTTCTCCGTGGGCAGCACCAGCGCCAGGGATATGCCGTACATCACCAGCACAGCCCCCACGGCGAACACCAGCAGCTTCGGCTGCACCGCGTGCTCCAGCGACGACGTGTACAGGTTCCAGAACAGCATCACCGGCATGAAGAACCGGAACGCCAGCTTGTTCAGCTTCGGCACATCGTCGGCGCTGATGGCCCCCAGACACTTGGCGCCATACCCCAGCGCCATCACCAGAAACAGCGGCGCGATGGCGTTAAAACAGACTTGCAGATTACTGAGCATACTATTTGCCCTTTCTTAGCACATATTCGCCGTTATTTTACACCCCCCGCAGCCCGTTTGGCAATCGCTATATTGGACATTTCTTCCACGCTGCGGCCCTTGCCATTTTTCTCCGGCTGTGGTATGCTTGCCCCACATAATAATTGACTAAGGAGGCTTCACATGGACCCTATCTTTGACATCGAGCTGGAGGAGTGCCCCGTCTGCCGCGGCGCCGGCGTCATGCAGGATGAACAGGGCTGGTGCGTGTCCGTGTCCTGTATGGACTGCGGCGCCGAGACCGCCTACGCCGACTACCACACCCCCGCCGAACGCCTGGAGGCCGCCCGCCGCGTGGCGCTCCTGTGGAACATGGGCAAGGTCATCCACACCGGCGTTGGGGACTGATATACCAGATCCCGTATCTCGTCCTGCTGTTATTCCGCCCCTGCCCGTCACATTGCACAAATGCGGGCAGTATTTTTCTACAGGTGATTCCCCGCTGGCATATTGAAAATCCACCCGCATTATGGTATTTTTTGTATAAAATCATTGAAATACACACTATTTTAGGGGGTATTCGTATGAAACGCGCTGCTTCCATTGTGTTGGCTGTCCTTCTGTTGCTGCTGGCTGTACCAATGCCCGCGGCGGGCGAAAATGCACCGCTTTATAAGGTCCAACTGGACGCACCGCCATCTGCTGCAGTCGGAGAATCCGTGCAGGTTTTTCTGTACATCGAGCCTATCAATACCAGTGACAACAGTGGATTTAACTCGTACTACTTTGCACTGGCCTACGACAATGACCGCTTGGAATTTAACAACGCGGTATTTGGGGCAAGCAATAATTCCCCTGAATCAGCGCCGGTAGTTGCAGAGGCCGCCAACGGCAAACTGATTATAGCCGGTTACGGCGAGACTCTGACAACCAACTACATGAAGCTGTCTTTCACGCTGATCAGCGACGGTGATGCCACCGTGACGCTGACACGGGCCAACATTGACCGGAGCGACAACGCGCAGAACGACGCCAGAACGGCGACCATTTCAAACAGCTCTGTCACCGTCCACGCCGGCGGATACCCGGTGACGCTGCCTGAAAAGGACGGTGGTATCACGGATATCTCCGGCCCGGCCTTTGCGGCGGCTGGCGGGAACTACACCTTTACGGCATTGCCCGCAGGAATGGCGTTTGAATTCACCGCTACAGTTGATGACGTCGAAGCGCCTCTGACCGTCATCGACAATAAAGACGGCACCTATACAGTGTTCGGAGTCACCGGAGACCTGGAGATCAAACTGCTCAACGCGAATCCGCGGACGTATTCGGTGGAACTGCAGGGCAACGGAAAAGATGATGTTGTCGGGTTTTCAGGCACCGCGACATACAATGAACCTTACGAGTTCAGCATAAATACTGTGTCAGGCTACCACTACGCCGTGTCTGTCACCGTGGGCGGGCAGACGGTGGCGCCCGAGGTGGACGACAATTCATACACTATCCCGGGTACGGCTATTGAGGGCGATATCGTCATCACGGTGACCAAGGCCATTCAGGCGGACACCACGCAGATCATGTTTGTGGGCAACGGCACGGACGATTTGGAAAACCGCGGCGGCGTATACACAGCCGTCAACGGTCAGGAATTTACGTTCAAACTCAATAAGCAACCAGGGTACGAGTATACCGTCACCGCCAAAAAAAGCGACGAAGACATCACTATGACCGACGACGGTAACGGCACCTACACCATCGCCGGCGAGAATATCAACGGCGGCATCATCACCGTGACGGTGACACGATCGGCACCGCCAGCGGTGGATGTCACCGCGCAGGAGTTCCTGACCTGCAGAGACGGCACGATCTTCCTGCTGCGCGCCACGGCGCGAGAGGACTTGGGAGAGAGCAGAGATCTGATGTATGGCGACAAACACATGCTGTGGTCGAGTGAGTACAAAGCGTATGTGTGGCTTGTCAAGGTCGCCACTGACACCGCTAATGAGGTCGTCGAGGGGGCCAAGACAAATATCTCCATCAGCAACAAAGCGAAGCATACAACGGTGCTGCACACTGGCAATGTGAACAGCAGCAAGCAGGTCGATATTAACGATGCGCAGTTGATTTATGACCTATACATGAAGAATACGCCCATAGACATTACCCAGAATGGCAACATGCAAGCGCTGCTGAACGGCGACGTGAACTGCAACGGGAAGCTGGACACGGGCGACGCCAGAGCGGTAGTCTTCCGTATTAAGTGATACGTGATATATCGTGTATTTGCGCAGCCGTACGAACATGGGGAAATCGAATCAGCAGCACCTCCGGACACCGGGGGTGCTGCTTTTCCGACAGGCGCGAAATTCTGTGCTGTGATTCCCTCAGAAAATGTGGTATACTGATGGTATCATCAAAAGGAGACAAGCACCATGGGAAAGCTCGGCCGTAGTGAAAATGCACTGTTTCAGTTCCACGGGACACCGCCTGCAGGGGTCACTGTGTCCATGGCACTGCAGCATCTTGTGTCTATGATCGTGGGATGCGTAACGCCGGCGATCATTATCGCAAATGCGGCGGGGCTGCCCCAGAGCCAGCGGGTGTTGCTGATACAGTGTTCACTTGTGGTCTCGGCGGTGACGACGCTGCTGGAGCTGTTCCCCATCGGCCGGTTCGGCGCGGGGCTGCCGGTGATCTTCGGCGTCAGCTTCGCGTATTTGCCCAGTATGCAGGAGATCGTCAAAACCGGCGGGCTGAGCGCCATAGCCGGGGCGATGATCGTAGGCGGCATCGTGGCCACGCTGGTGGGCGTATTCATCAAACGGATACGAAAGCTGTTTCCGCCGGTCATAACGGGCACGGTGGTTTTTACGATAGGGCTGTCGCTGTACCCTACGGCCATCAATTATATGGCCGGGGGCGGCGGGAATACGTATGAACAGGTGGTCGTTAACAAGGGACTGACGGAGGCACTGGTGTACGGTTCGTGGCAGAACTGGGCCATCGCCGCGTTCACGCTGGCGGTGGTGCTGGTGCTGAACAACCACGCGACCGGGAAATTGAAGCTGGCATCCATACTGGTGGCCATTGCCGCAGGCTATGCAGTCGCGTGGCTTTTGGGCATGGTGGACCTGTCGGAGCTGGAAAATGCGGGGTGGTTCGAGGCGCCGGAGTTCATGCCCTTCGGGGTGACGTTCGAACCGTCGGGCTGCATCGCGGTGGGGCTGCTGTTCGCCATCAACTCCATCCAGGCAATTGGCGATCTTACGGCGACCACGGTGGGCGGCATGGATAGAGAGCCCACGGACAGGGAACTGCAGGGCGGCATCGTGGCCTACGGCGCGGCCAACGTGCTGGGGGCGCTGTTCGGCGGCCTGCCCACGGCGACCTACTCCCAGAACGTGGGCATCGTGGCCACAAACAAAGTGGTAAATCGTAATGTTTTCGCGCTGACAGGGGCGTTCTTGCTGCTGGCGGGGCTTATTCCCAAACTTTCTGCCCTGCTGACCACCATTCCCCAGTGCGTGCTGGGCGGCGCCACGGTGGCGGTGTTTTCCACCATCGCCATGACGGGCATGAAGCTTATCGCGGCGGAGGGGATCACGGCCAGGAACACCACAATCGTGGGCCTGTCGGCAGCGCTGGGCGTCGGGATCTCGCAGGCGTCCGAGGCGCTGTCGCAGTTCCCGGAGGCGGTGACCACGATATTCGGGAAGTCCCCCGTGGTCGTGGCCACGCTGATGGCGGTGCTGCTGAACCTGGTGCTGCCAAAGGACGAAAAATGATATTTCGCCAAGTGGGGCGTTCCGTAAGTTGTACCGGTGACGGTTTTGTCTACCTTTTTGGTGAGGGTACCAAGGCGGGAAATGGGCAAAATGGCAGCGGTCATGCGCGGGTCACCGGGGGTTGACCGAATCTTGCGGAGACAGGCGGCGGACCGTATTTGTGCAATCTGACGGGAAGGGGACCGCAGGGCGGGGAGAATGAAAGAAATTTACTTTTTTTCCGCTGGGTGTATTGTTTTGCGCGCGGCGGTGTGGTATAAATAATGTGTATACAACCATGGGGCGCGCCCCATGGCCCGTTTTGGGGGCACCCCCAAAACGACTTTAAGTGGAGAAGAAAACAAACAGGGAGGAACGAGCATGAAAAAAGCGATAAGTTTCCTGCTGGCGCTGGTGATGGCGCTGAGTCTGCTGCCCGCCGCCGTGTGGGCGGATAATGAGGCGGGCGGCGAGAGCAAGGGCAGTACGACCTCGCAGCAGCATGACTGCTGGTGGTTGAAATACAACGACAATACCACCGCCATTGGCCTTGCTGCTGATATGGCTGAGGGATACCTGACTTTGAATAGGGATAACAAGCGGTTGGAAGTGTTCAATGATAACCGGAGTAGTCCGCCGGCATATCATAATGTTCCGGCGAATTTAGGCAGCTTTATGATTGCCATCAGCACAGATGGTGTGACAGAGCCGAAGAACAATTGGCCGGAACTGACAGCGAGTACAGAGCAGATAAAAGACATTCCCGGAGCTACATTGTTTACTGGCGAACTTAGCTTTAATCATACGTCACAGGGTGGCGGGCTTAGTGCTGACGAAAAGTACTTTGTGTATCGTGTTGATGTGACCGAATCCAATGAAGGTAGGGCGGTGGGAACTACTCGCATTACAGCGGCCCTTGGTGAAAAGGAAATTGCTGTGTTCGATATGACCTTTGTGGAGAAGGACAACAACAACCCCGGCCAGGACGGGGACATTGGCAATGTTCAGACTCCCAGCAGATATAGAGAAAAGGGAGTGTTCATCTACGACCGCGGCATGGAGGAAGGCAAGCTGCTTTACAATGAAGATGAAAATGCCCATCTCATAGATCATCAGGACGATAAGTGTATTATCCGCTGCGGAGGAAAGGGTATTACTCTGTTCCTGGTAAGCACGGATCTTCTTGCGGTTGCGGGTGATCAGCAGAGTGGTGTTGAGTTTGAGGAAAGAGAGAAATGCCATTTTGAAAATGAAAAGGACAATAACGGATACCGGGTATTCACCATTTACAGGCTGGCTGTTGCCGGTCGGGAAAGCGGCCAGGTCGAGGTGACCATTACGGGTATCGGCCAAAGTGGGACAGAAACGCTCCCCTTTGTGTTCGACTTTGATACGCAAGGCGGCGATGAACCTGTTGAGCCGTGGGAGCCTACTGAAGGCATTGTGCCCGCGAACGCGCCGAAGAATTTGAAAGCGCTGTATGACGTGGGATTCAAATTCCCCACTATTGACGTCAACGGCACGACGGAAAAAGCTGATATTCACTTTACTTTCCCGCAAACATTGAAAGCGTGGGACGCGGACTGCGGTGACGACTGGGACTACCGTTTGATTGAAGAAGCTGACACGGGAACTATCCGCATACAGGTGAATATGGGCGACCGCGGCCGCTGGGAGCAGACAGTGCGCGGTAATGATGACGTTCTGGACGACGGTGTGTTCTTCCGGTACTATTTCGGGAACTCCGACAACCAGAGGCCCATGAACTATGGCTGTGATTGGTATGGGGACTATAGCGGAAACGAATCTCTGAACTTGGAGACTTATACGCTTAGTGAACAGTATAACCACAACAATGGTCTGCACCTTGCGAGCGTCAACCGTGTCAATGCCTACAGCAGTGTACTGACGCTGAACAGCGAGGGCGAGGACTGGAGCATCATCCTTGCTATGGACAAGGAGCAGAAAGCGATGAAAGATGCGGCTTGTAAGTACGCGCTGCGACTTGTCATTGAACCCTGCGAGAGTACGTCCTTCACGCTGTCTGCGGACAACGGCACCGCCGTGGAGAAAGATCGCATTACGATCGAGGAGAATAGCGTACACAGCGATTGGGAGGCTCGTGTGCCCGCGGATGCCACGGTGTTCCTGCGTCCAAAAAGTAAGGAGAATCGGCAAGATGCTAACACATATCAGTACGGGATAATTGCGAAGATGGATGTGGCGCCCAAGGCTGGCTATACACTGCAGCGGTGGATCAACAGTGCTGGCCCAGAGGGCGATCAACTCCCGGTGTCTTTGGTCAAGGACGATTATCAGACTATCCGTTTGATTTGGAAAGATGCCAGCGAAAATATCGTGACCGAGTATGTCCGCGTGGAGTGCCACAATAAGGCGGAGTGGTTCAGATCGCTGGGTAGTGGTACAAACCCGCAGGTTTCTATCTTTACCGATGCGGAACTCGCAGAACTGGAGGAGAATGGTATCCACGTGACCTATGCCAAGGATATCGGGTACTTTGCCGTTTCTGTGGATGCAAGTAAGCTGACGAATGTCGATCTGCTGCAGAAGCAGATTTATCTGACACATCCCGAGGGCGCGGTCTACTTCAAGGGCTATATGCCCGGAGGAAGCGAGAATCCAGCTACGCACAACGTGAGCGACAGCGTCAGAAGAGCGGAAGAAATCTTCAATGATGAGGACATGATAGCTGCGCCTATCTCGGAGTATGGTGATCCGTCTATGTCGCTGGTGCAAGTGAAGGAACTTAGATTGGGTGACTTGACGGTGTACTACACGGATTTCCAGATGTATCGCAACCTGATCGTTCAGTGGTTAGATGCCGCTAAAGAAGTGATAGGCTATAGCTATGTATATGGCCGCAACGGCGATTTCGTCACCGCTGTTGATACCGCTGTTGTAGATAAGCTTGACAATGAGGAAGTGGAAGTGCCCACGCTGGTAACGGATAAAGAGAATCTGCAGTTCACCTGCGACAAGAATCCCCAGACCGGCAGCGAGGATGGGCGCAAGCTGTTCCTGCAGTTCGAGGTGATGGATAACTCTGGCGAGAATGAACCGGTCTACACGGTCTATCTGCCCTATGAGTATTTCAACATGACCAAGGAGCAGGGGCTTGCGCTGGCTGCCCAGGGCATCAAGCCTACTGTTACCCACTATATGGATGATGCGTGCACAACAACTAAGCCTATCATCGATAGTGCGTATACCGAGTATGGTGTGATGATTGTCACGGACAGTTTCTCTCCCTACGTTATCGACTGCTCCGCGCAGAATGAGGACAACGGCAGCAGCGGCAACCGCTACTACTACACCGGCAGCGGCAGCTCCGACAGCACCATTACCTCCGGTGCCGACCAAACCAAGCAGGCCGGCGACATCGTGAAGGTCACCGTCAAGAGCGGCGCCAAGGTGCAGACCGTCTATGTGGACGGCGTGGCGCTGAGCGCCGGGGACTACATCATCAGCGGCGGTGCGGTGAAGCTGCAGGGCACCTATACCGTCAAGCTGGCGCAGGGCAGCCACACGCTGCGCATTGCGTACAGCGACGGCTCGGCGGTCAGCACGACCTTCACCCTGAAGGGCACCACGGCGCCCAAGACCGGCGACGCGGGGATCGCGGTGTACGCGGTCATGGCGCTGGGCGGCTGCACGGGCGCGGCTGCGCTGGCCTTCCGGCGGAAGCGGGAGGACTGAGCCGCGGCGCGGATACGCAATATACCCATATAATACGAAAACCGCAGGACGGAAGTCCTGCGGTTTTTCTGTCGGGGTGGGGTCACGCCTTGCGGTACTCCTTGGGCAGCCGGCCGTACTGCTCCTTGAAGGCGACGGAAAATTTGCTCTGGCTCTCGTAGCCCACCTGACGGGCGACCTCGGCCACGCTGCAGTCGGTCTCGCGCAGGAGCTGGGCGGCCTTCTCCAGGCGGTGCTCCTTCAGATGGGCGGCAATGGATGTGCCGTATACCGATTTGAACACCTCTTTCAATGTGGTGGGGTTGATGGGATACAGGTGGCACAGCTCGTCGATGGTGATACGCTGGTCCATGTGGATGGTCATGTAGTCGTGGATCTGGCGGATGAGCTGCACCTGATCAGCCTCGAAGCGCCACTGGGGGCAGGCGACATCCATGACCTGTTCGATCAGTTCGTGGAGGAGGCGGGACTGGGGGGTGTCGGCGGCGTGGTAGTACATTTCTTTACCGTCGCGGCGGGCTAAAAGCAGGCCGCTGTCGCGGAGGATGCGGAGGTGGTGGGAGACAGCGGGACTGGACATTTCCGTCATGGCGGCGATGTTGACCACACACTCCTCGCAGTGGCAGAGGAGCCAGAAAATGCGGATGCGGTTGGGGTCGCTCAATTGGCGAAAAATGTCGGATAAACGCTGGAAAGTGTCAGTGTTTTCTAACATTTGACGGACTATTTCAGCGTGGGACGCATCCTCGCCGTGGTAGTGGGGAAGGGGTGTTTTCTCCATAAGATAGCCTCCTTTTCGCCCGAATGGCAATGGTTTTCGCCCCTTTGGCAGAGAGTGGTGAAAAGCCGTTGACAAGCGGTCTTGAGGGCATTATACTACGGCCATGATGATTAAACAAGTACTTAATGATGGAACTTAAAACAGGGAAATGGCCGGAAAATAACCGGAAGAAACCCGAAATCAAAGTGGAAAATTCCATTAAAACAGTATAAAAAGGCGAACGAGCCACAGAAAAGGAGAACGAGCCATGAAAAAGACGTACAATATCGAAGTCGACTGCGCGAATTGCGCGAACCTGATGGAGGAGGCCGCCAAGAAGACCGAGGGCGTAGCCTCCGCTGTGGTGAACTTCATGACCCAGAAGATGATCGTGGAATTCGCGGAAGGGGCGGATGCGAAGACCACGATGAAGGCGGTGCTGAAGGCCTGCAAGAAGGTGGAGCCGGACTGCGAGATCGAGCTGTAAAACACATTCTGCGCCCCGCTGTGCGGGGCGCTTTTCCTCCCGAGGAGACAGACAGGACGGACGCGGGGACCATATAAGGAGAGATCGATATGAGCAAAAAGCAGAAAAAGATGCTGATACGCATACTGGTGACGGCGGTGATGCTGGCGGCGCTGCACTTCATCCCGGTGACGGGGTGGCTGCGGCTGGTGCTGTTCCTGACGGCGTATCTGATCATCGGCTACGACATTCTGAAAAAGGCCGGGCAGGGCATCGCCAACGGGCGGGTGTTCGACGAGAACTTCCTGATGGCGGTGGCCACGGTGGGCGCGTTCGCGCTGGCTATCTATGAAAAGAGCGGCGACTACAACGAGGCCATCGCGGTGATGCTGTTCTATCAGATCGGCGAGCTGTTCCAGAGCTACGCTGTGGGCAAGAGCCGGAAGAATATCAGTGCGCTGATGGACATCCGGCCGGACTACGCCAACATCGAGCAGGACGGGCAGCTGGTGCAGGTGGACCCGGATGAGGTGACTATCGGCACCATCATCGTGGTGCAGCCGGGGGAGAAGGTGCCCATCGACGGTATCGTGACGGAGGGCAGCTCCACGCTGAACACCAGTGCCCTGACGGGCGAGAGTCTGCCCCGGGACGCCCGGGAGGGCGACGAGATCATCAGCGGCTG
>ERZ1034952.2755-NODE-2755-length-12579-cov-3.624481_pt1 | contig 12579 bp, 15 predicted proteins | sample MGYA00520625_ERZ1034952 | MGnify/ENA primary metagenome ERZ1034952 (study PRJEB33766, sample SAMN09781773) | gut metagenome | biome: gut microbiome | host: Homo sapiens | place: Madagascar | study: EMG produced TPA metagenomics assembly of the PRJNA485056 data... | reverse complement strand
AGCGAAGCTGGATGAATGCGGAAAACGCGTTCGGCGCGCAACAGCCTGTTTCTTGCGGGGTGCCGGCGGATTCGAAGACAATGGGCGCGATGGCGAATGACGGCAAACGGACAGGTCATGTGCCATCATTCAGCACGAGGCTGTTCGCTCGACAATCAACCGTCTGAACGGAGGAAACCCATGACCATGAAAGACACCATCGCCGCCATCCGTAAGGAGGCGGGCATCACGCAGGAGGAGATGGCGCGCCGGCTCTACGTCACCCGCCAGGCGGTTTCCCGCTGGGAAAACGGCGAGACCGCGCCCGGCATCGACATGGTGAAGATCATCTGCGTCACCTTCGGCGTGCCGCTCGAGCGCTTCTTCGACATGCCCATGAGTTACTACTGCCAGTGCTGCAGCATGCCCATCCCCGATGAGGCACTGCACGGCACCGAGGCCGACGGCTCCGCGAGCGCCGATTTCTGCAAGTACTGCTACGACCACGGCGACTTCACCGCCCAGGGCGTGACGATGGACGAGTTCATCGAGGCCACGGCGCAGATGGAGGCTGATGCGCTCGGCATCTCGCGCGAGGAGGCCGTCTCGCTCATGGCAACGCTGCTGCCGCACCTGAAGCGCTGGCGCGAGGTGGACGAGAACGAGCGGCGCTACGGCGCGGAGGTGCGCGCGTCCTACGGCGACGAGGTCGCGGACGCCGCGAACAAGAAATACGTGGCGATGGGCGAGGCGGCCCACCTGCAAGCCGATGAGTTGGAGCTGGCCATCAAAGAGCAGCTGCGCCGCGCGATGGAGGCGGGAGACGCGGCGGGCCCCGAGGCGCGCAAGCTGGCGGCGATGCACGCGCAATGGCTGCGGATGTACTGGCCCGACGGGATGTACTCGCCCGAAGCGCACAAGAGCCTCGCCGACGGCTACCTGGCCGACGAGCGTTTCCGCGCCTACTACGAGGAAGTTGCCCCAGGCGCGACCCAGTTCCTCCGCGATGCGATCCACGCATGCGTGTAGCGCGGTGGGCGATAGGTGGATGACAAACGACCCGTCCGTTTGTCATCCATTTAGTGCGGAGACGATGTCAATGGGGCGGGTCGTTCGACATCGTTTTCCGTTGGCTATGCGGTAGGAATCGCCTCGGCGGCCATTTCGATCGCGCCGGTGACGAAGCTGATTTTGCGCTCGTCGGTTCCGCCGTCGGCTGTGCGCACGGAAACGACGGCGATGGCGAGCTGGTCGTCCTCGCTGGGTTCGGGGTTGCCCATGAGGGTGGTCCATGTTACTGAGACGTCGCTCGCTTGCGCGAAGCTGGCCCCGCTCCCTTATCGGATTCGCTCAACTAGGGCTGCGACGCGTGCGGCGTAACGGCGGTGCGCCCACGCGGCGAAGGCGGCGGTTGCGGCGATCCAGGCGGCGCAGAGCGCGATCGTCGCGGCAGGCGGCAGGACCGTCGGCAGGCCTGCGAGCATCCAGGACATCTCGGCGGCGAAACCTGTGGGAAGAAAGCAGACGACCGTACGCAGCCCTTCGGCCATGATTCCCAAAAGCGGCAGCACGGCGCAGGCCGCGATGGGCACCGCGAACACGCTGCTCTTCATTTGGTCATCGGCGAGCAGGCCGAACGCAAGGCTCATGAACAGGATGGGCAGTGACGTCGGGATCGCAAGCGCGAGGACAACCGCCGTCTTCGCCGCCGGGAATCCGACGGCAAGGCAGGCAAGGGCCACGGCGATCAGCGTCCACGCAAGCGATGCTAAGAACTTGCCGATCGCGGCTTGCGCGGTGGTGACGCCCGCCTGGGCAAGCGTTACGGGCACGCCGCGCTCTGCCTCCTCGGACATGACGTAGAGCAGCCCGACCGATCCCGTGTAAGCGGGCGCGATGGCGACGGCGACCATCGTGAGAAACGCCTCCGATCCAGCGCCGCCAAGCCAATCCACGCCGATGATCGACGAGAACACTAACGCGAGCAACGCGCATGTCGCCAGCATCATGAGCATGACGGGATTGCGCGCCGCGTCGAGCGCATCGTGCAGGGCGACCGCCCCGATGTTTTTCAGTGCCGCGTTTCCCATGGTTTCGCCATGATACCCGATCGTGTGGCGCGAGGAGAACCAGGCGAATCGCGATGCGCCCGCCCGTGGTTTCTGCCGTCCCGCCCTCGTGCGAGTTCGCGGAGGTTTCGGCAGATGCCAGGTATTGTTTTCTGCTGAAACGTCCGCGAACTCGCATCGCGTCGGGCGACAAGCGGACAGGTCGTTTGACATCCAGGCCATTCGCCGTCGCGGATCCGAATTCCGACTATTTGACGGCGACGCTGATGGAGCTGTTGCATTTGCTGATGTCGGTGTCGAGCAGTCTGATGTGGCTCGTCTCGCGAAACGGCCCATCTGCGCGCAGCCCTCGCTCGTCGATGAATTTGCATAATGTCCCGTATGCGCGACCGACCTGGCTCCACGTCCCTCTGTAGTCGATCACCGCATACGTGCCTGCCGGCATTGTGCGGGTGCGCGTTCCGGGGGGGCACCTTGCTTGCGTCGGCATCGGGTGCGAGCGCATAGAACAAGCTGGTGTAAACAGGCATGCCGTCGTCTTCGACCTGCGCTTCCAGCCCGTAGGGCGCCATCTCGGCTTCCGGCCCGATAAGACGAAGCGTTTCCATGGTTGTTGCATCGAGGTCGAAAAGCGGCGCCATATCCGCGTCGGCGCGAAGCGCGAGCCGCTGAACGCTGCCATGGTGGGTGGCATCGCGCTCATCGTTGCTGGCGTGGCACTGCTCGAATCGTCGGGGCGTAAAAAGGAGGATGCGAGCTGAGTCGCGTTCGCATCCGCGGCAGCTGAGAGAGCGTCGGCGCCTCTGCTCTTCCGCACGAGCGCTCATATATAATGATGCGGCCTGACGGACGCGAGCCGGGAGAGGTGCATGGCGGACTACAACACCATAGAGGAGCTGCTCGAGGGCGAGCGGGGAAGCAGCGTTCATATCGAGTGCGGGCGCGATGCGGTAGACCGCGCGGTGCGCTTCGTCCACGGCGCGTACGCGAATCGCCGCTGCGCCTTCTATGTCGCAACCGACAAGGGGTTCGACCGCGACACGGTGCGCTCCTACCTGCGCTTCTTTGCCCGCGTCGCCGGCGGCGCCGTCACAGCAGAGGAAGCGATCGCACATTTCGGGCTCAAGGACGTTGCGAAAACGTCCGTCAAGAAGCTCTCGCCCGAGCAGCGCGCGCTCATGAACTTCGCGCGCATGAGCCTGTTTGAACCCGAAGTGGTGTTCTGCGAACGGCCGCTGGGCGACATCACGTCCGCCACGCGTGGCCTCGTGCAGGCGTGGCTCGGCCAGGTGGTCGAGGCGGGCGGCATCGTCATCACGTGCGGTGAGCCTCTGCGCGAGGCATTGCTCATGCCGGGCTCCGCGTTCTACGAGGAAGACGGTCGCTTCTGGCAAGCGCAGACCGGAGACGGCGACGACAACGCCGATGCGCCCGCCTACGCCGGCGACGAGGTGCGCGTGTTCAAGGTTCCCGCCAAATCCGGCGACGCGACCTTGCTCTTCGATCCTCGCGAGGTCGACTTCGTCGAGAGCGTCAACCGCGCGAACTTCGTAAGCGTGCGCGGCGAGCTCTATCCCGTGCAGATGACGCTCGACGAGCTGGAGGCCGAACTCGAGCGCTACGGCTTCTTCCGCTGTCACCGCTCTTACATTGTCAATGTGCAAAAGGTTGCAAAGGTGGAGCGCTTCACTCGCAACAGCTTCAATCTCACGCTCGCCGACGCCGCGGCAACGCAGATCCCGCTCGCCAAAGGCCGCGCCGACGAAATGCGTGACCGCTACGGTTGGCGGTAGCCTACGGCGAAGGCTGGTAACGGGCAACGCCGTACACGCAGCGACCGTTCGCCTGCGCGGATGCTCGCACGGTGCCGTTGCGCGAACGGGCAGGTCATGCGCGGTAAACCGCAGCTCGACTGACGGTCGAGTCGACTCAACTGATGGTCGGTTGAGTGAGGGGCGCTTTTTCCTGACGATGGGATCGCCCCCATCCGCACAAGGAAAGGATCGATCATGACAAAGCAAACCTTCGGCTCCACCATAGCTGCGCTCCGGAAAGAGAAGGGCATGACTCAGTTGGAGCTCGCACAGAGCATGGGCGTCACCGACAAGGCGGTGTCGAAATGGGAGCGGAACCTCTCCTTCCCCGACGTCACGTCGCTTCCCAGGCTTGCAGAACAGCTCGGCGTTTCGGTCGACGAGCTGCTTGAAGCGAAGACGTCCGCACAGGAAGAGCCCGCCCGAAACAAGGTGCGCCCACTCATTGAGCTCGTCCTCAAAGCCGTCGCGCTCGCCATGGGCGTGGGTGTGACGGCGCTTTCGATCATGGACGAGGTTGAGCCGAGAAACGCGCTCTGCCTGCTCGGCATAGGGCTTGCCTGTCTCGCTCTCGTCCAGATCGCGCATACGGACGATGAATAGCGCTGCGCCTTCCTGTTGAGCGGGGGAGAGCGGGGCGTTGGATTCCTCGCTGCTTCGGAGGCCGCTACTTACCATCGTCCAGGGAGCGGATGCTCTTGCTAACAAGGCCCGCTGCGCAGCATGCGACGGTCAACGCGCCGCACATGACGAACCACGTGGAGATGCCGACTTGCTCGGCAAGGACTCCCGAGACCACTAGCCCCACCGGTGCGGCAAGCGTCGATCCAGTGAGAAAGATGCCCATGACGCGGCCGAGGGCGCTTGCGGGTGCGCGCGTCTGCATAATGGGGAGCAGCGGCGCGCGCTCGCGGCAAAGCAGCGCACGCTGGAGAACGCTCTTGCGCAGAGCCGATATCTCGCTGCGTGGCTCGCGGGCGATGGGGAGTCGACCGAAGGCGGACGCAAATGGCGCGTGCGCGTCTGCCCCGAGGAGTATTTCATCGAGGGCGCCATTCCCTATTCTGAAGACCGTGAGGAGGACTTTCTGGCGGCAGTGCACGAGCACCTGCAGTATTGCGAACAAAAAGGGTGGGCGAGTGCGTTTCAGGAGGCATATCGCATTGACGAGGCCCATGCGATGGAAAGGAGTTATGCAGAGGGCTTGTGCGCCGAGGAGCGCGTTCCGAAAAAGGTGAGCTCGGATCGGTTGCGCGTGAAACCAGCGGGAACGTATTTGCAGTTGCTCAACCACATTGATTTGACGGCGGTGCAGGAGGAGCTGGGTGCAGATGCGGGGTGCGTTACCGATGCTGCCGGAGGCTCCGCGGGGGAGGCAGTTGCGGCTGAAAGCACCAATCCCATGTTCGCCGCCTACGATGAACTGCATGCCGTGGCAGAGCGCAACGGCTGGCGTTTGACGGGCGATCTCTACGATGTGGTGCTGTCGATCTACGCTGGCAATCGTGCTGACGCTATCTACACCGAGGTGTCCATGCGTCTTGCGCAGTGAACCTCGCGCACAGCGCTGCTTGCGCCGTGAAAGATGCGGAGGGAAGCGGCGGTGCGGCGGGTCCCGCGCGCAGTGCCACTTACGTTGCGCGGCCTTTGCGTTCTGCTCGCTCGAATCGCGCTATGCCTGGCAAATTATCAGCGAAATGCCCGTTTCGGTGAACCGTTTGGCAGAAAAGGTGCCGAAATGCACGATCTTTGTTGTGGCCAGTCTAGGTGACGTCGTTTGGCGATAAAGCTGACCAGGCAAAACGTCGTGATGTCGCAAATCGCTCCGCCTCGAAAGCCTCGAGGTGGAGGAAAAATCGTGCACTTCGTAGCAAAACGTGCCAAGCAATTATTCAAAGCGTGCATTTCGCTGATAATTTGCCAAACAATCGTGCTCGATTGGGGATAGCGCGAGCACAGCGCCGCTTGGAAGCGCTTGCGTGCAAGCGAAGTCCGCCGAAACCTCTCGCGTATCGTCCTCTTGGCGGTCGTGGGGGTCTTCTTTGCCAGGAGGCGTGCTCCTCTCGTACCTCGCTATGCTCCTGTCGTCGCGATCGAGGCTCCCGTCAGGCGAAACGCGTTGTCCCTGCGCAGCTGCGACGCAATCATGGTCCCGTCAGCGAAACCGCCCGCCGCTCGATGCGAGCTGGGCTGCGAGAAAGGACCTGCCATGATTACCGCCAGTAACCTCGTCATCCTCGTTGGAGCTGTTGCGCTCGTTTGCGTCGTGTGCATGATGCTGCACCTTCGCGGGGAGGCCACGCGCAAACGCGTCGACGATCTCGAGCGGCGTGTCGCCGAGCTCTCGTCTTCGAGGGAAGAGGATGGTCGATAGCCATGGGTGCCGTCATTGAGACGTTGGGTGACATCTTCGCCTGTATCATCGACATGGTCTTCGCGCGCAAATCGGACAAACGCGGACGCAGGAAGGGGGAGCATCATGGCCGCAAGAACTAACACAGCGAGGGGTAGCGCCGTCCTCGCGATGGAGGGCGTGTGCCTCTCCTTCGGGGCCAAGCGCGTGCTCGACGGGCTCGCGTTCTCGGTTGCGCGCGGCGAGTGCTTCGGGTTCCTCGGACCCTCCGGCGCGGGCAAGACCACGACTATCAAACTGCTCACGCGGCAGCTCAAAAAGGACGCTGGCCGCATCAGCCTGTTCGGCCGTCCCATCGAGAACGCCTCCGATGCCGATTACGAGCGCATCGGCATCCTCTCGGACATGAGTGCGCTGTACGAGCGCATGAGCATCGAGGATAACCTCAAGCTCTATGCGAAAATCCGCGGGCGCGGCGAAGGCGACATCGGGAGGCTGCTCGAGCGCATGAATCTCGCCGACGACCGCAAGACGCTCATCAAGAACTGCTCAAAGGGCATGCGCCAGCGCGCGGCGCTTCTGGCGGCGCTCATCCACAGCCCCGAGCTGCTGTTCCTCGACGAGCCGACGAGCGGTCTCGACCCTGCGGCGCGCGCCGAGGTGCACCGCATGCTCGCCGAGCTCAAGGCTGCGGGCACGACGATCTTCCTCACCACGCACGACATGGCCGAGGCAGACGCGGTGTGCGATCGGCTCGCCATCCTCAACGAGGGGCGTATCGTGGCAGAAGGCGCTCCCGAATCGCTTAAACTGAGGTTCGCGCGCAACCGCGTCGTCGTGACCACGCGCACGCGCGGTGTCATCGAGACGACGAAGGACGCTTCCGCCGCAGACGAGTTGCGCGAGCTCTTCGCTGTGGGCGAGGTGCTTTCCATCCATTCTGACGAGCCCAACCTCGAGGAGGTCTTCCTCGAGCTGACCGGAAGGGAGTTCTAGAGATGAACGCCGCTATGAGAAAGACCGGGGCGCTCCTCGCCAAGGACTTCGCCGACCTGTTCAAGAACCCGACCCTGCTCGTCGTGTGCTTGTTGCCCATTGCGTTCATGGCGCTCTACACGTTCATGGTGGGCGACGCGACGAACGACGCGAGCCTCGCGGCGGAGCAGAAAGGGGCCGTCAACCTCGTCATCCAGCAGTTCATGCTGGGATCGTCGCTGTGCATGGCCGTCGGCATGGTGTGCACGATGACGGTGCTCTACGGCATCGCCGAGGAGAAGGAGAAGCGCACGCTGCGCACCCTCATGCTCGCCAACGTGGGCGCTTCACAGGTGGTTGCGTCCAAGACCATCGTGGCGCTTGTGGCCTCGACTGTCGTCAACGCCGTGTGCTTTTTCGTGGCAGGCGGCCAGCCAGATATGCTCGGGGTGTATCTGGTGCTCGGCATCATGGGGTCGCTGCCCATCATCCTGTTCTCGCTCGTGCTGGGGCTCGCGTGCCGCGACCAGATGACGGCGGGCGTCTACAGCGTGCCGGTGTTGCTCGTGGCGCTCGTGCCCATGTTCGGTATGGCGAACGAGGCAATCGAGAAGGTTGCGCACTGGTTGCCCACAGGCGGTGTCTACGACCTGATCGGGCTCGCTTTGAACGGCAACCTGCTCTCTCAGGACGCGCTCGCGCCGCTTGCCATCACGGCAGCGTGGATCGTTGTGGGTGCGGTGCTGTTCGCGGCCCTCTTCAAGCGTCTCGCGCGGGATAACTGATATCGCGCGGTGCGGCGGGTCTCTTTTGCCGATCACGTCCCGGGGTTTTCTGAAGGTGCTCGTTGATTTCCCGTGCGGCGTGGGGCGCCACGGCGGTTTCGGGTAATATGTAAGGAACCCATCAAGGCAGACAACGAAGGGACCTTCTCATGGCGAACGAATACAAGTACGACCGCGTGCTGCTCAAGCTCTCCGGCGAGGCTCTGGCGGGCGATCAAGGTTACGGCATCGACCCGAAGGTGGTCGACGCGCTGGCTGACGAGATCGCCGAGATCGTCCAGGACGGCGTTCAGCTGGCGGTCGTCGTGGGCGGCGGCAACATCTTCCGCGGCGTCTCCGGCGCAACCGAGGGCATGGACCGCGCCCAGGCCGACTACATCGGCATGCTCGCAACGGTGATGAACGCGCTCGCGCTGCAGGACTCCTTCGAGCGTCACGGCATCTTCTCGCGCGTGCAGAGCGCCATCAACATGCAGGAAGTGTCCGAGCCCTACATCCGCCGTCGTGCCATCCGCCATCTCGAGAAGGGGCGCGTCGTCATCCTCGCGGCGGGCACGGGCAATCCGTACTTCACTACCGATACTACGGCGGCGCTGCGCGCGTGCGAGCTCGACGTCGACTGCCTCATGAAGGCAACCAAGGTCGACGGCGTGTACGATTCCGATCCGAAGACGAACCCGAACGCGAAGCGCTTCGACCGCATCAGCTACCTCGAGGTGCTCAACCGCGGCCTCAACGTGATGGACGCCACGGCCACGTCGCTGTGCATGGACAACGAGGTGCCGATGATCGTGTTCGACCTCACCAAGCGCGGCAACATCAAGCGCGCTCTCATGGGCGAAGCGGTCGGAACCACGGTAGAATAACGAGGTAATCTGCGGCCGCGGCGCCCGCGCGATGCGGCGCTGCGGCAATGCGGGCGGGCCCTTCGCGGGCTCGCCGTGCGAGGGGTATGCGTGATCTGCGCTTTTCAAGGGGCAGGGGAAAGGAAGCATAATGGCTGACGTTGAAGAGATCTTGATGCAGGCCGAGGAGCACATGGAGAAATCCATCAACGCCCTCAAGGAGAATTTCGCGGGCGTGCGCACGGGCCGCGCCAACGCCATGGTGCTCGACCGCATCAAGGTCGACTACTACGGCGTGCCCACGCCGATCAACCAGATGGCGGGCGTGAAGACCCCCGAGGCGCACCTGCTCGTCATCGAGCCTTGGGACAAGTCGATGCTGCGCGCCATCGAGCACGCCATCCTCGAAAGCGATCTGGGTGTGACGCCGAACAACGACGGCTCGGTCATCCGTCTGCCCTTCCCGGCACTCACTGAGGAGCGCCGTCGCGAGCTCGTGAAGCAGTGCAAGGGCATGGCCGAGGAGTCGCGCGTCGCCGTGCGCAACGCCCGTCGTGACGCCAACGCGGCGATCGAGAAGGCGCAGAAGAACGACAGCCTTCCCGAGGACGAGGCGAAGCGCGCCGAGGCCGAGGTGCAGAAGCTAACCGACAAGTACATCGCCGAGGTCGACGCCGCCTTCAAGAAGAAGGAAGCCGAGGTCATGGAGATCTAGGGTTCCGTCTGCGCTAACGCGTAGGCGGAAGCTGCCGGCGCTGCGAAGCGCTAGGCGGCGCGGTTGGCGCTTCAAGCTCTCCTCGCGTACCGAACGCTTTTGTTGGGCTTTCGCGCCATCCGCGCTCGCTACGACGCTTCTCGCTGACGTTGCGAACGACCGGTGATGCTATCCTTGCCAGGACGAACGGCCTGGGGTTTGCCCTTGTGAGGCGAACAGCAGGGGCGTTTCATCGGGCGAGCGGGTGGCGTCGGCTTCCCTCTCTCTGCTTTACTGATGGCGGGTGCTATGAACAAGTCGCTTGACTACATATTCCCGGAACCTCCCGCGGGGCTTGACCCGCGGGCGCTCGACGCTGCATGCATTCCCGAGCACGTTGCGGTCATCATGGACGGCAACGGTCGCTGGGCCAAGAAGCGCGCGCTCAACCGACTCAAAGGGCATCGCGCCGGCATCGAGGCCGTGCGCGAGACGATCCGCTGCGCATCTGACCTCGGCGTGCGCTATCTGACCATCTACTCGTTCTCCACCGAGAATTGGAAGCGGCCTGAGGAAGAGGTCGTCGGGCTCATGGATCTGTTCGCCAAGACGATGCTTGCCGAGGTCGACGGTCTGCATGAAGAACACGTGCGCGTGATGACGATCGGCGATCTGTCGGCGCTGCCGCAGGCGACGCGCGATGCGTTCGCCGAAGCGTGGGAGAAGACGCGCGGCAACGACGGCATGACGCTCGTGGTCGCGGTCAACTACGGTGCGCGTCAGGAGATTCTCCATGCCGTTGAGGCGACGGTTCGTCGCGCGGTGCTTGCGGCTGAGGAGGGCGTGGCACCCGTCGCGCTTACCGAGGAGCTGTTCGAGCACGGCCTGTACACGGCGGGTATTCCCGATCCTGATCTGGTCATTCGCACGTCGGGGGAGATGCGCCTGTCGAACTTCCTGCTGTGGCAGGCGGCTTACGCCGAGTTCGTGTGCACCGACGTGTTATGGCCCGACTTCGACCGCTACGAGTTTCTGCGTTGCCTGCTCGAGTTCCAAGGGCGCGACCGCCGTTTCGGGGGCGTGAAGTAAGTGGCGTCGTTCGATTCGGCAGAGGATGTGCGTCGTCAGGAGGCAGCGCGAGCGCGCCTGCGTGCGCGCACGGCCGAGCTGCAGGCGCGTGCCGATGCGGAGGCGCTCTCGTTCGAATGTCGCCCCACGACGAAGGATTTGGTGGACGACGATCTGAGTGCGTCCGAGCCTCCTGTTGTGCACGATTCGCGCACGGCGCCCGAGGGCCCTCCGTGGCACTACGACATGACGCCTGATGAGCGCGCCGAACGCGCCGAAAAGAAGATGCGCCGCGCCGAACGCAAGGAGCGCATCAAGAAAGGCGCGCTCGACAAGACGCCCGAGAAGCTCAAGAACCCTTCGAGCCTGCAGGTTCGGTTCCGTACGGGCGTCGTCTACACGGCGGTGACGATCGTCTGCGTGCTGGCGGGCAACATCCCCATGCTTCTCATGCTCATGGTGGTCGCTGGCATCTGCGCGGGCGAGTTCTACTACATGCTCCGCTCCGACGCGAAGCTTCCCAACGAGATGCTCGGCATCATCGCAGCCGTGCTTTTCCCGCCGAGCGTGTACTTCCTCGGTTTGCCCGGCGCCGCCATCGTGTGCCTTGCGCTTATTCTCGCGCTGCTCGTGTGGTACGTGTTCTGGTTGCGCGCGCGCATTCCCGATGTGGGCGTGAGCTTCTTCGGCGCCGCGTACACGGGACTTTTGCTGTGCGGCCTGGTGGTCATCCGCCAATCGCTCGGCGATCCGTGGGGCGGCGTGATGGTGATGCTGCTCTTCCTGAGCGTGTGGGCCAACGACGCCTTCGCGTACCTGGTGGGCAGCAAGATCGGCAAGCACAAGCTCGCGCCGCGCACGAGCCCAAAAAAGAGCTGGGAAGGGTTCTTTGCCGGCCTCGTGGGCTCGGTGATCTTCTGGTGTGCGATGTCATTCGTGCCAGGCGTGACGATGCCCATTCCCATGGCGATCATCTTCGGCATCGTTTGCGGACTCATGGAGGTGCTCGGCGACTTGGCCGAGAGCCGCATCAAGCGCAATTCGGGCTTCAAGGACTCGGGTACGATCATGCCCGGCCACGGTGGTCTGCTCGACCGCTGCGACTCGCTCTTCCTCGCTTCCATCACGGCGTCGATCCTCCTCGTCGGCGGGAACTGCATTCCCTACACGATCTTCTAGCGACTTGCGGCTGTGGACAGCGCGCCGCGGGGGCTGAGCATGGCTTGCGGCCGCGGATAGCGCTTGTGGCTGCAGCGTGTTGCGCACGGCTGCGGGGGCGCGTACGGCTTGCTGCTAGGGACAGCGTGCGGCTGGGGAGGCTGCGTACGACTCGCGCTTGCGGACGGTGTTCAGCTGCGGAGCAGGTTGCTGCGGTGCTTTGTGCATGCTGCGTTTGGTAAGCGCCTGCGGATAGCGCACGGCTGCGGCGCCTTGCGACCCTTTCGCAATGTTTCATGTGAAACATTCGTTCGCATTGTTTGATTCGGACGTTTTTCGCCGCGCGCGGACAATCGCGTGATCGGGCTTTTCGGCGGTGTATGATAGTCGGCGAATCAGTTGCCCGATGGCGAGGAGCGCGCAATGGCGAAGAGACGAATCGTGGTTTTGGGATCGACGGGATCGATCGGGACGCAGACGCTCGACGTGGCGCGCCGCCATGCCGATCGACTCGAGATCGTCGGCATGGCGGTCAATACGCGCGCCGACGAGCTGATGCGCCAGGCGCGCGCGTTCGGCGTCGGGCACCTCGCTGTAGGCGATGACCGTCTCGCGGGGAGCGCGCAGTGCGACGATCTGCGCGCGTTCGCCGAGGAACGCGGCGGGTCGTTCGGCGTCGGCGCTGAGGCGGTGCTCGATCTTGTGCGTCTCCCTGAGGCCGATGTGGTGGTGAACGCCCTTGTCGGTGCGGCGGGGCTGCGCGCGAGCCACGAGACGCTTGCGCAGGGCAAGGTGCTTGCGCTGGCAAAAAGCTATGTCGGCTATTTGGAGAAAGCAAG
>ERZ1034952.2749-NODE-2749-length-12590-cov-14.520862_pt1 | contig 12590 bp, 7 predicted proteins | sample MGYA00520625_ERZ1034952 | MGnify/ENA primary metagenome ERZ1034952 (study PRJEB33766, sample SAMN09781773) | gut metagenome | biome: gut microbiome | host: Homo sapiens | place: Madagascar | study: EMG produced TPA metagenomics assembly of the PRJNA485056 data... | reverse complement strand
TGACGATACAAAAATTTATTATTTTTTATTGTCCTCTTGACGGGGAGCATACCAAGGCCTGCGGGGCATTTTTATAAATCTTATACGATTCCCTGAGCCGTCATAGCATCTACGACTTTTTCAAATCCTGCAATGTTAGCTCCGGCAACATAGTTACCTTCCATTCCGTAACGTTTTGCAGCATCATCCATATTGTGGCAGATGTTAACCATAATGTTTTTCAGTTTTGCATCTACTTCATCAAATGTCCAGCTCAGTCTCTCACTATTCTGTGACATCTCAAGTGCAGATGTAGCAACACCACCGGCATTTGCAGCCTTACCAGGTGCAAAGATTACACCATTCTCCTGCAGATACTGTGTTGCTTCTAATGTAGTAGGCATGTTCGCACCTTCACATACAGCTACACATCCGTTGGCTACTAACTGTTTTGCATCTTCAAGATGAAGTTCGTTCTGTGTAGCACACGGAAGAGCCAGGTCTACTTTTACAGACCATACGCCACGTCCTTCGTGATATTCTGAATTAGGACGGTAATTCTTGTATTCTGTCAGTCTTGCACGTTTTACTTCTTTGATCTCTTTTAATGCTTCAACATCGATTCCGTCCGGATCATATACCCATCCTGTTGAATCACTTGCTGTTACAACTTTCGCTCCAAGCTGCTGAGCTTTCTGAATTGCATAGATTGCAACGTTACCTGCTCCGGAAACCGCTGCTGTCATTCCCTTGATGTCTTTTCCGTTGATCTTTAATAATTCTTCTGTTAAGTAAAGAAGTCCATATCCTGTAGCTTCTGTTCTTGCCAGAGATCCGCCGTAGCTTAATCCTTTTCCTGTCAGGACACCTTCATACAGGCCTCTGATTCTCTTGTACTGACCGAACATATAGCCAATCTCTCTTGCGCCTGTTCCGATATCTCCTGCCGGAACATCTGTATCAGCTCCGATATATTTACAAAGTTCTGTCATAAAGCTCTGGCAGAATGCCATTACTTCTCTGTCTGATTTTCCCTTCGGATCGAAATCAGAACCACCTTTACCTCCGCCGATCGGAAGTCCTGTCAGTGAGTTCTTAAAGATCTGCTCAAATCCAAGGAATTTGATGATACCAAGGTTTACAGATGGGTGCAGACGTAATCCTCCTTTGTATGGTCCGATTGCGCTGTTAAACTGTACACGATATCCTGTATTAACCTGAACCTGTCCTTTGTCATCTACCCATGGAACACGGAATTTAATCTGTCTTTCAGGTTCAACAAGTCTCTCAAGAAGAGCATCTTTTCTGAATTTTTCCTCGTTTGCCTCTACAACTACTCTTAATGACTCTAATACCTCTTTTACTGCCTGGTGGAATTCTGGCTCTGCAGGATTCTTAGCTACTACTTTCTCCAGTACTTCATCAACATATGACATAGCTTTCTACCTCCTAAATAATATACGTATCCTTTTCAAAGGCATACTTTACTATAAAAAAACAGATGACTTACGCCATCTGTTTTTCCCTGACGCCTTTGTCCTTTACTATTGTAAAGCAAACAAGTGTATCTGGCAAGATATTTTTACAGTTTTTTGTTATTTTTGCAACTTTTTACAAAACCCTTGCAGATTTTGCAAGGGTTTTGTGCTTTTTCTTGTGTTTTATTCATTTTTTTGAAACAGAACGCACTCTGAATTGCATTTATCACAATACATAGAATTCTGCTCTTCTCTCTGTCTGTTTCATTATCTGAAGTATTTTACTCCGGATTCGAAGATCTTCATATCCTGTTCTCCGTAAATGTTCATTGCCACACTTCTGTTTCTTCTTTCTGAATGCGCCATCTTGCCAAGTACACGTCCATCCGGGCTTGTAATACCTTCGATCGCACAGTAAGAACCGTTGACATTCCATTCTTCGTCCATCGTGATATTTCCTTCCGGATCACAGTACTGTGTTGCAACCTGTCCATTTGCAAATAATCTGTCCAGCCATTCTTTATTTGCAACAAATCTTCCTTCTCCGTGAGATGCAGGGTTTGTATATACGCCGCCAAGCTCTGCCTCTCTAAGCCATGGAGATTTATTCGTTACCACTTTTGTATAGACCATCTTGGAGATATGGCGTCCAATCGTATTGTATGTAAGAGTCGGTGAATCCGGTAACTGTCCTGTAATCTTTCCACCTGGTACCAGACCAAGCTTGATCAGTGCCTGGAATCCGTTACAGATACCAAGTGCCAGTCCGTCACGCTCATTCAGTAATTTTTCTACTGCTTCTTTCATCTTCGCATTCTGGAATGCTGTTGCGAAGAATTTTGCTGATCCGTCTGGTTCATCACCAGCACTGAATCCGCCAGGGAACATGATGATCTGTGACTGTCCGATTGCTTTTTCGAATACTTCTACCGAATCAACGATATCAGATGCACTCATATTTCTGAATACCTTTGTGATCACCTTTGCTCCTGCTCTTTCAAATGCTTTCGCACTGTCATACTCACAGTTTGTTCCTGGCATTACCGGGATAAATACTGTTGGCTGTGCGATCTTGTGGCTGCAGATATAGATATCTGATGTATCATATAATCCTGTCTCCACCTTCTCGTCCTGTCCTTCCGCTCCGGAATTGGTCGGGAATACCTTTTCCAGCGTCTCTTCCCATGCGGATACTGCCTCTTCTAATGAGATCTTCACATCTTTATATTCGATTGCCGCATTATCTGTCACTTCACCGATCACGGTATAGGTAATTCCAAGTTCCGATACCTTATCCGCAGGTACTTCTGCAATGATATCTCCGAATGACGGTGCAAATAAATCTCTTGCATCTACATTATGCTCAATCTTCACACCCATGCCGTTACCGAATGCCATCTTGCTGACTGCTGCCGCGATACCATGTCTGTCTAATGCATAAGCTGCTACGATCCTGCCGCTGTGGATATCTTCGGTAAACTTACCATACTGTTCCATGACCTTTCCATATACAGGAATATCGTAATTATCCGTCTCAATACGAAGCCATACAAGTTTATCTCCGGCTTTCTTAAGTTCCGGTGAAATAATGTCTTTCTCTTTTGCAATATCTACTGCGAAAGATACCAATGTCGGCGGTACATCAATGTCTTCAAACGTTCCCGACATACTATCTTTTCCGCCAATAGAAGGAAGTCCGTATCCAAGCTGTGCACTGTAAGCGCCAAGAAGTGCCGCAAACGGCTGGCTCCATCTGTGTGGATCTTCTGTCATACGACGGAAGTATTCCTGGAATGTAAAACGGATCTTACTGTAGTCACCGCCTGCTGCTACGATCTTTGCGATGGATTCTGTCACTGCATAGATTGCTCCGTGATATGGGCTCCATGTTGACAGATATGGATCAAATCCGTAACTCATCATACTTACAGTATCGCAGTCTCCTGTTAATACCGGAAGTTTTGCCACCATTGCCTGCGTCTCTGTCTTCTGATATTTTCCACCATGCGGCATGAATACAGAAGCTGCTCCGATCGATCCGTCGAACATCTCTACCAGACCTTTCTGTGAGCATACATTCAGGTCTTTTAACATGCCAAGCCATTTTTCTCTTACATCCTTCACATCTTCTCTTACAAGGATACTGTCTTTTCTGTTCGGAATGTCAACTGCTACCGTTGTCTCCTGGTGTGCTCCGTTGGTATCAAGGAATGCACGTGAAAGATTTACAATCTCTTTTCCTCTCCATGAAAGTACCAGTCTTGGATCTTCTGTTACAACTGCTACTTTTGTTGCCTCCAGGTTCTCTTCGGATGCATATTTCATGAATTCATCTACATCTTTTGGATCCACAACAACTGCCATACGTTCCTGCGATTCAGAGATTGCGATCTCTGTTCCGTCAAGACCGGCATATTTCTTAGGTACTTTATCAAGATCGATCTGAAGTCCGTCTGCAAGTTCTCCGATAGCAACGGATACTCCGCCTGCACCAAAGTCGTTACATTTCTTGATCAGCTTGCTGACTTCTTCTCTTCTGAATAATCTCTGGATCTTTCTTTCTGTCGGTGCATTACCTTTCTGCACTTCTGCCCCGCATGTTTCGATGGACTCTTCTGTATGTACTTTGGAAGATCCTGTTGCTCCGCCGCAGCCGTCACGTCCGGTACGTCCTCCAAGAAGAATGATGATATCTCCAGGATCCGATGTCTCTCTGATAACCGCACGTCTCGGTGCTGCTCCAAGCACTGCTCCGATCTCCATACGTTTTGCAACATAATTCGGATGATAGATTTCTTTTACCGCTCCGGTTGCCAGGCCGATCTGGTTACCATATGAACTATATCCATGAGCTGCTTCTCTGACCAGTTTCTTCTGTGGAAGCTTTCCTTTTAATGTATCCTTTACAGATACGGTAGGATCAGCGGCTCCTGTCACGCGCATTGCCTGATATACATAAGTACGTCCTGACAATGGGTCACGGATAGCTCCTCCAAGGCAGGTAGCAGCACCACCGAATGGCTCGATCTCTGTCGGATGGTTATGTGTCTCGTTCTTAAAGTTTACAAGCCACTCTTCTTCCACTCCGTCTACCTCGATCGGAACAACGATACTGCATGCATTGATCTCATCAGACTCTTCCTGATCCTGTAACTTTCCTTCACGTTTTAATTTTCTCATTGCCATCAGTGCAAGATCCATCAGGCAGACAAACTTATCTTCTCTTCCTTTGAAAATCTCACTGTGGTCAGCGATATACTGTTTATAAGTTGCTTCCATCGGCTCTCTGTAATCACCATCGCCGAACGAAACATCTGTAAGTTCTGTCGAGAATGTTGTATGACGGCAGTGATCTGACCAGTAGGTATCCAGAACACGGATCTCTGTCATAGAAGGATCTCTGTCTTCTTCTGACGCAAAATAATTCTGGATATGCCTGAAATCCTTAAATGTCATGGCAAGTCCGAGAGAATCGTATAATTCTTTCAGTTTGCTTTCTTCCATATTTTTAAATCCGTCAAAGATCTTTACATCTGCCGGCTCATCGAATACAGTAACCAGTGTCTCCGGTTTTTCTTCCTGTGCTTCTCTGGAATCTACAGGGTTAATACAATGCTCTTTGATTGCTTCGAATTCTTCATCCGAAACAGTTCCGTTTCCACCATGTATCACGTAAGTAGTCGCAGTGCGGATTACCGGCTGCTCGTCTTCTTTGATAAACTGAATACACTGCACAGCGGAATCTGCTCTTTGATCAAACTGTCCCGGAAGAAATTCTACGGAAAAGATCTTGCTTCCTTCTTCTGCCTGAAATTCTTCTTTATATAATGTATCTACAGGTGGTTCAGAAAAGATGCCGTTACATGCTTTCTCAAATGTCTCATCCGATACGTTTTCCACATCGTAACGGATCAGTACACGGACGCTGTCTACGTCTTTGATTCCAAGATAGCTTCGGATCTCGGTCTTAAGTTCCTTTGCCTGTACATCAAATCCTGATTTTTTCTCCACGTACACTCTTTTTACATTGCTCATAAGTAATCCTCCACAAATGAATTTTTACACATTTTCTATTGTTAGTATAACACAACAATCATTATTTAATACAATTAATATATCTAAACACTTTTATAACTTATACTTATCAATCATCTTTTTTCTCTTCCTTTTTATAATTTCTTTTTCCCCAAAACAATACAATCCATATCAAAACCAGCACTGCAACAAACACTTCACTGATGCGGATCACCATATCCGAAAAGAATCCTTCCGGCAGCATCCGTATCATATAATCCGTCTCCGGGTCGAATACCCACAGATTATTGGTAAAAAACAGCTTATGAAAAATCGTAAAACACGTTGTAAAATCTACACGGAATGCAATCCCCAGCAGTACGCCTATGACCAGCCAGGCACTCAGTGCGATCGAATATGTTCTGAAATACAGTCTCTTCCAGTCTTCTTCCCGTTTTCTCAGCACTGCCAGTATAACTGCAGCCACAGCCAGACAGATTACTCCGACTTTCACTCCTCCCAGGAAGAGATTCCTGACATCACGCATATGCAGCCGGTCTCTTTCATTAAAGAAATCCTGCTCTCTTCCTTCCACTGTCGTCACAACCGACAGCTCCTCCTCTTTCCCGATCAGATAATTCATCATATGTTCTGTCACATACATGACATGGTCTATGCTCATATCCAGATCTTCCGTCACTTCATAGCGTTGATATTCTTTTTTATAAAACCTGTAATTACTGTCTCCATATACGGCCAGCCATATACTAAATATCAGTGCTGCCATCACTGCACACATCATGGCCGTAACAGATATGATCGTTGTTAGCTTCTTCAAGTCTTTTTCCTCCTGCTTTTCATTATTATAACACTTCTATTTATAAATACGGTTGTAATTTTCTTTCATTTCACTTATAATACAGTTAAGATTCATTAGGAGGACTTATCATGGATATTAACTATGAATTATATAAAGTATTTTACTATGTAGCTTCCACCTTAAGCTTTTCGGAAGCCTCCAAGCAATTGTTCATCTCACAGTCGGCTGTCAGCCAGTCCATCAAGGCACTGGAGAAGAAGCTGGATCAGACCTTATTCATCCGGAGTACCAAGAAAGTCCGTCTTACTACCGAAGGCGAGATCCTTCTACGCCACATCGAACCGGCGATCAGCCTGATCAAGCGCGGCGAAAGCCAGCTCCTCGATGTCGGCGCACGCGGAGGACAGCTTCATATCGGAGCCAGTGACACGATCTGCCGTTATTTTCTGGTACCTTATCTGGAACGTTTCCACCGGGAATTTCCCGGAGCGCATATCAAAGTTACCAATGCGACATCCATTCGCTGTGTAGAACTCCTTGAGACCGGACAGGTGGATCTGATCGTTGTCAATTCACCGAATGCTTATCTCGGGAATGTTCCGAATGTAAAAAAAATCAAAGATTTTCAGGATGTATTTATCGCAGACAAGGCATTTGAGGAATTAAAAGGAAAGAAGCTCTCTTTCAAAGAACTTCTGAACTATCCGATCCTTATGCTGGACAGAAAAAGTACGACCAGTGAATATCTGCACAATCTGTTTCTTCAGAACCAGCTGGATCTGGTTCCGGAGATTGAACTCAGCAGTAATGATCTTCTCATTGATCTTGCCCGCATCGGACTTGGAATTGCATTTATTCCGGATTTCTGCCTTTCCCAGACCTCCGATTCGGATTCGCTTTTCATTGTCGAGACAAAAGAAGTACTTCCGGAAAGGGAGCTTGTCATCGCATATAACGAGAAAGTCCCGATATCCAAGGCCGCGCAGGAATTTTTATCTTATTTTTAATACATCTTTCGGATGCATGACGGAAAATACCATAGGAGCATATGTTCCTCATGGTATTTTTCTTTTTCATGCTGCTTATTTCGCATCTGTCTGTTCTTCCGCCTTCCAGAATTTTGCAATCTTTTCTTCAATATTTTCACTGTTACAGATCTGGAAATCATTCCACTCCCTCGGGAACACCTCCTGGCACTGTCTGTCCATAAACCGGTCATCCAACAGTGTGATCACACCTCTGTCCTGATCGGTCCGGATAACTCTTCCTGCAGACTGTAACACCTTATTCATCCCCGGATACAGGTAAGCAAAATCGAATCCGTTCAGATTCTTCCGGTCGAAATAATACTTTAAAAGTTCCCGTTCCAGGCACACTTGCGGAAGTCCTGTCCCGATGATCATTGCCCCGATCAGTTTATCTTCCGTCAGATCAATTCCTTCTGAAAAGACACCACCCATCACACAGAAACCGATCAGGCTGTGTGCTCTTTCCTGTTCGAATTTTTTCAGGAATTCTTCCCGTTCCTGTTCCGTCATATATTGGGACTGTACTACAACTTCAATCTGTTCCTGTGGCAATTCCATGAATACTTCCCAGACTTTTTCCAGAAATCGATAAGACGGGAAAAACGCAATATAATTCCCTGTTCTTCCTTTTATCACATGCATCACGTATTCTGCATACTTCCGGTACATCTCCGGTCCTCGCCTGGTATACTTCGTGCTGACATCATTTCCCAGAAGCAATAATCTTTTGCCTGGTTCAAATGGAGATTCCGCATAGATTGCATAGTCTTCCTTTGTTGTAGATAACAGTTTTTTATAATAATTGATCGGAAGAAATGTTGCCGAAAATAATATCGTACTATTTGCTTTCCCCATATATTCCTGCAGACATCCTGCCGGATTGACACAGAACAGATGCAGGTAAAACTTTCCTTCTTCACTAAGTTCTGAATAGATCAGATAATTTTCATCCTGCCGGTCATGAATATATATGAAATTACGGATACCAAAGTAAAACTCCAGCACCTCTTTCCGTATCACTTCATCTTTACAGTCTTCTATAAACTCTTCCAGCTTCGTCATCAAAGACAGCAGCTTAATATACACATGTGACACACTGTTCAGTATCTGGCAGCCGTCACATTCTCTTTTTAATTCCAGAAGCTGCTTATTGCAGCTCTCCAACGCCGAGACAAGTTTCGGTTCCCCGTATTTTACCAGCTTTTTGATCTTCAGAAAATCCTCCTTGCAAATACTGCTGCTGTACATTGTCCTGCCGCGTTCTACCAGATTGTGTGCCTCATCGATCAGGAACAGGTATTCTCCTTTGACGCCGTCTCCGAAAAAGCGTTTCAGATGTGCATTTGGATCAAAAACATAATTATAATCACATATAACTGCGTCTACCCACTGTGATACATCCAGTGCCATTTCAAATGGACATACATTCCATTTTCTTGCCTGTTCTTCCAATACTTCCCGGCTCATCTCGTCTGTCGATGTGAGCAGTTCATAAACGGCATCATTTACACGGTCAAAATGCCCTTTTGCATATGGACACACATCCGGATTACAGATAGTTTCTTCACAGAAACAGATTTTTTCTTTTGCCGTCAATGTGATGACCTTCATCTTCAGATCCTGTTCTCTCAGAATCGTGAATGCCTGACTTGCCACCGTTCTGGTGATCGTCCTGGCCGTCAGATAAAAAATCTTTTCTCCCAGTTCTTCCCCGACAGCTTTCACCGCCGGAAATACGGTCGCCATCGTCTTGCCGACTCCGGTAGGTGCCTGGATGAATAATTTCTTTTTTCTTAAAATGGTCCGATATACAGACTCAACCAGTTTCTTCTGTCCATCTCTGTATTCGAATGGGAATTCTACGGTTTTAATGGAAGCATTTCTCTTTGCTCTCCATGTCATCTGGTATCTTGCCCATTTTTCATATTCAGATACCAGCTTTTCGAACCATTTCTTAAGTTCTGCCCGGGTATATGTCTCCCGGAATCTGCGGATCTCTTCGATATCCAGATTACAATACGTCATCTGTACTCCGATCTCTTCCAGATTATTTTGTTCTGCATAAATATATGCATAGCATTTTGCCTGTGCCAGATGTAAAAGCTGCGGCTCTTCCAGACGTTTCAGATCTTTAAATACACCTTTGATCTCGTCGATCACCACACGCTTCGGAAGTTCTATGATTCCGTCCGCTCTTCCTTCTACACTCAGGATAAATCCATCACACGGGATCTGATATCTTAACGGAACTTCTGCACGGTACTCTGCCCCCTGCTGCCTCTGGATTTTCCGGTGTATGCGGCTGCCCTGCTGCATGGCATCCTTATCTGCCCCTCCGGTCCGGTTGTCAATATCTCCATGTCTTAATATAAATTCCACCAGATTCCGCACCGAAATGCGGATACACGGCTGTTCCAGATTCATGATCTGTTTTCCCCCAATCGTTCTTCATACATCGGTCGAATCGCTCCCGTCATTCCTGCGATCACATCGATCACCGTCATGATATCTCCGCTCCGATTCTTCTGGTAAGCGTGGTAGCTTCCCTGGATACAATAGCTGAGCATCACATTCATTGCTGTATCTTCTTTCAATTCCGGGTATTTTTCAAAGATCATCTGCTTGATGCTCCGCTCGATACTATCCGCAAAATGATTCGCCTGACTGCCGGAAAATAAAATCGTCGTCAGGGAATTCTGCGATACATAAGCCATCAGAAGTTCCCGTGCAAACTCTGCCGGATGCTCCAGCAGATATTCCGGATGCTGGATACTGTTCGCAATCGACTGTACTACTTCTTCTTCCATCGCATCTGACAAATCGTAGATATCTTTATAATGCGCATAAAAGGTAGACTTATTGATTCTTGCACTTTCACATAGTTCTTTTACTGTTATCTTTTCCAAAGGTTTCCTGGAACGCAGTTCGATAAATGCGTTCTTGATTCCCCGCTCTGTTTTCTCAATTCTAAGATCCATCTTACCTCCCATTTCCCAACACTTTCTCATATTCGTCGGTTATCCATCCTTTCGTCGGTTTTGTTGGTGGATACCTCCTCGCATTTTTCTTATAATATGATTATAAATCAAAAAAGCAACTACTGTCCATTATCTTTTCGACAGTTGATCTTTTACGTTGCATTTTCACGGAGGTTAATATGGATTTTTACGGATTTTACACAGGAAAAATATTCGACGCTTATGAATTTCTCGGCGCACACCCGGACAAAGACGGAACCACATTCCGTACCTTTGCACCTGCCGCATCACGCATTACAGTCATTGGGGAATTTAACGACTGGCAGGAATGGGAACTGAACAAAACTTATGACGGCAATTTTTGGGAATGCTATGCCAGGGGAGCAAAACCGGGTATGATGTACAAATACCGCATTTACAGACAGGACGGAAGCTGCGTGGAGCACTGCGATCCTTATGGCTTCGGCATGGAACTACGCCCGGCCTTTGCTTCCATCATCCGCGATCTGTCCCACTATAAATTCAAAGACAGCAAATGGATGCAGAAACGTTCGGTATGCAAGGACAAGCCGCTGAACATCTATGAACTGCATTTCGGATCATTTAAAAAGCCTTCTGAAAAAGCAGACGACTGGTATACTTATGTGGAAATGATCGATATCCTGATTCCTTATCTGAAAGAAAATGATTACAATTATATTGAGATTATGCCGCTCAGCGAACATCCATGTGATGAATCCTGGGGATATCAGAACACCGGATTCTTCAGTCCGACCGCCCGCTACGGAACTGCCGAAGAACTGATGAAATTCATCGATGCCTGCCATAAGAATGACATCGGTGTCATCATGGATTTTGTACCGGTACATTTTGCCGTTGATCACTATGCACTGTCCGACTATGACGGAACTGCACTCTATGAATATCCACACCAGGATGTCGGTGTCAGTGAATGGGGAAGCTGTAACTTTATGCACTCCAGAGGCGAAGTCCGAAGTTTCCTGCAGTCTGCTGCAAATTACTGGCTGAGTGTCTATCACGTAGACGGAATCCGCATGGATGCCATCAGCCGGATCATTTACTGGCAGGGCGAACCTGCAAGAGGTGTCAACAATAATGCAGTGGATTTTATCCGTGAAATGAACCGCGGGTTAAAGACAATGCATCCGACAGCCATGCTCTCTGCCGAAGATTCCACCTCTTTTGAAGGCGTCACAAAACCAGTAGATCAGGGTGGACTTGGATTCGATTACAAATGGGATATGGGTTGGATGAACGATACCCTCGACTACTTCCGCACAGCACCGGAGTACAGAAGCCGTGATTATCATAAGCTTACATTCTCTATGATGTATTATTATAACGATGATTTCCTTCTTCCTCTTTCACATGACGAAGTTGTTCACGGAAAAGCAACCATCGCACAAAAAATGTATGGTGAGTACAAAGAGAAATTTCCACAGGCACGTGCGTTCTATATGTATATGTACGCACATCCGGGAAAAAAATTGAATTTCATGGGTAACGAGATTGGTCAGCTCCGCGAATGGGATGAAAAGCGCGAGCAGGACTGGGATATCCTGAAGTATCCGATACACGATACCTTCCACCACTTCATGCGGGAACTGAATCATCTGTATATGACGACTCCTGCTCTTTCTGCCAAAGATTATGAGAATGCAGGATTCCAGTGGTTGGACTGCCATCAGGAAGAGCGCTGTATCTATGCGTTCGAAAGAACAGATGGAAAAGATCGTATCGTTGCTGTCTTTAATTTCTCGGATGAGGATCAGAAAGGATATGAGCTTCCAATAAAGGATGCAAAAGAACTGGAGGTAATCCTTGCAAGTGATGATGTAGCATTTGGGGGAGGTAAGAAGTATACGAAGAAGAAAGTGAAGGTTACGGATGGGAAAGCTGTGCTGGATCTTTCGGCGTATTCAGCAGTGTATTTTGGGATTTAATTTATTAACGGGGAAGCGGCCTCTCAGTCCTTGAAGGAAACAATAGATAAGGCTTCTTGTTCAGGTTCCATACCATAAGAAACACTAAGAGAGTCAGAATCACCTAAAAGCAAAGGAACTACGCTCAAACTCGGCGTTCGCCTCAAACACGTTCGCTTCGTTCCTTTAACGGTGCTTCTGACTCTCTAACTGTTTCTAACGGCATTCCACATTCACAATAATCCTTATCTATTGTTTCCTTCAAGTCGTGACTGGCAGCGAATGTTAATAAATAAAATGCCCGGAAGTGTAACCCGGTGGAGGCCACTACGGTTACGCAATTGCCATTC
>ERZ1034952.2743-NODE-2743-length-12601-cov-3.294118_pt1 | contig 12601 bp, 12 predicted proteins | sample MGYA00520625_ERZ1034952 | MGnify/ENA primary metagenome ERZ1034952 (study PRJEB33766, sample SAMN09781773) | gut metagenome | biome: gut microbiome | host: Homo sapiens | place: Madagascar | study: EMG produced TPA metagenomics assembly of the PRJNA485056 data... | reverse complement strand
CGACATCAAGGGGCTCGATGTCAATCAAATCCAGTCCAAAATGATTGCCGCTTTGAAAAAACTCGGCATCGGTACCGACACCGACCTGAAAGTGAACGACATGGACAACGCCCTGCGCAAACGCAATCAAGTGCAGACCACCAAATCGTACCAGCTCATGGTCACCAGCGCAACCCAAATGGCACAGGTGTACGGCGCGTTGGCAGACCTCGGCATTTCGAACATGAGCGTGACCAAAGTCGATAATTCGCAAATGGAGAAATATCGCCTCGAAGCCCGCCGCGAGGCAATCCGTCAGGCCAAGCAGAATGCCGAAGTTCTGGCCGAGGCCATAGGCCAAAGCATAGGTCCGGCAGTCTACATATACGACAACGGCGGATATTCCGACATGCCCGTAATGTTCGCCTCGCGTGCATCCAACAAGATGTTGGCCGTCGAGAGTGTGGCAGCCGACGATACTGAGGGCCCTTCGCTCGAATTCCGCGAAATCACCCTTTCGCACTCCGTAAACGTGCGCTTCAAACTCAACCAGTAGACAGCCATGGAAAAGACATATAAGTTCGTTTACAGGCATTACGACTCCCTCTCCGAGCTCTCCGCTCAGGACAGAGAAGTGGTAGATGCAGCCCGAAAGGCCTGCGAGAGGGCGTATGCGCCGTATTCGGAGTTCAGAGTCGGTGCGGCGGCCCTGCTGCAAAGCGGCAAGATAGAGACGGGAGCCAATCAGGAGAGCGAAGTGTTTCCGGCCGGAATGTGCGCCGAACGTTCGATGCTCTTCGCCCATCAGGCCACCGACCCGCAGGACAAAATCGAGGTCGTAGCCATAGCTTCGGACCCCGACCAGAGGGAATGCTATCCGTGCGGGCAATGCCGTCAGGTGCTTTTGGATACTGAACGAAGACAAGGCTCGCCCATTCGCATTATGATGTGCTCGGGAACGAGCATCAGCGAAGTCAGTTCGGCCAAGGACCTGCTGCCGTTCCAGTTCAAACTGTAAAAGCGACCTGAACACCATAAAAAAACGACTTGAAAAAAAATCAAGTCGTTTTTTTATTCGCGCTACCGGACATCGACCGAATCCGGAACTTCCGGCTCCACCCACAGGCCGCGTGCTTTAAGCAACGGTTCGCGGCTCGGTTCCTGCCCCCTGAAAGCCTTGTACAGGGTCATTCCGTCGGCTGCACCGCCGCGTGCGAGCACTTCGCTGCGGAACTTGCGTGCCAGTGTGCGGTTGAACAGCTCGCCGCTGTCCTTGAAGTACTGGAAAGCATCCTTATCCAGAACCTCCGCCCATATGTAACCGTAGTATCCGGCCGCATAGCCGCCGTTGAAAATATGACTGAAATACGGATACCTGTAACGCGGTTCGATTTGAGGAATCAGGCCGCGCTTGTTTCGCAGGGCGAACGTTTCGAACGCCGCCACGTCGAACGGAGCATACTCCCGCATGGAGTGTATGTCCATATCGGAAAGCGATGCTGCCAGATACTCCACAGTAGCGAATCCCTGATTGAACAGTTTGCTGCTTCTCAGACGGTTCACGTGTCTGTCCGGAATGACATCGCCGGTCCGATAGTGCAGAGCGTAGCTTTTCAGCAGCTGCGGCTCGAAAGCCCAGTTCTCCATAATCTGCGACGGAAGTTCGACGAAATCGCGTTCGACGCCGCCGAGTCCGCGATAAGGAACATCCTTGAAGAAGTTGTGCAGGGCATGGCCGAACTCGTGGAAAAACGTTTCGGTCTCATCGACGGTCAAAAGCGCCGGCGAAGAACCGGCAGGCCGCGAGAAGTTGCATACGATTGATACCACCGGCGAGATGCGCACGGAATCCTTGTAGCTTTGGTCGCGATAGGTTCCGCACCAAGCACCGCCAGCCTTGCCCTCGCGCGGGAAGAAGTCGAGATACAGCACGCCAAGATGCGAATTGTCGTAGTCCAGAACCTCGTATACCATACATTCGCTATGATAGACCGGAGCCTTCACGGGGCGGAACGTAACGCCGTAGAGCCGGTTGCTGAGTTCGAATATGCCCGATTTGACATTTTCCAGCGACAGATAGGGGCGCACGGACTCCTCGTCGAACGAGTATTCGCTGCGGCGCACCTTCTCGGCGTAGTACCACCAGTCCCACGGCTCGAACGTCCCGTCGTCGCCCTCCTCGCGGGCCTTTATGGCTCGCATGCTTTCCAGCTCCCTGCCGGCAAGTTCGAGTGCGGGAGTCCACAACTCGTCGAGCAGCGCATAAACGTTTTCGGGCCGCGCCGCCATCCTTTTCGCCAGCACGTACTCGGCATAGCTCCCGTATCCGAGTAGATGAGCCTTTTCGGTACGCAGGCGGACCATGTCGTTTATGATGCCCGTATTGTCGTATTTAGTGGTATCCGCACAGCGGTTCACGTATGCCTCGTATATCTGCCGGCGCAGGTCGCGCGAGGTGGAATAGGTCAGAAACGGTATGCGGCTGGGATTGTGCAGCGTGAAGACAAGTTTGTCTTCGCCCAGTTTAAGCTGCTCGGCCTTGTCTCTGGCCGCCGATATGACGCTGCTGGGAAGCCCCTCCGTGTTCTTGGAGGTCAAAACCAGTTTGTAGTCATTGGTCGCGGAAAGCAGATTGGCGCCGAAACGCACTTCGAGGAGCGACAGTTCGCCGTTTATCTCTTTGAGCCGAGCCTTGTCCGAAGGCGAAAGCAGGGCGCCCGAACGCACGGCATCGTCGTAAATCTTCTCCAAAAGACGCAGCTGCAACGAATCCAGCCCCTGCGAGGCGCGGTTGTCGTAGACCGCCTTGACGCGCCCGAACAGCACGCTGTCCATCGCCACACGGTCCAGATGCTCGGAGAGCACGGGCGAAATACGCTCCTCTATCTCCTGCAACTCGTCGTTCGTTTCGGCCGACGTAAGCATGAAAAATACGCTCGAAACCGTTTCGAGCATCTCTCCGCTGCGGTCGAGAGCCGCTATGGTGTTGTCGAACGTGGCGGGTTCGGGATTGTTCTTTATGGAGTCTATTTCAGCCGTGTGCAACTGCATGGCACGCTCGAAAGCCGGCATGAAGTGACGGGGCTCGATTTTATCGAATGGCGGAACCCCGAAAGGCGTATCGAAAGGTTCGAAAAACGGATTTTGAGAATACGAGTTCATATTTGCGTTCTTTTCGTTTACGGAATCAGCCGCGGCGGAAGCCGCAAAAACCATACAAATGCCCGCGAGCGCTCCCAGAAGCCGGTTCCTTGTCCGCGGAGCGACCGAACCGCCCCCGCGTCGGCGGGCAACGAAAAGCGCTGCGACAACCGCTGCGGCTGCCAGAGCGCAGATTATTTGCAGAATCAAAAGCGTAGTGTGCATGACATTCTAAATTTTTTCGTTCCTTTGCGTTTTCGAAGTGCAAATCTACCTTTAATTTCGCAGCTATGCAACTGTTTTACGCTCCGGACATAACGAGGCCCGTGCATACGCTTTCCGAGCAGGAGAGCATGCACTGCATAAAGGTACTTCGCATGGGCGCGGGAGATCCCGTCCATTTAACGGACGGTGCGGGCGCTTTATTTCTCGGAAGCATCGAAAACCCGCATCCCAAGCACTGCACGGTGCGGATTACCGATACCGTCGAGCAGTTCGGACGACTGCCATACTCACTGAGCGTGGCAATCGCACCGACAAAAAACATAGACCGTTTGGAGTGGTTCGCCGAAAAGGCCACGGAAATCGGCATCGACCGCATCATTCCCGTCGAATGCTCCCGCAGCGAACGGCGGACGCTGAACACCGAGCGGATAGAGAGAGTGGTAGTCAGCGCGATGAAGCAGTCCGTAAAGGCATACAAACCGGAGATTACACCGCTCACCCCTCTGCGCGAACTCATCGTGCGGCCTTTCGACGGCACGAAACTCATCGCCCACTGCGACAAGTCGGCGGACCGGATTCCCATCGGCCGCGCGGTGGTAAAAGGAGGCGACGTTCTCATTTTAATCGGTCCCGAAGGGGATTTTTCGCCGGAAGAGATTACCTTTGCACGCGAAAACGGTTTTCGGGACACGACTCTCGGAGACCAACGGCTAAGAACCGAAACGGCCGCACTTTACGCCACAGCCGCCGTTTCATTGGTGAACCAATAATTCGAACAGATGACATTTCTTATTTTCGCACTGATTTCCGTCGGGGTATTCGCCGTTCCGTCGAAAGGCAAGGCGCATTATGCCGCAGCGGTAATCGGCGCAGGCTCTCTTTACGCCCTGACTGCGGCGGTGTGCGCGATTGCAGGAAATCCGCTCACGGGAGCGCCGCCGATAGACGGTCTGAGCGCCCTGTTTCTGATAATAATATCGATAGCTTCGGTAACAGTCACGCTCTACTCGCGCGGTTATCTGGCGCACTATGCCGACAAAAAAACCGCAGCCCACTTCTCGCTCCACTATACGGCGCTGGCCACGATGTGCTTTTCGACGATGGCCGTAGTCTGCGAGCAGAACGGCTACCGGTTCCTGTTCTTCTGGGAGCTGATGACAATCAGTTCGTTCGTGCTCATCATGTTCGACGCCGACAAGGCCTCGACGCGCCGTGCCGCCATAAACTATCTGGTGATGATGCACATAGGTTTCGTGCTGCTCGTCGCGGGGTTCGCAACCCTCGCAGGTGCTGGATGCGACGTCTCGCTGAGCGGCATGGAACGGTACTTCGCCACGCACAGCCCCTATGCCCTCTTTACGGTTTTCCTCATAGGTTTCGGCATGAAGGCGGGCATATTTCCGCTTCACGTATGGCTGCCGGAAGCGCATCCGGCGGCGCCCGCCCATATCTCGGCCGTAATGTCGGGCGTGATGATTAAAACGGGCGTCTACGGCGTAATCCGCGTACTTTCCCACATACATACCGAACTGCACGCCATAGGCCTCGTTCTGCTGGCCGTCGGTGCCGCGACAGGACTTTGGGGCGCGATTCTGGCGGCCCTGCAAAAGGACATCAAACGGCTGCTGGCATATTCGAGCATAGAGAACATCGGAATAATATTCATCGGGCTGGGTGCCGGAGTGTACGGATGCGCCACCTCGAACGGCATACTCGCCCTGTGCTGCATGGGCGGCGCACTGCTCCATACGCTCAACCATTCGCTTTTCAAGACCGCGCTCTTCATGGGTGCGGGCAACGTATATACACAGACGCACACCACCTCCATGGAGGCGCTTGGCGGACTGTCGCGCGAAATGCCCGTAACGGCAGCCCTGTTCCTGCTGGGTACCACGGCCATAAGCGCCCTGCCGCCGCTGAACGGATTCGTATCCGAATTCCTCATATACCTCGGCCTGTTGGAAGGAATCGGCCCGACCGCTCCGGCACTCGCCTCGGCAGGAGCGTTGGCAGCACTGTCGCTTATCGGAGGAATAGTGATACTGGCCATGTGCAAACTCTACGGAATAGTGTTCTGCGGCCAGCCGCGTTCGCATGCGGTGGCCGAGGCCGTCGAAGTCGATACGCAGCGCATCGTCTCGTTCGCACTGCCCGCAGCGGGAATCGTGGCCGTCGGCCTGCTTCCGGCACTGTTCGCAGTTCCGATACTGGGGCTTGCCGAAACGCTGCTGCCGGCAGAGGTGAGCATCCCCGTTCAGAAAATCGGTTCGATTGCCGACTCGCTTATCGGAATATCGTCCGTCGCACTATCGCTCATCGTCCTTTCGGCGATTCTGTATGCCTTAAAGGTGCGGGCGCTGAAAAAACGCACCGTCGGCTCTTCGCCCACATGGGGCTGCGGCTTTACGGCGATAAACGAAAAGATGCAGTACACCGGCGAATCGTTCTCCGAAGGGCTTCAAAACATCGCCTCCAACATCACCTCCGACTCCGGCGACGGCAAGGCGGTGGACCGCAGAGAGATATTCCCGACGCGGCACTCGTTCGAAATCAGCCACAAGGACAGGGTGGACAACATGCTGTCGCAGTGGTGGCTCTCGGCTCTTAAAATCATAAACCTGCGCGTGGCACGCATGTCCAGCAACAAAATCAACCACTACATCCTCTACGCTCTGGTATTCCTGCTGCTGGTATTCGTTCTCTCCGTTCTAAACATCCTGTAAAAAATGGCCGAAACCATACTCAACACGATTATCATACTGTGCATGGCGCTATTTCTGCCGGGCATAATAAACCGCACCCGTGCGCTGCTCAGCGGCCGCAAGGGTCCCAGACTCACGCAGCACATCGACAATGCGGCGGTGCTTCTGAAAAAAGGCGCCGTCTACTCTCCGACCGCAGGACCGCTGTTCAAGGCCGCGCCGGCGCTGTATTTGGCCTCGTCGCTGCTCGCGCTTCTGTTCGTTCCGGTCGCCCACTTGCAGCCCGTACTGTCGTTCGAGGGCGATGTAGTGATGTTCGCCTATCTGCTGGGACTCGGAAGAGCCGTTTTGATTCTGGCCGCAATGCAGACAGGCAGCAGCTTCGAGGGCATGGGAGCCAGCAGGGAAGCGCTTTACGGCGCACTGGTCGAACCGGCGCTGTTCATCACCCTCGCCACGCTGGCCCTTATCACAGGCCACACCAGCTTCGCGGAAATATTCTCCGAATGCGGAAGATTCGACGCCTCGATGGCCATAATAACGGCCATAATGGCATACACGCTCTATAAAATCCTCAACGTGGAGGCCGGACGCATACCCGTGGACGACCCGCGCACGCATCTCGAACTGACCATGATTCACGAAGTGATGGTGCTGGATTACAGCGGGCCGGATTTGGGAATGATACAGATTGCAGGCTGGATGAAAACGGCGGCGATAGCGACCGTTGCCGGCAATGTAATGGCTTACGACCTGTGTTACAACCCGATAGCAGCAATTCTGTTCACCTGCGCGGTGGCAGTGTGCGTGGGAATCACCGAATCGTTGCAGGCCCGCGCCCGACTCGTCCGCAACACTACCTACATCCTCTCCATTACGGCTGTGGCCGCAGTGATATTTTTCGTAGCATTCCTTCTGCTCGGTAACTTCCCTTCGAAATGATATTCGCACTGATAATACTCTACGTAATAACGCTGGTTTACATGTCCGTAACCGAGCGTTTCCGCACCTATGCCCGAATCATCGGCCTGCAAGGCTGGATTCTGCTGGCGGTGGCTCTGCTGAGGCTGCATACCGTAAACATTCCGGAGATGCTGTTCATCGTCACCGAAACGCTGGTATTCAAGGCCGTAATAGTTCCCATGCTGCTGTACAGGATAATCCGCCGCAACAAAATCGACCGCATCGCCGGAGCGGGAGCCAGCCAGTTCGGTTCGCTGCTGGGCTCAATGCTCGCACTGGCCGCAAGCGTCACGGTCACCTACTGGGTGGCGGACAACTCCACGGACATGCTGTTTTTCGGGGCGGCCCTCTACGCACTTCTGAGCGGACTCGTACTCATCACGCGCCGCAAGAGAATTTTCGCCCACATGGTTGGGTTCCTGATAATCGAAAACGGAGTGTTCCTCTTCTCGATGGCAATCGGAGTGCATATGCCGATTCTAATCAACATCGCAATCCTGCTGGACATTCTCATAAGCGTGCTGATGCTGGGCATGTTCATCACGCGCCTCGGAGAAAGGCTGCACACCGACGACACGGACGCTCTTACACGAATCAAAGACTGACGACACACGATGACAGCGATAATCTACATAACAGTTGCATTTCTAATCGCGGGGCTGCTCTCGGCAGCAAAGACGCACCGCGCCGTGGCTATGGTCGCCGCCGTTTTCTACGCCATGCAGGCAGCGGCCGCCGCAGCCGTGATATTCTGCCTCGCCGGACAAAGTTCGGCCATGTTCTTCACTTTCGACAGGCTCGGAACACTGTTCTTCACTCTTTTGGCAATCGTCTCGCCCGTAGCGTTCTGCCATGCGCAGTACTATATCTCGGCAGGCTCGATACACGACGTCAGACTGTTCAACCAGCTTCTGATACTGCTGTGCTCCGCCATATCGGGCGTGTATTTCGCATCGAACATCGCCGTGACGTGGATTTGTTTAGAAGCCACCACGCTCTGCGCCGCCGGCGTAATATACCACCGCCGCAGGGACGAGAGTCTGGAAGCCACATGGAAATACATCTTCGTCTGCTCCACAGGCATCACCATGGCCTACCTCGGAATACTTCTGCTGTGCGGAACCGCGGCAGGCGAAGGACTATCCTACGAGGGTCTCAGAATCGCAGTAAGGGACGGCAATCCGCTCTATCTCAAAATAGCCTTCCTGCTGGTTCTGGCAGGATTCAGCTGCAAGCTCGAAGTTTTCCCGCTCTACCCTATCGGCGTGGACGCCAACTATGCGACGCCCGCACCGGCGGCGGCTCTGATATCCACCGTACTGGTAAACGCAGGCTTCGTGTCCGTGTTCAGGATATACGAGGTGATAGCCGCCTCGCCGGTTTTCGAGTGGGCAGGCAACGTGATGATACTCACCGGTGTCATATCTCTCATGTTCGGAGCGATATTCATCCGCAGGGCGACGCACCTGAAACGTTTTCTGTCCTACTCCACGGTGGAAAACATGGGCATCGTACTCATAGGGCTCGGAATAGGCGGTGCGGGAGTTGCCGCCGCCGTGCTGCACGCCGCGGCTCACACGTTCGTAAAATCGGGCATGTTCCTGCTCGCCGCGCAAGCCGGAAAGACTTACGATTCATACCATATAAACTCCATGACCGACTTCATGAAAATCAACCCCACTGCCGCCACAGCGATGCTCGTCGGGGCCTTGATGCTCATGGCCTTTCCGCCGTCGCTGCTGTTCGTTTCCGAGCTTGGCGTGCTGGGACAAATGGCCGCACAGGGCCGCTGGTGGCTGCTGGGAACGGTCGCGCTGCTGCTGTGCATAGCCGTTTACGGTATCTGCAACACCGTATTCAAGATTTGCTACCAGCATCCCGAACATCCGCACAGGACTTTCGACACTCCGAAAGCGGCATACACGTGGAGCGCGATGGCGCTTATCGCCATTGCGATGATTCTGGGGGCATACCGGCCGCAGTTCTTCATGGAGATTATAGAAACCATCGCAAACTTTTAGAGGGCAATGAACTGGCACATTACGGACAACAACTCCAAGAGCATACCGCTCGGCGCCATACCGGAAGTAGAATACGCCGACCTTTACCAAGAGGCGTCGCGGCTTCTTGCCGATGCCGATTACCACATAGCGCACTATTTCGCAGTGCCGCAAAAGGACAATTCGCTGAGATTCTTCTTCATCATGCTCGACGACGCGGCGCATCGGGTGATGACGTGCAGTTTCGTATCCGACTACTGGAACGCCGAACTGCCGTCGCTTACGGCCGTATATGCCGGAGCGCACTGTTTCGAGCGGGAAATCGCCGAACGCTACGGCATCCGATTCACCGGCCAGCCGTGGGACAAACCTTTGAGATTCGCCTCCGACAGCATCTTCCGCGGCCGCAGCATAGACGACTATCCGTTCTACCGCATGGAGGGCGAAGCCCTGCACGAGGTGAACGTCGGTCCAATCCATGCAGGGATAATCGAACCCGGAGCTTTCCGATTCATCTGCAACGGAGAGAAGGTGCTGCATCTGGAAATCGCGCTCGGATACCAGCACCGCGGCGTAGAGCAAACCTTTACTGCTACCGACAACCGGCTGCGGCAATGCCTGATAGCCGAATCCGCCGCAGGAGACAGCTCGGTGGCAGGAGCTACGGCAGCCAGCATGGTCATGGAGCGTCTGAGCGGGCGCAGTGCGGAGCACGGCTACGAGACGACGCGCACAATAGCTCTCGAACTCGAACGGATAGCCACGCACATAGCCGACACCGGAGCCCTTTGCACGGACATCGGCTACCAACTCGGGCAGGTGGCTTGCGAAGCGCTCCGAACAGTAACCATAAACACCACCCAGATGTGGTGCGGCAACAGGTTCGGCAAGGGAATAGTAAGACCCATGGGCTCGTACTACCCGCTTACCGAGGAAATAAAAGGTAAGATTCGCGCAAACATAACGGACGTAAGGCGCAGATACGAGGAGGTGGCACGCGACATAAAGAGCCTGCCGTCGCTGCTGGCGCGATTCGAATCGTGCGGTACGGTCGCAGCCGAGCAGATGCGCAGCATAGGCGGTGTGGGAACGGCGGCCAGAGCGAGCGGTCTTGCACGCGACATACGCGCTTCGCACCCATGGGGGACATATTCTACGACGATAAGGCATACGCCCGTGACAAAGCAGTACGGGGACATCATGTCCCGCCTCACGGTGCGCAAGAACGAAGTGTTGCAGAGCGCCGATTACGTTCTGTCGCTACTCGACGAGGCCCCCTCCAAACTCCCAGAACCGGACCCCTCGATGCACAACTGGCTGGCGCTGGCGCTGGCAGTGCGTTCGGAAGGCATATCCGATTTCCCGATTTGCAACAAGAGTTTCAACCTGTCCTACTGCGGACACGACTTATAGAAAATACTCCGAAAAGATGTTCTTCAACCAGATAAGAGTAATGCGCAGCCACGGCTCGCAGTATATAAAGGATTTGACACGCGTCTCTCTGCCCGACACGTTCCGAGGCAGACCCGTTCTCTCGGAGGCGGACAAAGAGGCGGTCGCGGGCTGTGCAAAGATGTGTCCTGCCGGTGCGATTACGGCCACTCCGTTCTCGCTCGATTTGGGACGATGCCTTTTTTGCGGCGAATGCGCCAGACGCTACCCGCAGGCGGTACGCTTTACGGACGACTACCGGTTAGGCAGCACGTGCCGCGAGAATCTGATAATAACGCCGCAGACCGAAAAAGTGGATTTCGCTCCGCAAAACGTGCGTAAGGAGATTGTCGCCACCTTCGGGCGGGCGCTCAAACTACGGCAGGTGAGCGCCGGAGGAGACGGCAGCTGCGAGATGGAGCTCAACGCCACGGGCAACGTGAATTTCGACTTGGGCCGCTACGGCATCGAGTTCACGGCCTCGCCGCGTCATGCCGACGGAGTGGTCGTCACAGGCCCGATTACCAAGGCCATGGCCGGACCGCTCGAAATATGCTACGATGCGATTTCCGAACCCAAGATAACGATACTTGCAGGCAGCGAAGCGATTAGCGGCGGTCTTTACGAGGACAGTCCCGCAGTGGACCGTTCGTTCGTGAACCGGCACCGCATAGACCTCTACCTGCCCGGGGTTCCGCTGCATCCGATGACATTCATCGAAGGGGTCATGAACCTGACAGGCAACAGAAAATTCGCAAGATGAAAGAACTTTGGACGATATTCGCGACGTTCTTCCGCATCGGCGTCTTCACGTTCGGAGGCGGATACGCCATGATTCCGCTTGTACAGCGCGAGGTAATAGATAAAAAACGCTGGATAGAGCGCGAGAACTTCCTGCAACTGCTCACTCTCGCCCAGTCCGCCCCGGGACCGATAGCGCTCAACGCAGCGGTATTCGTCGGCTATAAGGTACGAGGCTACTGCGGAGCGGTGGCGGCCGTGCTGGGAGTGGTGATACCGTCGTTCGTCATCATGCTCGCCGTGGCGATGTTTTTCGCGCAGATGCGCGACAACCGCTTCGTCAATGCCGCATTTCTGGGAATGCGGCCGGCCGTAGTGGCACTGATAATCGCACCGATAGCCGGCCTGTCGAAAGGCATGGGGGCTTGGAACCTCGCCGTGGCTGCCGCCGTAGCCGTCGGAGTGTGGCATTTCGGGCTCTCGCCGGTGCTTCTCATCCTTGTCGGAGCGGCCGTAGGAATCGGCCTGAAAATCTACAAAACGGGAAAGGAGAACATAAGATGATATACCTGCAACTGTTTCTCAGCTATCTGAAAATCGGATTTTTCGGATTCGGCGGCGGATATGCCATGCTCTCGCTCATACAGAACGAAGTGGTCGCACGCCACGGCTGGATAACCGCCTCGCAGTTCGCCGACATAGTGGCCCTGTCGCAGATGACTCCCGGGCCGATTGCCATAAACAGCGCGACCTACGTCGGATATACCGTAGCCGGATTCTGGGGCTCGGCCGTAGCCACCGCTTCGGTATGTCTGCCCTCGCTGACGCTGATGCTGCTCATCACCCGCTTTTTCATAAAACTCAAAGACAACAAATACGTTCAGGGTGCCCTTGCAGGGCTTGCGCCCGTGGTCATAGGCATGATTGCCGCGGCGGCGCTCATGCTTCTGTTTCCTGAAAGCGAGCAGGGGCGCAGCTTCATCGACGCATGGAGCTGGATTATCTTCGCCGCAAATCTCGTCGCCTCGATGTTCAAGGTGAACCCCATTCTTCTGATAGTCCTTTCGGCTGCGGCGGGCATACTCATATACGCATTGTAGAGTTTCTTCGGGGAAGGGATGCGGAAGGCCGCGGACCATTTTGTTTTTTCACGAATAAAACTTAACTTTGGTCGTGAAAATAACCGCCGTCTTAAAAAACGGAACAACTACAAATGACCTACGCATACGATTCGACGGCCATTTCCCCGTCGGGATATTTCTCCGAATCCGGCAACCTGCCGGCTACGGCCGCCGTCCGAAACGGGAACCGGATTATAATATTGAAATCCATTCACAAATCACTTTTATATTTATGAAACGCTTTTTACAAATTTTCTGCGCATCGCTGCTGCTCAGCATGCTCTGCTCGGGGCAGGTG
>ERZ1034952.2741-NODE-2741-length-12606-cov-13.404749_pt1 | contig 12606 bp, 9 predicted proteins | sample MGYA00520625_ERZ1034952 | MGnify/ENA primary metagenome ERZ1034952 (study PRJEB33766, sample SAMN09781773) | gut metagenome | biome: gut microbiome | host: Homo sapiens | place: Madagascar | study: EMG produced TPA metagenomics assembly of the PRJNA485056 data... | reverse complement strand
GGAGACAGTATACCGGTAGATGTGGTATTGATTTTATATATTCGTGCGTGTATTGCTGCATGTGAACCTCCATATGCGTAAGCTATCATATACTAGAATTTACAGATTTGAAGACTTAATTATATAATATAATGTCAAAGCAAAAAGTCAATATCGACATAAAATAAAGTCATTATCATGATTGAAAATCATTCTATTTTGGCTTAAAATTCTTTTATAATACATGAAAAATTATGGTAATTTTATAAATAAAATGCCATACAGACACAAAATTAACTCTATAAACACAATATAAGGAAGGTATCTGCTATGAACAAATGGTCACGAATCAAATTCACTCCTAATCTTCCACTTGGAGCAAATGGGGAGAGAGTCACCGGAAGCAAGGCACACATTGAGCTTTCAAAGAACGCAGCCAAGGAGGGCATGGTTCTCTTAAAAAATGACAATAACGTACTGCCTCTTGCAGCCGGAACAAGGGTAGCCCTTTTCGGAAAGGGCACCTTCGACTATGTAAAGGGAGGCGGCGGAAGCGGTGATGTAACTGTTGCATATATCCGCAGCCTCTACGAAGGACTTAAGCTTCAAAAAGATAAAATAAGCGTATTTGAGGAGCTGTGCGATTACTACCGCAACGACATTAAAAAGCAGTATGCAGCCGGTGCTGTACCCGGCATGACCATAGAGCCTGATGTACCGGCTGAGCTTTTAAGCAAGGCACAGGCATATACCGACACTGCTATCATCTCAATCTGCCGCTACTCCGGAGAAGGCTGGGACAGAAAGAGTGTTATTGACCCAAACAACAAGGCTCTCTGGGACTACGAACGTGAGATGACCGAGAAGTCGGCAGAGCTTTTTAAGGATGGTGATTTCTGTCTCTCCGTAAAAGAGAAGGAGATGGTTGACACTGTAAAAGCCGGTTTCAAAAATGTAATCGTGATTTTAAATGTCGGTGGAATGGTTGATACATCATGGTTTGCTTATGATGATCAGATTCAGTCAGCACTGCTTGCCTTACAGGGTGGCATGGAAGGCGGACTCGCTGCCGCTGAGCTTTTAGTAGGAGATGGCAATCCTTCCGGAAAAACTGTCGATACATTTGCCAAATCGCTCGACGACTATCCGTCTACTTACAATTTCCATGAGTCAAGAGACTATGTGGACTATACCGATGATATATATGTCGGATACCGCTATTTCGAGACAATTCCGGGAGCAGCTGAGAAGGTTGTATACCCATTCGGCTATGGTCTCTCATACACCACATTTGATGTGGAGACTGTTTCTGCCGGTGTTGTGAATTCCAACTGCACGTCATGTACTACTACAGCCGGATTAACCGATGCAGATATTGACATTGAAGCCGGTAAGCTCTACGCAAAAGTCCGTGTGACAAATACAGGTAAATTCTCCGGAAAAGAGGTTGTTCAGGTATACATTGCAAAACCACAAGGAAAGCTTGGCAAGCCTGCAAAGGAACTCGTAGCCTTTGAAAAGACAAGAGAACTGCAGCCGGGTGAATCACAGCTTATGATCCTCACATGGGAAATAAACGATATGGCATCATATGATGACCTTGGAAAGGTTAAAAAATCTGCATATGTACTTGAAGCCGGTTCATATGATATATACGTTGGAACGAGCGTCCGTGACGTAACAAAAGCAGATTACTCATATATATTAAATCATGATGTAATCACTGAGCAGCTTTCAGCAAAGCTTATACCTACGAGTCTGCCAAAGAGAATGCTCTCTGACGGAAGCTATGAAGCTCTGCCTCAAAGTGAGCCTGTTGACACCGACTACTCAGCTATTGGCAACATTGCCCCTTCCCTGACCGAGGGTGTTGGTCCCGGTCAGAGAGCCATTCCATACTACCGCTTTGCTGATGGCATGGCTAAAAACAGCAGTCACGACATCATGGATGTTGTGGAAGGACGTATCACGCTTGATGAATTTGTATCAGAGCTTTCCATCGATGATCTCATTCATCTGCTCGGCGGACAGCCAAATACAGGTGTTGCAAATACCTTCGGTATCGGAAATATGCCTGAATACGGTATTCCTTCTGTCATGACAGCAGACGGTCCTGCCGGAGTGCGTATAGCGCCTGAGGTCGGTATATATACCACTGCATTTCCATGCTCCACACTGCTCGCATGCACATGGAACCCGGATGTTTTAGAGGCTGTAGGACGCGCCGGCGGTGAAGAATTAAAGGAAAACAACCTTGCACTGTGGCTCACCCCTGCCATCTGTATTCACAGAAGTCCTCTCTGCGGACGTAACTTCGAGTACTACTCAGAGGATCCATTCGTCACCGGAAAGCTTGCAGGTGCCATGGTACGCGGAATCCAGTCCAACAATGTCGGTGCCACACTCAAGCACTTTGCCTTGAACAACAAGGAAACCAACCGCAAAAACAGCGATTCACGCGTTTCAGAAAGAGCTGCCAGAGAAATTTATCTGAAGGCATTTGAGATGATTGTAAAGAATGATAATCCATGGGCTATTATGTCCTCTTACAATATGATAAACGGCTACAGAGCCTCTGAAAGCGAGGATCTTCTGACAGGAATACTGCGTGATGAGTGGGGCTATGAAGGAATGGTCACAACCGACTGGTGGACCTGTGGCGAACATTACAAGGAGACAAAAGCCGGAAATGATCTTAAGATGGGAAATGGATATCCTGATCGTGTAAAGAAGGCTTATGATAAGGGTGCCATCTCTCGTAGTGAGATGGAGACCTCTGTAAAGCATATATTAGGATTAATATTAAAGCTTGATTAAATTTTACTCTGCTTTATGTAAACCTACCCGATTCATAATACCCGATACTTATTATACAAAAACAAAAACGGACATGCAAAACTGCCATGTCCGTTTTTGGATTTGTTTTTGGATTTGTATATCTCAATCATTAATTCTGTATTTTAGCATATTCCTCAATTTTACATACATGCTCTTTTGTTTTTTCATCATAGTTGATTGCCACAAGCAGGATGTTTCCCGTATATTGCAATAATGAATTCGGATACTGTCTCTCACGAATCTGCTGCATGGCTGTATCCGCATTCTTATTCCATTTCAGCTCCACAACAAGCGCCGGATAATCATTTATATACTCAGGCTTCGGAATATAAACAAAATCAGCAAAGCCACGCCCTGTCGGTAATTCTCTTACCGGTTTAAAATAATAGTTCATTGTTCCAAGATAGGCAATGGCCAACACACTGCTAAGGGAGTTCTCGTCATTATATTGAATCACCGAGGTATACTCCATATGAATCTGCTCAATTTTTGCTGCCACAGTATTTACATCTTTGTTTATTGTTGCATTAAACAAATCTATTGACTGTCTCTCAAACTGTATGATTTCATCCCATTTGTTTTCCCGAACCGCATCCATAAGCTCATTGCGAAGCTCTTCATTCGGAATATATGCCATCTGATTTTTCTGATTAAAAGCCAGATATCCAAGATGTATAAGTAATGTCAGCACATCATCTTTGTTTTTAAATGATACCATATCATTCTGAAACGTGGTTGTTCTAACTTTTATCTCATTTCCCGAAATCATTGAAATAATAGCGGCTCTTAATCCATCAAAATCCATGTCAATAAGCGGAATCAGAGATTCATATGTGCCGGTCTGTGACCAATAGCTTTGGAAGCTGCCTCTCATCATCACGCTCACTACCGCTTTTGGATTATACACATGTTTACCCGAAAGCATATAGCCATCATACCAGTTTTTTACTGCTTCATAATCCCTGTCATACTTTTTGCATAACTGCTTAACCTCATCATCTGTAAAGCCAATATATGATGCAAGTGCTCCTGCATCAAGCATTGTGAACTCTTCAAAATTGTTAAGTGCTGACTGAGTTTTTAGCTTTTTAATAGGAAGTATGCCGGTAAGATAAGCTAACGCAATATACTTTGTCGGCTCTGTCCCTTTAAACATTCCTCTGAGGAAATTAATATATTCCTCCTGCAGTTCCTTATTATTAGCCTCATCTCTTATCAACACATCCCACTCATCTATTATGATAACAAAGGTATTTCCTGTGGCTGCGTTTATATAAGACATGGCTCCATAGGCTGTTTTAACAGTGTCCGGTATCACATCACCATATGCTATTATAAGCTCATCAAGAATACCGTTATTGATGTATTTCACGGTGTTTTGCACTTCGCCCGCATCCATCATGCACCACTGGACATCAATATGAATAACATCATATTTATTAAGGTTTGTCTCAAAGGAATCAAGCCTGCCTACCTTTAGAGTGGAAAACATATCAAGGGAATCACATCCTCTGCTATAATAAGCAGCAAGCATATTCGCCGTGATGGACTTTCCAAAGCGCCTCGGTCTGCTATTGCATATGCATGCCATATCAGAACCTATAACCTTATTGGTGTATGCCAAAAGCATAGTTTTATCCACATATATTTCCGATTTCAATGTCTTTTGAAAAGCTTTATTTCCCGGATTTAAAAATCTTCCCATGAATTTTCCTACCTTAATGAAATAATTTAACAACCTATACTACATGTTAAGTATAGCAGTTTTTAATCAACTTCACCATATCAACTTTGAATTATAAACAATTTAAACTATTACTTTCCATAAATATTGTACTCAGGCACATCCACGCCATCTGTTCCGGCATAGTATGACAGCTCCACCTCGTTGAGTCCTTTTTTCTTGTCAAGAATCACATTGTACTGAGATGAATATATAACATCTCCATTTTTATTAAATCTGTATTCAATATTCACTCCCTCTTTGCCTTTTAACGCCTTTCTAGGAATCTTTGCAAGGAAGATACGCTCACTGTCGGAAATCTTCTTCACCTCGACTGCATCCACCCATTTGAAAAATACTGGTGCCGCCACTCTTGTATCATCCATGCTATAACTGTCGTAATCATAGTAGGCTGTGTCATCATCTTCTGTATCCTTTAACACATGATAGCCCATCTGTATGCTGTCCACGCCATCAAGACCGGTATCATTGTTGTTATAGCTGCCCGAATCGTAAGGCGAATACACATATAAAAGGATAAGCTGTGAGCTCTTTACCTCATCTATGCTATCTCTGAATAAATGTGCAGCCTTTATATGAGATACATTGAGCTGTCTTAAGCTGTCATTCGTCTCACCTGCCAGCTGTCTTGCATACATGGTGACCATACCCTTATTTTCCATAAAGTCTGCATCATCCGCAAGCGCCGGGGATGCATCCGTGGAAAGTGACATCAGATATTTGTAGTCTGTATCCTCCATACATACTGTATTGTACCTTGCAACCAGATAATCAGGCCTTGCAAATGCAAGCACAAGATAACATACCCCGATTACTATTATTCCGTACCGAAATAGCGAAAAAGCAGACTTACATATAGATAAAATCACTCCGAGCATAAACAGCGCTATCACTCCAAGTGCCCAGAACACACAAAGCCTGGTGGCTGTCAGCCCGTACTCTGACACATACAGTCCCATACGGTATGCACTTGATGCAATCATGATATATGTGCATAAAGTTATTAAAATTAAAAATGCATTTAATATTTTATTTTTTCTGAACAATCCACTTCCGAGCAATACGATAATCACATTAAGTATACACACGAAAAGCAGCTGGAAAAAGCCTTCTCTCGCGTACCTGGCGTAGGTATAGCCGCTTGGAAGCTGCATGAGCCCTCCGAACAGATACACAATCTGTATAAAACAGAAAAATACATATACCACTGATATAGTTGCAGCTACAGTGATACCAATTGCAGCCGGAAATGCCGGAGTCTCAACCGGTGCATCCGATATACGCTTCTTGCTCAGATACTTTATACCACAGTACGATGAAAAAAGCGCAAATACAAAAAGAAATACAACCTTGCTCACTGTAAAGAAATTGATATCAGCAAATATTTTCTGTATTACTGAGGCAAAAACCGCATCCGCAGAGCACAGTAGCACCACTATCAGCACAACCAGAGGAAAGGCAATTGCTATTCCGATAAACACATAAAGCATTCTGTGTTTTTTCACATGCCGCTCTCCGACAGTTGTATTTGCACTGTCACCAACCACACTTTCACTGCCCATATTGTCACTATCCATGCGCTCGTTTCTCATATAGTCGGCAATATCCATAAACGGCTCAGCTATACACCCAATCGCTCCAAACACTGCCTGAAATGCCGCAGTGATATACTTTATAAGCCCCCACTGTCTGTCATTGCAGAAATTGTGAAGCAGCATAAAAACAAGAAACACAAGAATCCAGCAAAAATTTAATCCTTGTATAATTTTATTACCAGTCAAGCCTGATGATAGGCCTGTGAGTATCATCATCACACTGTACCATATAGTGAGTGGCTTTGCCTCTATATGAAGTATCTTCATACAATACAGGCTGTATACTCCTGTGACGATTGCAAACAACGTAACAAGTATTCCACCTGTATTCTCGTACAGGAAAATGGTGTACAGCAGCGCATATATTATCGTAGGTATACATAGCCTGCCAAAGAAATCCGCATTTCTCCTGCCTTGCTCACGCCGTCTTTGCTCCGCCTCCTGCTGCATATTCTGCAGTTCGATACCTGACATTCCCATATGTGGCTGTGAAGTCTGTGGCGTGTTCTGTGAAAACTGTTGGGGATTCATGCCCCCGATATTATTATTGTCCATAGCTACCTCCTTACTCTCGGTAATACGTCGAATTGCATGCATGTACCGATGATATCTTTTGACCCTTTAATCCTGTAATTATTTTCTCATATTTTTTACTTACCGGCAAGCTAATTGTACTACACAGCCTTCAGTTTTGCAATAACTTTTTATCGTATCTCGATAAATCAGTTGTAATCATTATAAATGTCACACATTAAAAATGAGGAAAAATGAGGAAATAGTAACCTGAGACGCGTAAAAAAAAGTTGTTTAAAAATGTTAAGGATTACTGATAAAACTAAAAATCGCAGATACCATATTATGATATCTGCGACTATACTTATCTTATTTTCTCCTAAAGACACTCCAATGGATATTGACTTAATGCAGTCATAAAGTTTTATTTTAAACTACTGCTGCACATTAAACGCTTTAATTCCCGGATAAACTGCGCTCTTTCCCAGCTCCTCTTCAATTCTTAAAAGCTGGTTATACTTTGCAACACGCTCTGAACGCGAAGGTGCACCTGTCTTTATCTGGCATGTGTTGAGTGCCACCGCAAGGTCTGCAATTGTTGTGTCGGCAGTCTCACCTGAGCGGTGTGAGCTGATTGCTGTATAGCCTGCCTTGTGCGCCATCTTGATAGCCTCAAGCGTCTCTGATACTGAACCGATCTGGTTTAATTTAATCAGAATTGCATTTCCTGCTCCAAGGCTTATTCCCTTTGCAAGTCTCTCAGTGTTTGTTACGAACAGGTCATCTCCCACAAGCTGTACCCTATCGCCCAGACGCGCAGTAAGCTTCTGCCAGCCTTCCCAGTCCTCCTCATCAAGACCATCCTCGATTGATATAATAGGATATTTATCACAAAGCTTTGCCCAGTGCTCTATAAGCTCCTCTGAGGTGTACTCTGTGCCGGCCTTTGGCAGCTTGTAAAAGCCCTTGCCCTTTTCACTCTTCCACTCTGATGATGCGGCATCCATGGCAATCTTGAAATCCTTGCCCGGCTCATAGCCTGCCTTCTTTACAGCTTCAAGTATTGTCTCGATAGCCTCCTCGTCAGATTTGAGTGCCGGTGCAAATCCACCCTCGTCACCGACTGACGTGGCAAGACCGCGCTCCTTTAATATGGCTGCAAGTGCATGAAATACCTCCGCACACCATCTGAGACACTCCTTGAAGGAAGGCGCACCTACCGGCATAATCATAAACTCCTGCACGTCAAGTCCTGATGAGAGTGCATGACAGCCACCGTTTACAATGTTCATCATAGGTACAGGAAGTCTGTTTCCCGAGATACCACCTAAAAATCTATAGAGAGGAATATCAAGTGATACAGTTGCCGCCCTCGCACACGCAATTGATACAGCAAGAATGGCATTAGCTCCAAGCTTAGACTTGTCCTTTGTGCCATCTGCCTCTATCATAGCCGCATCTATTGCATAGATATCACTTGCGTCCATACCTGTCAATGTGTCGTTGATTACAGTATTTATATTTTCTACTGCCCCGGTAACACCCTTGCCCAGATATCTGCTCTTGTCTCCGTCACGAAGCTCAAGTGCCTCGAACTCTCCTGTAGAAGCTCCTGATGGTGCTGTGCCTCTTGCAACAGTTCCGTCAACCAGATAAACCTCTGCCTCAACTGTAGGATTTCCTCTGGAATCAAGTATTTCTCTGCCCACTACCTTTTCGATTTCTAAATAATTCATTATGAACCTCCTTATGTTTTTCTGATTCAATTTTATCCTAAGGTATACATCGAATTGCATCCAAGCATGCATCGATGATACCTTTTGACCCTTTAATCATAAAAATACATATGTGAAAGCCTGCCGCATATGCATATATTTATAAATAAAGAAAAATGCTACACAGTTAGTTTAATCTAACTAATGTAGCATTTCAATAGTTCATAATGATAATATTTCCCAATTATAGAAATATTATGTTCTAACATATCATTTTAAATCTATACATCCTCGATCATTGCTTATATATAGCACATCTTTATAATGGCAGTTATCTCTCCGCTTCGATCTCACGCGCAACATACACACCGCTTGCCGACGCATGTGAAAGTGAATGTGTCACACCGCTTCCGTCTCCGATGATGTAAAGTCCCTTATATTTGCTCTCAAGCTTATCGTTAAGCTCTACCTCCATGTTGTAGAACTTGACCTCTACGCCGTAAAGCAAGGTATCGTCATTTGCAGTTCCCGGTGCTATCTTGTCGAGCGCGTAAATCATCTCAATGATTCCGTCCAGGATTCTCTTTGGAAGCACCAGGCTTAAGTCTCCCGGTGTAGCTGAAAGTGTAGGAGTAACGAGTCCTTCCTCAATACGCTTCTCATTGCTTCGACGCCCTCTCACAAGATCACCAAAGCGCTGTACAATTACACCGCCACCAAGCATATTTGAAAGGCGCGCGATGCTCTCACCATATCCGTTGCTATCCTTGAATGGCTCTGAAAAATGCTTCGCAACAAGAAGAGCAAAGTTCGTGTTTTCAGTCTGCTTGTCTGCTCCCTCGTAGCTGTGTCCGTTTACTGTTACGATGCCGTTTGTATTTTCATTTACCACGATGCCATGCGGATTCATGCAGAAGGTACGCACATTATCCTCAAAAATCTGTGTCCTGTATACAATCTTGCTCTCATACAGCTCATCTGTCAGATGTGAGAAAATCAGGGCCGGAAGCTCAACACGCACACCGATATCCACACGGTTTGACTTGGTTGGGATATCAAGGTCATTGCAGACCTTCTCCATCCACTTGCTTCCGCTTCTTCCAACTGAGATGATACAGTATCTGCTCTCATATGTGCTATCCGCTGTTTTTACTGCATATCCGGATACATTGTCTGTGTGAGCCTCTTGTGAACTGCAAGCATCAGCACCTGCCGTATTCTCATCATACAGCACCTCTACCGACTCAACAGGTGTATCGAAATAAAAATCCACCCTATCCTTCAGATGTGCATACATATTTTCCAGAACAACATAGTTTATGTCAGTTCCGAGATGTCTGACCGATGCATCCAAAAGCTTGAGCTTGTTCTGCATGCAGACCTTTTTGAGCTTTGTGCCGGCTGTAGAATAAAGCTTTGTGCCCTCACCGCCGTACTTCATATTAATCTCGTCAACATATTCCATCAGATCAATGGCCGGCTGCTTGCCGATATGCTCGTACAAGGTACCGCCAAAATCATTTGTGATATTATATTTTCCGTCTGAAAAAGCACCTGCTCCGCCAAAACCGCTCATAATAGAACAGCTCTTGCAGGAAATACAGCTCTTTATTTTCTTTCCGTCGATAGGACATTTTCTCTTAGCAAGCTCATGTCCTGCCTCAAAAACCGCTATTTTGCAGTCAGGATTCTTCTCGATAAGCTCATATGCTCCGAAGATACCTCCCGGTCCTGCTCCAATGATTATCACATCATAATTATTCATCTGTCAATTGCCTCCCATAATACGTTGCTGTTTGTACGCCCAAGGTGGCGCACGCCAATCACTTATGATACTATATTTTCTCCATTATCGCAAGAGCAATCTCTATATTCCAGCAAATCTCCCGGCTGACAGTCAAGTGCTTCACATAGCTTTGCAAGCGTGGATACCTTGATTGCCTTTGCCTTGCCGTTTTTTAAAATTGATATATTTGCCATGGTGATTCCCACACGCTGCGACAGCTCCGTAACACTCATCTTTCTCTTTGCAAGCATTACGTCTATGTTAAAAATAATCTCGCCTTCCATGTATCTCTCCCGCTCAAATAAAACTGTAGCGCACACGCTATATTGTCAAATCACTCTGCTCCTGCAGATCTGCGGCCTTTACCACAAGATGTGACAAAACCGCCGCCACGACCGATGCCACAACACAGGCAAACACTATGAACACAAGAGCCAGTATCACCCCCGGATGATTCACATATATCCTCCACATGCAGACATTCACAACAAAAAAATACAATGCATCAAACAGAATTATTTTCGATGCCAGCTTTATATGTCTTGCATTCTCTAATGAAAACGACCTGTCTTTTCCGATATTTACAGCTACTCTCCAGCCCAGATACAATATAACATAACACGGAATTGCACTGATGATAAACATAACAAGCCATGGTATATACATATCAGAAATCTGCGGATCAGACGCAATAAGCACATGCCCTATCCATGGTATGGCAACCGCACAGACCACTAATCCGCAAAGTGCTACCGCTATTATTACTATCTTTAACCATTTTTCGAGTTCTTTTTGTCTCATTTATTCACCTTGCTTCTCATTGAGAAGTCCATACTCTGCAAGAAGCTTTTTTTGATACTCCTTATCCTTTGAAGCTTTCTGTAATTCATCATATTTGCCCTCAGACAATAAAATCTGATTTAGCTGGTTAATCAATTCTATTCCTTGTTCTAATCCTTGTTCTAATCCTTCCTCGATAGCATCAGCTCTTTCAAGCTCAAGCTGCCTGTCAAATTCATAATTTAACTGCATACTCTTCGTCACCTCACTTCTGTAAGTCTTTAGAAACTCCTTCAGAATATCATTGTCAATACAATAGTCTATAGCCTTCTCAATATCTATAGCAAGATCATCAAATGCCCCGTCTGCATGATACTCTCTGACCTTATTTACAAATGTCATATAATCATTCAGCCAGCCACAGGACTCCATAATAGCCTTGTTCTTTCCGTCGTTTATATTGTACACCTTACATTTAAGCTCAAGATTCGGCTCGTCGGTCGGCTTCTCAAACGCATCGGACAGCTTAAGCTCCTGAACCTCCGGCTGTTCCTCCTCACCATTGTAAAACACAACGAAATGTGGTGTCGGTATCTTTACCAGTCTTCTGCCATAGATGTTCTTGCCCTTTTTTGTTCCTTTTTTCTTGTCGCTGAGCATATCTGACAATATCACACTGAAATAAATAAGACTTCTCACCGGCATATTCGGACAAACTGTGGACTGATGCTCATATATGCTCAATCTCGCATCCACGATAAACGATGCATCATTTCTGACCGAAAGTGAAATGCCGCCATCGTGAATCACCATCTCAACATCCTCCGGATTGTCATAGCTAGACCCATTCATTGCGTTATACAGCTGTAAGGCTCTTTCCTTATCCTGCATCAGCATACTGAAAACATCACTTTTGTACTCTCTGTTACCACTCATATAAAATCCTCCTTCATTTGAAAACACAAAAGCAGGAAATATCTGTGTGGTAAAACCCCTCTTATCCTGCTTTAAATAAAATAATGAAACATTTAAAAGCAAGAATTTCAGGGAATATGAAAAATAATTAAGGTATTGAAGACCCTGCACGTCCTTATCGCCGGACGACATCTTATTATGCCTCACATATTTACAGAGCATATAGTCATATCTGTAATAAATGTGCCAACGACCGCACAGGTTGCTATAGAAAAACTGCTTTGATTATATTCTAACATATGTGGATAAAAAAACAACAAAAAAAATACGCAACAGAAAAGTCTGTTACGTATTTTGACTTTTTTATTAAAAACATAATAATCTGATGAAAACAGTTACTATAAGTATTAATGCTATTGCTTTTTCTGCAATATATGACCTTGCATCCGGTACATAAGTTTTCTCCCAGATTGAGTATGCACATCCACACCCCACTACAAACATGCAATATAGCTTAACCGACTGTGAATTCATACAATCAGTGAAAAACATTATAATAATCCATACTGTTAAAAACAACATTAAAACTAAGTACTTTAAAAATAATTGAATTTTCTTCATGGCAAATCCCCCTTAAATATATAACTGCATCATTATGTTTCCATAAATAGCATCCTTCACTTAGATTATATTCTAACATATATGAGTAAAAAAACAACAATAAAATACGCAACAGAAAAG
>ERZ1034952.2730-NODE-2730-length-12639-cov-7.523999_pt1 | contig 12639 bp, 3 predicted proteins | sample MGYA00520625_ERZ1034952 | MGnify/ENA primary metagenome ERZ1034952 (study PRJEB33766, sample SAMN09781773) | gut metagenome | biome: gut microbiome | host: Homo sapiens | place: Madagascar | study: EMG produced TPA metagenomics assembly of the PRJNA485056 data... | reverse complement strand
CTGTTTTAATTGGTGTATGTATGACGTCTGTAAACGGATTTGCATTTTCGGATATGCTTGAACCGCTCTATCCGCAGATTACAGCACAGGAAAGAACGGTTGATGATATTTACAGCCGAACGTCTTCGGCATCACTGAATCTGCCCCGGAATATTGTGGATAAACGCAAAGAAATTATCCAAATGTATAAGGATGCCGGAATTGATATCAGCTTTGATATGGAAAACTACTCGTCAACGAAGATAAAAAGCTACTTCCCAAGACGGTATTCAAAGCAAACGCCGTCAGATATCGAAAATGGTGATTACAGACAGGTTTTTTCGGTGGACGCACCCTGGAATAACAAAGTGGATTACAGTATGCCGAGGGTTGAGTTGAATGATGACGCATTTCCGCGAGATACAATCATACCGGGACTTGTTAACTCGATTGAAAAAGCAAAAGGAAGAAATTCAACCGGTTCCGGTATTCCTTATATCATCGAAAACGAGGCGGATACTGTCCAGACAATTGCCTACGCCGTAAACAACAAGGTGGAAGGTCATGCAAACCGTTCGGTTTTGTCCTTTCATATCCCCAAGAATATCGCGGAAAAATTAAACGCGGTTTCAGAGGGGGACAGACACCTTGAATATCTTTCGCCGAGCAAAGGTGTTGTAGCATCTACCTGGCTGACCGTTCCGTCAGGGGGACCTATGGGGTATTCTGTTGACGATCAAAACAGTCTTGTACCCGGATATGATATGCGGACTTCGACAGGTTCAGTCGGTGCAAGTATTACCGGAATGCTTGAAAATGTTTTAAAACCATCAAGTAATGCTGTTGGTATACCATTTTATGCAACCTCGGTAAAAGAATGGGAAATCAATAATCCGGACGCCAGAATAGAACATGCTCTCGGCATGGTTATTCCCAAGCAATGGTCCGCGCGGGTGTATCCTGCCGATTCGACCGATATTTTTATGAAGATGAACGGAGAGTACGGAAGCGATAACGCAAGAAACACGGGAAGTATTCCATACGGTGCACTTGTATACCTGGATAATGAAATTAATATTGACGGCTTATATGAAAACAACAAAATAAGTCTGCCTGCATATAAAATTTTAAAGGCAATGCAGGAGTACGGAGTGTATAACACCGATACCGGAAACAGCGGATGGATCTATACCACAACGGGAGTTGATGATTGGTTAAAAACAGGCGATGCAAGATATAATGTACCGAGCCAGGGGGATAAGCAGGGATGGCCGTATGTCATGAATGAGCTTCGCGCGTTCTTCCAGAATGATGTTTACTTTGCATTTGAAAGTGTTCCCAAAATGTATATCACTATTCCGAATGCACGCTACACAAGCCTTGATATAAACGGAGACGGAACGGTTACACAGGCAGACTGTGATAGTGTTTCGTCAAATATTGGCAAAGATGCGTCTGATTCTATTGCAAACTGCGATGTTACGAAGGACGGAAAGATCGATCATCAGGATGTCGAGATTTTTTACCGATATTTGAATGACGAACCGATGCATTCGGATAATTACTTTTTTGTGACCTACAAGGATCTTGACAGAACGCAAGGATACATTCAGGCATCCGGAGCATTTAAAATAGATAATGGTGTGACGCTTTCGGATGACAATTTAGTAAAGAAGATGAAGCAGGGAACCACGGTTTGCTTTTCTGCGTGTCCGGAGGCGGGATATGAATTTGTAAAATGGACCGGTGATTTTGAGGGCGAAACAGAACAATGCGTATGGGTGAAAGATGTTCAAAAACCGCTTGTTATCGGAGCAGAATTCAGAAAAATAGAGGAAATGTGCAGTCTGGACATTGAGAAAGAAGGGCACGGTGAAATAAAGGCTACGATGTATGAGCGTTGGGTAAAGACGGGAGAACCAAAACCAGAATATTTCAAAGGTGCGCTGGTGGAACTTGAAGCTGTCCCGGATGAAGGATATGTATTTGCAAAATGGGACGGAGATGCATCCGGCGTGAGCAGCAAGTTTCCGTTAATGCTTGACAGTAACAAGAAAGTGATTGCACAGTTTGTTCCGATCAGTGCAACCGGTGAGGCGGCATTTGAAAAGAATGCTTGGATATGCCCCGATAAATCCGCAGTTTCGGAAGTCGATTATACGGTAAACGAAGCCGATAAAAATGTTAAATTTATGACGTGGAACAAAAAGTATATTTTGGTTAATCAGAAGATAAATTTGCCTGAAAATTACACCTTGTTCATCGATTTAAAGCCCGGAAACACGACAAATAAGGGAGAAATTATATTTAATTACGAAAACATAAATAACTACTACTATTTGCGTTTTGATTCGACCGGCACGATGGAGTTTCGTAAAAAGTATAACGGCATCGATTCACCGATTAAGATTTATGATGGAGATGGAAAGTTTGTGAAAGACGGAGTTTCGTACAGCAAGCTTGCGTCAAGCTATGAAATAAGCAGAATAAACAATAAGTTTTCGATATGCGGATATGACAGTTATGGCAATCGTTGTGACTATTTTGACGGAATAAAAGAAGATTCTGTCAAAGGCAGAAATATCGGTGTCGGAAGCGTAAACAACGGCAGCTTCTTATACAAAAACATAAAGTATATTGATCGAGCTGTCAATCAGAAATAAAATTTTAGAGTAAAGGGAGAGAAACATGCACAGAAGAATTGTATCGATAGTACTGGTTTTGATGCTGCTGCTGACCGGCATTCCCAATATTATGACGGCAGCCGCACATGCCGATGTGGAACATGAGGAAACAGTTACAGCGGATACCATTGAAAACTGGACAGTAATCGGGAATAATTCTCCGCTGTACGAACTGACAGAAAACGGTTTTGAACAAAAAGCGGTGAAACGGCTTGAAGTGAGAAATAAAAATTACATGCCGACGGGAAACTACATCATGGATGCGGTTGTTAGAAGGCAGAAGCAAAACTACATAAATGTATTTTTCAATTCAACAGATGCAAGACAATACTATATCAAGATCATCAGCAAAAAAGGCGAAAACGATACGGTTCAGCTGATCAAAAAGGAAAAAACGGAAAGCATTATTGCGGAAAGTCAAACAAGCGGACAGATTCCGGATGCTGAAATAACGGTAAGAATATGCTATGACGCAGACGGTTTTGTCAGCACGCTGATATCAACGGACGGTGAAAATACTTTTAATAAGGTCTTAGACAGTGTTGCCTTAAATGAAAAAAATGAGCAGGGCTTTTTTGGGGCTCGGCTTGAATACACAAAAGGATATATCAAAAAATTCACTTTTTATAAGCCGTTGGAGGCCGCGCTTGATACAAGCGTAGACGCAGACAGCTTTGATATTGACGGTAGAATTAAAATTGTTTTTGACAAAGCTGTCGATGTCATATCACTGAATCCGGAAAATATTAAGGTGAGAAAAAACGGTGAAGAATTGGAAGACACGATGTATTCCGTTACTCAAGACGACGATAAGCAATCTGCCCAAATCATTTTTCATGACGGTGCGATTGACTATGAGGATGAGCTTGAAATTATACTTGGCATTGGCATTTTCATAAACGGAGAAAACTTTGGACTGTCTGCACAAAAAAAGATTGCGGTCAAAGTGTGTGATCTTCCTTTTGATTATCATTTTACTGATAACATCGGCGGTGATTTTTCAAATAATATCAATAAGAAGGTTGTTGTTGATGCACAAATCATAAACTCATATTTTGATGATGAAACCGAGTGCCTTGCCGTTTTAACCTTGGATAATTCCAATGGCAAATGCGTATGGGCAGAGGAATACAGCGTCAAATTATCTGCCGGAGTGAATAAGGTCGGCGGCGAAGAAGGAATCTCGCTGACTGTTCCGGAGCAAGCGGAAACGGGTGCAAAATTAAATATGCTGGTTTTGAACAAAGACGGCACGAAGATGATGTTTCCTGTCAGAAGCTATGACGGTGAAAATAAGGGAAGCGAGCCACAGTATAAAGTTGATGGAGAGACAATAACCATAAGCGGCAAAACGGAAAGCGGTTTGGCAAACAGGCGGGTAGTTCTTGTTTTAAGAGAAAGCAAAACACAGAAGATTGTGAAAGCAGAACAAATGCTGACAAGCAAAGACGGCGAATATGTGTTTTCGTTTGTGTTAAACGCGTCAGAGGGAACATTTGATTACAGTGTCGGCGGAGATGATAACGCCAAAGCCAAGACGGGAACGTTTTCCTATCTCAGTGCACAGAGTAAAAACGAAATGATTAAAAGAATCAATACGGCGGATTTGGCGGAAGAATTTGCGGAACTTGTAAGCGAAAGCATAGTAAAGCTTGGTGTTGCGACCGATAAGTTTATGAATCAGATTGATATGCAGCTGTTTTGCAGTGCCGTGATGGAAATGCGTCCGTTTAATGAAAGCGATGAGGCAAAATCGTATGTGGAACAGATGAGACGCGCGCTTGGGATGCAGGCATTTAAGCAGGGACGCCCTGAAGTTTTGTTTGATGCCGATCATAAGTTTAGCGGCGATGAATACTGTGGATTTTGTGATATGGACACCAAAAGCGAACTTAATATTGTAGCGTTGTTTAACAATCATCTGACTGACGCCGGAAGAACAAAAGTTGTGAAAGCGTTAAAAAACGATTCTGAAATCGAGAGCTTAAATGATGCGTATGATGCTTTTGCAAAGGAAACGGTTTTATATGGGCTTACCAATTGGAATGTGGAAGGAAGCAGTCATATAAAATCTTATCTGAACCGATATGCAAAACTGATCGGTTTTGATTTGATTTATTATAACGATTTATCCGACACCGCTGCAATTGATGAAAAAATTGCTGCACACAGAGACTTTGCATCGGTAAGCGAGTTCAATGCTTTCTTAAGCGGTGAACTGAAAAAATATGACGTTGCGGCATATACATACAACTTTTCATCAAAGGACAAAACTGACTCTGACTGGGATATTGCGTTTACAAAGGGAACAGTGAATTATACGGACGGAAACGGCTTATATTCTGCTGAGCGGTTAAGAGGCAGAGCAATCAGCCCCATGTCGGTTTCTGGGGATTATTCAGTTACGATGACGGGAAGCAAGAGTTATAACAGATTTAGATTGTACTATTGCTTTACGGATGACAGCAATACATACTATGTTGATGTTGAGCCGACTCAGGTGAGTATCAAAAAAGTAAAAGACGGAAAAGAAACGACGATTGCACCGGCAAAAGCAATCGGATTTACCACCAACGCGGAAGTTGATGTTGAGGTGATATACAGTTCTTTAAACGGAGTTTCTGTTGTGGTGAGATCCGGCGATAAGGCGGTTTATCCCATCAGCAATATCAAGGATAACACGTTTGCATCGGGTAAATTCGGCTGCGGAATATGGGATACGCCCGGATACCTTAAGGAAATAGTACTGAAACGTTATCTTTTGCCCAATGACAGTGCATTTGACCGTCAGGATGTTTCGGTGGATAAACCAATCGAGATTGGATTTAATTACATGATTGACGAGGATACGCTGAATGCTGATAAGATAGGTTTCTATCGGTCAGCGGACGACAGCGAGATTGCGCTGCGTGAGGTAAAGGTTGACGGAAAGAAAATCATCCTCACGCCGAGTGAGACGCTGGATTACAAAACACAATATACAATCCGGATTGACCGAGAGGCATGCGGTGTTAAAAATAGCTCGGCGGGGCTGATGTCGGGTGTCGATATCGGGTTTAGGACAGAAGCAAATGACATTGATGTAACAGAATTTTACGGAAAAGTCGGGGATGCGGATGTTTTTTCGCAGGATATGAATGTGTATAACGGAACATACACAAGCAATACGGATCTTAGCAGTATGGCCGGTCAAAATGTGGATGTGTACTTAAAGATCATGAACAGTGCTGCGGTTACGAAAAATGCCAGGGTCATTGTTTCACTCCTTAACGCAAGCGGTGAGGTTGTTGAAACAAGAACGGTTGTGACAACGCTTTCGGCAAACCGAGAAATGTATGTCGGAAAGGATGGCGCGTCCGTTACAACTATGCCGTTAGGAAGTTTTTCGATTCCGGATTATCTTGGGGAAGGTGCAAGGTTTCGTTTTGTCGTTTTCGAGCGTGATAAGTTAAACACGCTTTACCCCAAAGAGTCGAAATGCGGCAGAATGGAATACAGTGTTACACTTACCTATGATACAGTTGAAATTACCGGTATTGCGGCGCACGGCGAAATCATTCCGGTTGCGATATATGATGATAATCATGATCTGCATTGTGCAGATTATGCGATCGCAGATAGAGATGGAAATTTCAGTATGCGAATCCCCATGAATACGGCAAACATGCAAAGCGGAGTGTTTGAGATTTGCGTAGGAAACGGTTCTGATATCCAGAAGTTATATATTGCAAGTGATGCGGAAAAAAATGAAACGGTTAAAGCTGTGAACATGGGAAGTGTGTCGGAAATTGTGCAAATACTGAGCTATGAGCCTGATGTAATCGGCATCAGCAATACGAAGGCAGGTATTTTTAAAATGCTTGACAAAAACGAACTTGCACAATTTGTATATGATCGGGCGAAAAGTGCAAAATTCAACGAATCAGACGGTGCAAATGAGCTTCAAAGATATATCGATCAAGCTTGTACGCTTTTGGCGTATTATCATGGACTTGACTCTATGCTCTATGATGCCGGCGGTGAATTTTTGACGGATTATGTGCTCGACCCTAAGAAGGATGCCGAGGTATATGAGGTTTATGAAAATCTGCTTTCCGAAGACGGACAAAAAAATGTGCGAACCAACCTTATGGGAAACCACTATAAAGAAGATTGCGAATGGTTTGAAAAATTTAATGAGCAGGTTTTAATAAACGGCATTACAAAATGCAGTCGCGACGGAATTGCACAAATCAATGGGCTATTGCACAGCATTGGCTCCAAAACCAATCCGGTACTGAATTTGCGCGACTATGATATCATTGAAAAAACGGATCAAAATTGGGTGAATTTGCAGCTTCTTACGGGAGGATATACTAATATAGCCGAACTTCAGGGTAAGATTGATGCGTATGTAAAAGAAAAAACGCAGACATCAGAACCAAATTCACCATCATCCGGTGGCAGCGGTGGCGGCGGAAGAACCGTTTCCGTCAATGTATCCAATGCGATTTCGAGAGATGATTTGGATGACGCAAGCCAAAATGAGGATTTTTTCTGTGATTTAAACGGCTTTGATTGGGCTAAGAACGCCATTCATATGCTGGCGCGGGCCGATATCATAAACGGTGACGGCAATGGCAAATTCAATCCCGGCGCATCAATTAAAAGGGAAGAATTTGTCAAGATGATTGTTTTGGCGTTTGGGTTAAAACCCGTCAGAAAGCATGTTGTTTTTTCGGATGTAGATGTAAACGCGTGGTATTATGATTATGTTTGTACTGCAGCGGATTTGGGTATTGTAAACGGAATCGGTGACAATCGTTTCGGTACAGGTGAACCGATTTCAAGAGAAGAAGTGTGTACAATCATATACCGGATATTGAATGCATCGGAAGATGCAAATGATTATTTAACCGGTTTTTCGGACAGGAATGAAGTTAGCGAATGGGCGCTTCCTGCTTTGAATTATCTTGTAGCAAAAAATGTGATAAATGGTGTAAATAAAGACAGTATTGCGCCTGCTGATTTTTGCAATCGTGCACAGACAGCTAAAATCGTGTACCTTGCACTTCAGATTAACAGATAGGAGAGTGTGTGGATGAAAATAATTTGCAGATTATTAAAGGTTATGCTCTGTTTTTGTGTAGCAATGACGTCTTTTGCCGGATTCACGGCTGATGCGGAAGAAAATGTTGTGGTTGATAAGGTGTTTGGCAAGGAAGACGCCGCGGAAACGCTCTTGTCGGATTGGGAAATTCCTGAGGGGTGCTATTTTTCAGAATATGGCTTGACGTCAAACCAGTTTGGGAAAAATATATTTTATAAACAGGAAATGGAAGGAAAATATCAGTTTACATGCTCATTTAAGCTATTGTTCCGTTGTCAGCCGCGCATCTTCTTTAACTACATTGATGAGAAGAATTATTGTTTTGCAGAGCTTACTCCGACACAAAATGCTGTCAGAATTATTACCGTTGTTGATGAAATAAGATACACAGAGGCGGAGAAAATTTTACGCAATGTGGATTTTGGTTATGACACTGTGTATAAGCTTAAAATGTTGGTGAACGGAGGTAGTGGATATTCACTTGATCTTGCATTTGATGATCAGGAGGTAGCCGTATTTGAGAATATCTATCTTGAACATACCCAAACCAACGGAAAGGCGGGATTTTACAACGGAGATAATCCCTTGCAGCTGATGTCATTTAAGTTGGTTGACATGGGAAATACCGATTATGTAATCCCGGAAAAAAACGGTTCGGACGATGAGAAAACAAACGAGGATAAAGTGCAGAATCAGAAAGACGGCAATCAAAATGAGAACCATGATCAAAATAATCCGCCTGATGACACCGAAACTGATGAAACCGTGGATAAGTATGCGCTTGATTATCTTGCCAACCTAAAGGTATTTGACAGTTCCGATAAGGCAGCGGCTTCAATAACGCCGGAGGAATATAAGAGCGTTTTTGGGAAATTGAAACTTTATACCGATGCTGAAGGTGAAAGCGTAACTCCCGATCAGGCGGTTAGGGATATCATAAGGGCACTTGGATATGATTGTTTGGTTGATTATAAAAATACCTATTATCAGCAGGCAGCAAAACTTTCACTGTTTGACGGAATTGATTTTACAGGAGATGTGCTGAAAAAATATCAGCTGGCAAAACTGATTTACAATGCCTTGGATGTTCCTATGATGCTGATGACAACCGTAGATAAAAACGGTACGCATTACAGGATAAGTTCGGACGATGATTTGCTGAGTAATGCTTTAAACCTGGATACTGCTTACGGAGTTTTACAGGATGACGGAGTGTATTCGCTTTACGGAGAAAGCCGTGTCGAAAAAAATGCGATTAAGGTTGATAACGTGGTATATAAGAATGAGCATGATTTTAAGATTGATTATGTAGGGCATTATGTAAAGGTCTATTATAAAAATGACGGCGCAGAGAAAAATGTTTTGTTTCTGTCAAAACAGAACGAGGATACAGATATTACAATCAAGGCAGAGGACTTTGTTTCCTATCGTAATTATGTTATCTCGTACAACGGAAAAAACGGAAAGATGAAGCAGATGACATTTGGAAAAAATGTTCCCGTCATCAAGAACGGACAGCTTTTAACATCATTTGAACAGTCAGATTTCATCATGTCAAACGGAGAAATTAAAGTGACAAGGGATGAAAATGGGAAGATATGTGCAGTAATCATAAAAAGCTATACCGATTTGGTTGTAAACAAAAAGGACAATGAAAACAGTGTTGTTTATAATATGTTTGCAGAGTATTATACCGACAGTATTATGAACAGCTTAGACTTTTCGGACATGGACTATGTAAAAGTAATTGGTGCGGATGGCAATGAAATAGAGCCGGATGAAATCGAGGAAAATGACATTTTAACGGTAACCAATGGCAGCAATTATATCGTTGCATATGTGTCTAAAACAAGGCAAAGCAACTTTAACATTAAAAAAATAAGCCAAAGCGGCGATGATACAATTGTGTCCGACGGAGTCCATGATTACAAGCTGAACAGGTCTTATTATAAATGTTCCTATGCAAGTGATTTAAAGCTTGGCACGGAAATGAATTTGTGGATCAATCATTTTGGTGATATTGTATGGGCGAAAAAGTGCGAAAGCACAGACCTACAATATGGGATTCTTGTGGATTTTGCAGTACTGGGGGCTTTTGAAACCTCTGTGGAGATCGCGATATTTAAAGAGGATTCCCAAAAGAAGATTTACACGGTAAGCAATAAGTTGGTGTTCGTTAATCAGCAAGGGGAAAAATTGACAATTAAATCAGAGAACCTGCCGGCATTGCTGTCAGGATTTCATGAAATGATTGCCTTTGAGGCAAATGACAACGATGAAATAACCTACCTTGAGCTTCCGCTTGAAAAGTGGAAGAATGGGCACAATAGCAATCTTGTAAAACTTGTTGACCGGAGTGTAAGCGGCGCCTATCCATACAGAAGAAATACCTATGCTTTTGAACAGAGTTATTTTCTCAATAATAACACAGAATTCTTCTGTGCAAAGTCCGATGCAGCAGATAGTATTGATTCGTACGGAAGATTAGCGGGAAGCTATGGTGATTTGCTGATTAACGATACTTCGTACAAGTTTAATGCGTATTCCAAGGGGGACAGCAATCTCTGTGATTTTGTTATACTGTATGACTATTATGACGAAACGCAGAAATTTCCAAAGGGCGGACAGCGTGTTGCGATTGTTACTGATGTGTATCAGACAATTGATCTGACGGGGGAAATATATTATCAAATAGCCTTAAACGATGGAAATAACTATCGCTGCGATGATATCAGCAAGTGTATGGATTTGTATACCTGCGGCACGGATCATCCTGTTTATTACACCTTACAGCAGGGAGATATGATTAATTATACATTCAATCCGATCACCCAAAACATAGAAACCATTATCATTGTTTATCGGTCAACGGTGGGGGTTCCGAATTCGGACTGCAAAGGATATCTGCTCGGCGGTTCTGACGGTGACGGAACCGTCAAAGGATTAAAACCAAACCCGGTCGGCGTAGCGGGCGGAACCTATAAAGTCGTTGAGGACGGAACATCGTATACCACGGGCGGAAAATATAAGAGATATATGCTTGCATGGGTATACAGAAAATCTATGGAAGGCATCACTGTTACCACGCAGAACCTTGAGAAGGAAGAATATCGGGAAGACGAAAATTATTTGACAGAGACTTACCATATGAGCCTTAATAACTTTTATCGATACAATCCGTATCACTGCGTTTACAATCCCAGAAACGGAATGGTAGAGGTCATGGGCAAGACAACCTCGCTGGATGATTTTAAGGATTTTGTGACTTATGGAAGTGACTGCTCCAAAGTTTTAATTGTTGTAAACGGAACAGAGATGACAATGCATCTTATAAACTAAGATAATAAAAGGGGGCTCTTGGTAAACATGAGAGATACTGCTGCCATTATTGAGCAAAAGGGAAAAGAACGGAAAAAGTTTAAACTGATAAAGGCGAATGCACATATATACATTATGCTTATCCCGGTCATTTTGTACTATTTGATTTTTGCGTACATTCCAATGTACGGAATATCGCTGGCGTTTAAGACGTATAAGCCGGGCGGACTTTATAATTTGTTGTTTGGCGGAAATTGGAATAATTTTGAATACTTTAAAACACTTTTCTCAGACCCGTTGTTCTTTCGTGCATTCCGAAATACGCTGATCATCAGCGGAATGAATATCTTAATATACTTTCCGCTGGTCATTGTATTCGTACTTATGCTTAATGAACAGAGAAGCGTTAAGTTTAAAAAGGCGATTCAGACCATAACATATATGCCGCACTTTTTTTCGTGGGTTATTATAGCCGGAATTGTAAGACAGCTTCTTACGGTAAACGGCGGTGTTGTTGCAAATATGCTGAGCGTATTCAATAACGGGACGCCTGTTTCGCTGATGACAGACCCAAAGGCGTTTCGATGGGTACTACTGGTATCAACCACATTTAAAGATATGGGATGGGATACGATTATCTATCTGTCCGCGCTTGCAGGCATTCCTATGGAACTATATGAAGCTGCAGAGGTAGACGGCGCAAATCGATTTAAGAGAATGCTTCATATTACAATACCCGGAATATTGCCGACAATATGTACGGTATTGCTTCTTAAAATATCGTTTATGGTGAACGGTTCGTTTGACCAGGTGTATATGATGTATAATTCATCCGTTTATGAGACGGGCGATATTATTGAAACCTATCTGTTCAGAGCCGGCGTTACTAACGGCGAATTTGGGTATTCAACGGCAATGGGACTGACAAAGGCTATGATATCCGGCGTGCTGCTGATAAGCTGTAACGCACTCAGCAAAAAAGTTGCCGATGCGGGAATATATTAAGGAATGTGGGGTGAAGAAGAATGAGAAAGAAATTTACTGCTTTTGACGGAATTAATACTTTGATTATGATTGTGATAACATTTTTGGCATTATACCCCTTATGGTATATCATTGTAATCTCTTTTTCAACCGAGAGCGGATACTACAAAGATATCTATCATATCATACCGAATTCCTTTACGTTTGAAAACTACAAGGCGATTGTGCGCGAAAAGGTTGTGTTTGCAGCTTTCGGTCAGTCGGCAAAGGTAACCTTGGTCGGTACTGCATTCTCTCTTGTGCTCACCGCTTTTGCAGGCTATGCGTTTTCAAAGACAAGACTTCCCGGCGTCAAAGTTTTATTTAAGCTTGCGTTGGTGACTATGTATGTGAGCGGCGGCATAGTTCCCATGTATCTGCTGATTACCAATCTCGGACTTAAAAATACAATATGGTCGCTTATTCTTCCGGGAATGATCAATACATACAACGTGATTTTGATGAAAAATTATTTTCAGGCATTGCCGATTTCACTGGAAGAAGCGGCGAAAATTGACGGTGCATCCGAGTTTCAGACGTTTTTGA
>ERZ1034952.2726-NODE-2726-length-12647-cov-10.268504_pt1 | contig 12647 bp, 16 predicted proteins | sample MGYA00520625_ERZ1034952 | MGnify/ENA primary metagenome ERZ1034952 (study PRJEB33766, sample SAMN09781773) | gut metagenome | biome: gut microbiome | host: Homo sapiens | place: Madagascar | study: EMG produced TPA metagenomics assembly of the PRJNA485056 data... | reverse complement strand
GAAAAGATATGATGGATTCTCATAATAAACGCTGCTGTTATAATCATCTATTTTAGGGCTGATAAAAGAATTATAGACTTTTATCAATGCATCTATTACTGCTATATTTTCTTCATCTGAAACCTGTTTAATCAGTCTTTTATACACTTTACCAATATCCCAATATGTTGGAATCGAATATTTACAATCTCCTACATTGTCGAAGGTTCCTTTTTTTATATGTGCCTCTTCTACAAAATCATCACATACACGTTCTATATTGTCACAATGATACACATCCGCCAGATCATATATTCTCTCTAAACGTTCTTTTCCTAACTGATTTACTACATCTGCCCTGACATTTTTTGTCCTTCTGGCAATATAATCAATCAAACTGCACGTATAAAAAAGATCATTGTCTTTCTTAGGCTCACGTCCTTCACCTACCATTACAATACCTCCTCATAACCACGATATTGCAGACATTCCAGTGCCTCATCTGTACAAAATACAATCTGATGTGTTGGATATTTGAATCGAGCCAATGCCCAGAATTGCTCTCTGGTAATAACGCCATCCATATAATCAGTAACAAAATTATAAATTTGATCATCTGCCATTGCTCCAATTACAATATCATAATCATGCTGTTGTCCACTACGACAGGCAATGATAAAATCAAGCCATTCTTCTGTCATTTCTTTAAATTCTTTTATATTCAAATCATCATGTAATCTTACTTCATAAATTGAAACTATTTTGGTACTATATCGTTTCGCCCATCTCTGCGCCTGTTCCTTAATTATTGTGCAATAAAATCCTGTTCCGAAATCTTTCGTATTCTTTCCTGTTCGTATTTCAGGATGTTCCACTGGCTGATAGCCACCATGATATACTGTCATTATACCCATGTCTGATACCTCTTTCAGTTCACATCGAATGTCGTTCATCAAAACTCCATATCATTAAAAACATCATAAACTATTGTCTATACCACTCGTTTTACTCTACTATCTTCGCAATTTTGTCCCCAACACATCAATATATATTGTAGCAAAATAGCATTTTATAATCAACAATTTTGCCCTTTTCAGAGGACGCTGTCTGGAGTATAATAAAACCGATTGAAAATTACTGAAAGGCATGGTGATTAACATGAAATTAAAAGAATTACAGGACGCTATGATTGCGGCTATGAAAGCAAAGGATAAATTCAGAAAGGATGCTATCGCAGCTTTAGTATCTGCCGTTAAGAAAAAGGGCATTGATGCAGGCTGTCGTGAGGATATTCCTGACGAGATGGCTAATGAAGCTATCTTAAAGGAGATTAAATCTGTAAAAGAGCAGATTGATACCTGTCCGGCTGACAGAACAGAGCTTCTGGAGGAATATAAGAAACGCTACGAAATTATGAGCGAATTTGCTCCTAAAATGTTATCTGCTGAAGAAGTCGCTGCTATTCTGCAGGAGAAATTTGCTGATGTCCTTGCTACTAAGAATAAGGGACAGATTATGAAAGCCGTTATGGGCGAGTTAAAAGGCAAGGCTGATGGTAAGGTCATCAATCAGGTTGTTGCTGATTTAACGAAATAAATATCATATGCTATTAAAAAGGGACGGTTATTCCGCCCCTTTTCCTTTATATATGATACCGCTCTATTACACATTGATGCTGTTTGCCAAATCTTCCTTCGCCTCATTCACATACTTCAATGCATTAGCTCTGTTTGCTGCCTTTTCTTCTTCTGTGACCTGGCGGATGACTTTTGCCGGGTTGCCAAAAGCCAGGCTTCCATCCGGTATATGGGTATTCTGTGTCACTAAGGCACCTGCACCGATTATGCAGTCTTTTCCAATAACTGCGCCATTTAAAACAATGGCTCCCATTCCAATTAAAGAGTTATCCCCTATCATACAGCCATGAACTACTGCACTGTGACCTATGGTCACTCCATTGCCGATTGTGACCGGGTGCGTATTCTCCGTGTGTACAACTACATTATCCTGAATATTTGTCTCATCTCCAATGGTAATAGAGTTGGAATCTCCACGGATAGTAGCATGATACCACACACTCGCATCTTTTCCCAGCTTCACATTACCCTTGACAATAGCTCCTTCTGCTATATATTGCTCTTTTAGTGTATTCATATGCTTATTGCCCCTTTCTAATATAAGATAACTATTCAAAGTATATACTTATAAGCAACTTGACGCCAGTAGAAATTTGCATTACGACACATAAAAAGGCAGCTGCATGCGCTGCCTTTTGCCTGTCTGCATCTAATTAATCAGATATTTTATTTAATACGAAGTCATCCACAGTACCCCAACTGTTGACATTACATTTCATACGGATGCCTATTGTCAGTGTACCATCCGTAACCTGAATCTCAGGGATGGTTGGATTCTTCCAGTCATTATAAGTTGTTACCATAAAGGACTGTGTCTGCTCTCCATCGCCGGTAACTGCATACAGCTCCATCTGGGCATCTGCTGACATATCACCGCCCTGTGCAAAAGCTGACAGTCTGTATGTTCCTGCTTCCAGATCTGTGAATTCCTGTTCAATAGAGAAATCCATATCAGAATCTCCTGACCAAAAGTGGAATGCAATATCACCTGTATGGGCATCATCTGTCTTGTTCTGGTAGTCTGTAGGATTGCTGTCTCCTTCATATGTAACTTTCCACATGGAAGTATCTGCATCTTCAAAGCTTGGATTCTGTACCAGGTTCTTTAACACTACTTTGACATGGCAGGTTACAGAATATCCACCATCTACAGAACCTTTGATATCATATTCACCATCCACATTAGGGTCAATTGCTGCAATCTGTGTCTCATCCCAGGTTACATCTGCCTGTGTGTTAGCTGCATGATTGTTGTAAATCACATCTACCTGCTCTGGAAGTTCAATTGCACTGCCTGCGTTGCAGGTTACAGATACGTCAGATACATAATCAACTGCCAATGGCACATCATGTCCATCTTTTAAATACTTGAATACATTCAAGGATGGTAATGGATGACCTGTAAAATCAAACATTGCCTGGTTATCCCAAGAGCATCCACCATAATATAAACCGGCATCATCAGGATCATAATCGGAAGCATAGCTGCTTGCCCAGCCGCTACCGTATTTTTCCCAAATAGGGGAATTATCAGCTGTTGCAGGTCCTACCGGAATCCATGTACCTTCCCAATAGAATACACCCTCCAGCCCGGCTTCATTGGCTGCTGCACATACATCACGCACCATAGTTGCCTGACTCTGTACGGTTGCCGGATAGCCTTTTACAATATCATCTGTACCTACCAGACTGTTACCTGAACCGTCTCCGTCTTCAGAGGTATAACAATAGGAAGTTTCTGCAATCATAACCTTCTTATTATAAGTCTTCTGAATATACTTTGAAATTCTCTGCATGTTATCGAAGCTGCCATCCCAGAAAGGATAATAGGATAATCCCATGATATCATAATCTACATCATTGTTCTGTAAATTAGATGCCAGACTGTCAATTTCCCCATTGCTTTCAATATTGGTATAATGAATTACTACCTGTATGTCTTTATTGTAAGTATCCGCAATCTCACGGACAGCCTTAGTTCCGGACTTCAGAAGCTGTGTTACGTCAGGCAGATAATATTCACCAGCCATGCCATTGTTGATTTCATTACCAACCTGTACCATCTCAACATCTACTCCTTCCTCAAGAAGCTGTGTCAGACTGTCTTTGGTGTAATCATACAAAGCATCACACTTCTCGTCAATTTCCATGCCTTCCCATGCCTTAGGTGCATGCTGTCTCTTAGGGTCAGCCCAGAAATCAGAATAGTGGAAGTCAATGCATACTTTCATGCCATATTCTGTTGCGCGCCTGCCCAGTTCGATTGCTGTTGGCAGATCATTATTGCCTCCGCCATAGCCATTGCCGTTCTCATCATACGGATCATTCCACACTCTCAGACGAATGTAATTCACACCTGCTTCTGATAAAGTCATGAATACATCCTGTTCCTCACCATCAAAGTTATAATATTTTACACCGCTGTTCTCAAGTACCAATACGGCAGAAGCATCCATACCACGGATAAAATCATCTGAGATTCCCTCAACAGGTTCTACATAGATATCTGTTACATCTGCAACTGCAGTTGCTTCTTCTGCTTCCTGCGTTGTCTCCTCCTGTGTTGTTTCTGTTGCTTCCTGAGCTTCTGTCGTTGCCTCCGTCTGTGCTACAGCTTCTTCACTGCTGTTTCCACACCCTGCTAATGCTGTTGAGCAAAGGCTGACACTGATACATAATGCCAGAAATTGCTTTTGAAATCGTTTCATAATTGTAGTCCTCTCAAACTCTTCAAATATACCTTCTGTTCCGGTGTAATCCGATAGCTCTCTACTGCCTTCTGAATGGTCTTTCGATGTACCCAGTCTGACAGCACCCTCTTCTCCAGATAGGGAATCGCTGCCTCCCACTGCTTCGCCAGCGCCGTTGCAAGATACCAGGCAATCATCATATTGACATAGTATTCCTCTGATTGTACCGCTGCTGCCCATTCCAGATATTGCGGTTCAAAATCTTCATCCAGATACAGTCTCATCAACATACCTATTCCATAACGTACTGTATAAGTGTGTTCTGATGCAATCCACTGTCTGATCTGTGGCAGAAGTTCAGCTTTGTGCTTTGCAAAACATGCAGGTTCTGAGAAATCGCAAGTTGCCCAGTTATCTATATATGGCAGGAAACGATTCACTTCCCGTAAGCATGTCTCATAATCCTTTATCTGTGTAATGAGCAGCATATGCAGATTGTTCTCTTCATAATATTGATGTGGCAGTTCCTGCAGGAAATCCTGCAATTGTGGATCTTTTGCAAAATTTTTGGCAAATTTACGAAGAACCGGAACCCTGATTCCTATCACATTCTCTTTGCTGATATTCGGCATCAGTTTACTGTGGAAATCACGATATTTTAAATCCTGCAGTGCAAACAACTGCTCCTGTACCTCTTTCATAGTCTGCTTTCTCCTTATGCACGATTCTGGAATGTCTTTTTCACCATGATATACATTAACACAATGAAAAACAGCACAAAAAATGGCATTAATGCCACGGAAATATGATTTGCAATCAAGCCAAATACCGGAGGCATAAAGGTAGAACCTACATAGGCACTTGCCATCTGAATGCCAATGATTGCCTGTGAATTCTGTGCGCCGAAGTTATTCGGTGTTGCATGTATAATAGAAGGGTACACCGGTGCGCAGCCAAGTCCCATCACGACCAGCCCACCAAGTGCTGCCGCATCTGTCTTCAGCGGAAGAATCATTGCGATGCATCCAAGTAATAAAATACCGGTTCCTATACAGATCAGATTATAATCGCCAAGTTTCTCTGTCACAAGACCTGATAAGAATCTTCCTGCTGTGATTCCAATGCAGAACAGGGAGGCAAATGCCGCCGCTTTCTGCGCTGTTACGCCTTTTGCTCCTACCAGATAACTACTGGACCATAACAATAACGTGGATTCTAATGAGCAATAGGAGAAAAAGCCAAGCAATAACTGTGGAACTCCCTTGATCTTCAATGCTCCCCGGATACCGATCACTGCTGCCTGCTCTGCCTTTTGCTCATTTGCCTTGCGATTGACCTTCCATACAGGAAGTGTCACGAGCAGAATCACCGTAATGCCCATTTGCAGAAAAGACACCATGCGATAACCATTCTGCCATACCGACGTAGTCAGGGCATAGCTCATGATATAAGGGCTGATGATCGTACCCACGCCCCAGAAACAGTGAAGCCAGCTCATATGTCTGGAATTATAATGCAATGCGACATAATTGTTCAGTGCGGCATCTATGGCTCCTGCCCCCAGTCCGTATGGAATCCCCCACAGACACAGCATCCAGAAGGCTGATGCCGTGGAAAAGCCATACAGTGCAATTGCGGTCAAAAGGACACTACATACCGTTACAATATTCACTCCCAGTTTCTTCGTCAACCTCTCAGACATCAGGCTTGAACATATTGTTCCAAACGAAATGATCATTGTCACTGCCCCCGCATAAGACAATGGCACCTGAAGCTCCTGATGGATCACAGGCCAGGCTGATCCTAATAAGGAGTCTGGCAGCCCCAGACTGATAAACGCCAAATAAATCAACAACAATAATAAAGTATACATTACTCTCTGATTCCCTTCATCACAAAATTCATTATCTCTTTTCCGTCAAAATCTTTCCACAGGAAAGTTCCATCCTCCAGTGTCATATATCCATGCCAGCTGTCTTCCTTGGGCATAGACACAGAACCGGGGTTGAGATAAACATATTCCTCATGTTCTACACATTTTGGAACATGGGTATGTCCATGCAGCAGGATATCTCCCTTATGTAAAGGTGGCAGATGCTCTTCATTAAAATGATGTCCATGAGTTGCATATACAATGCCTTTTCCCAATTCCAGCACACAATAATCTGCCATAATCGGAAATTCCAGCACCATCTGGTCTACTTCCCCATCACAGTTACCACGTACACACAAAATATCCTGCTTGCGTGCATTCAGCATGGCAATGACCTGTTTAGGGGCGTACTCTGTGGGCAGGTCATTTCTCGGCCCATGGTACAAAATATCTCCAAGCAGAAGCATTCTGTCTGCCTTCTCCAGATCATATGCTTCCAGCAACTTTCTACAATAATAAGCTGATCCATGCAGATCAGATGCAATTAACCACTTCATAGCCTGACTTCTCCTTTTATCAAATGCAAATAAATATACAGCACCAAAAGAGACGCCTGGGCGCCTCTTCATCTTAATTCAGCATTATTTCTTTTTAAAAATTCTATATCATTCCCATACTGACTGGCAAGCTCAGCATCATTCTCCATAAAAAGCTCATACTCCTGTGGTGCTATCTTAGCTGGCTTCTTTCTCTCATATATTGTAAGATTCCAGGAATGTTTACATTTCTTACATCTATAGATCAACCATACATCCACACGATTACCATTGGCATTGACTCCATTCTTGTATTTTTCACATATTTCATGGTTTCTCATCCCATAATATTGCCTGGACTTGGTCTGACTTCCCCAGTCTTTCTTCTCCCTGCATGGAATATATATACTCTTTCCACTGACATATTGCTGAATAGTCTCTATTAATTCTCTGGGCAGAATCTCTTCTGCTCTTAACTGGCTCATGATAATCCTCCTGTCTTTGTTTTGGGATTCATCTGAGCTTAACTATTCATCTCTTTATTTTAAGCTCAGACTACTGAGCCATAACGTATCTGTTTCTCATATAATTTTGCTCCCTTCCATGTTCATACCTCTATCGTACAGGTTAATAGCCGTTTTCGCAACCTCATTTTTATTTTACAAAAGAACTTGTTCCTATTGTTATTATTTGAAGTAATTCTGTATCACACACTCATGTACCTTTCCCGCTTCGTCACGGATCAGTACATCCCATTCGTCAATGATTACAATAAATTTATTCCCTGTTGTAGCATATATATAGGACATAGCCCCCTATGCAGTCTGCACTGTTTCAGGAATGATGTTTTTCATTTGGTTCTAAACTTCCATCTCTTTCCAGACCTTTTCAAACAATCCATGCACCCATACATACTGGTCATTTGTCTCTTCACAATCTATAGTCTGCTGCTCTTCCTCTGTCAGCTTCTGCTTTATTGCTGCATAGCTGTCACCTTCCAGACATTCCATGATAAAATAGGAACTCCCACTCAAAAAAGAATTCTCTCATAAATCTGCTGCTTTTCTAATCTGTTTTTGGTAACATTATAGCTCATACCTGTCTCCCTTTTATGTATGAAATTTCTTTCCCATTTTATATTCCGCAATCTGTCCAACCTGTTCAAAGCCGATTCTTTGATACAGCCGATTAGATGCCGGATTGTCTGCATCAGCATACAACATTATCTCATTTTCATTCTGTTGCTCGTTTCTGCACATTTCAGAAACCAACATTCCTGCATATCCCTTTCCCCTTTATTAACCGCCTATAATTCCATTGCATAGAGTCTGACCTCATCTATTCTATAACAATATTCAGATATTTCCTCACGCCGTGAAGGTTTTGCCTCAAATATCTTTTCCAAATTTCTTTTGCCATAAATATAACATGTTTACAGACAGTAAATCCATTCTTTTCATAAAATTTTGGCATCGGGGCACAATCAACTATATCTGCTCATCCACCCCTGCGATATGTACCAGTCTGTCAGCCACGTCTTCTACCCTCAGAAAAGCATTCTCTGCCTTATCGCTCACTGTCTTCTGGCTCTTACCCTGTTCCACTACATGACCTGTCTGCTCCCGGAGACTTGCCACCAGTTCCTGCATCCGCTCAGAAGTATCCCCAAGTTTATGTGCAAAATTCTCTGTCTCCTCGCAGGCTTCCAATACCTGCATAGCCATTTTTCTGGAATCCGTCTGCATTTTACCGATCTGTTCTGCCTCTTGTCTTGCTCCATCAATCTGTGAAAGTCCTTCCTCTATTGAAGTAACATTTCGCTTATTCGCATCCTGAACCTTTTCCAGAAGTTCTCCTATATTGCCTATGATTCCTTTGATGGACTCACTTGCTGTCTTGGAATCCTCTGCCAGAACCCGCACTTCTTCCGCTACTACAGCAAAGCCTTTACCATGTTCTCCTGCTCTTGCTGCTTCGATGCTTGCATTCAATGCCAGAAGATTCGTCTGTGCGGTAATGCTTCCTATGGTCTGTGCAAATTCTGACACTTCATCCATAGCGTTCTGCAACCGATCAATAGAACTCTCTGTATCTGTAGCATTCTCCCGCATCTTCTCCATGCTTGCTGCAGTATCTGTCATATATGTGATATATTCACCCAATTTTTCATAAGTATCACCTGCAATGCCGACCATCTGATTACTTTGCTCTCTAGCACGTAACTCTGTCGATGCATGATTACACTCTTCTACAAGGACGGCTATCTTTTGTGTGGTATTCAGACTTTCCAGAACTTTTCGGGCTCCCCCAGCGATTTTAACACATACCAGCGCCATAACAATATTTTCAATTAAAAATCCAACACTTCTGCTTACAAACCATGTAAAATTCGTATCAAATTCTACCTGTTGCACCCCTTTCGAGCGTAAAAATAGGGAAAGTACCAGAAAAAGATAACTGAATATAGAAGTCTGCAAGGTCAGCTTCTTATCATAATAGAAAATGCTGAACACTATAGGAAGCGCATAGGTCATATAAATTCCTACAGCCGCATTGCTCGCCATAATAGTCAGTAAAGCACACAATGCCACCAATACTATGTATTTCAATACATTTGATGGAACGCCCGCTTTATATGCAATAGTCGGTCCCATCGTCACGATCAGCCCAATGCCTGTCATGACCAACAGATCTGAAATCTCTGACTGAAGCAATCCCACTGCCGAAAAAATCATAATCGCCGGGAAAGCCAGCGTAAAATTCTGACCATATTCAGGGTTACTTTTACTTCGTTTTCATGAAAAAACTGATAATCTCTACTCTCCATACTCTCTTCCTTTCGTACTTTATAATTTATACACAAAACGCAGACCCATTTTCCAAAAGAAAACAGCTCTGCGTCTTAGCGTCTGGCTTATATTCTATTCTTATGCATGAGAAAGCTCCGGGAAATAAAGCTTCTCCCTCTCGATACTTTCCAGTTCCTGTCCTCTATAAAACAAGCGATAGTCATCACTTCCATCGTAGCGTTCTGCGATACACATATGCATATCCTCCTGAACAGGTGTAAAACCCAATCGGCACTTATGATATTTACCACCTATTCGTGACAGAACATCCGAGAGTAGCACTTTGTTCTCACATATAATACTTTGCAAAAGCAGGGTATCTTCCTCCATCTATGCAACAATGAAACAGTCCATATCCTTTGCATAATATACGTTTTCCATATCTGCTGTATAGAACATCTGAAGCCCAAATTTATTGAGCTGCTCCATGGATGAATGAACTGCACTGTAGCGAACCATATCCATGTATTTCTGCCTCATCTGTTCACCCGCTGTGTTTACAGGCATGAAAATCTCCCCTGTTGGCTTTTTCCCACAAAATTCTTCCTTGACTGCATATCGGTATTCCATTTCCTTTGAAAAGCCGCACTTGTCATAAAAATCTACAGCACTCAAATTCGCAAACAGATAAAATCCATCACATTCGTTCTCATACTGTTTTATTACATGCTCAATCAGCTTTTTTGCCAATCCTTGTTTACGGTAATTCTCATCAGTCATAACAGTTCCAATCTGTATGTAATGCTTCTCTACACCATTTTGCAGAAAAGTCATCCTGTTGGCAGATACGTTAGAGATTATTTTGCCATTTCCCATAAATGAATATGGAATATAATCACCCTCAAAATATCCGCCCATCACCCAGCTTTCAAAATCAAAGCAAAATGTTTTCCTGGTTAATTCATTTAAAGCGTGACGTAATGTATCGTCATGCATATAATCGCTTACTAATTCCATGTTATTCTGTCTCTCCTGTTTTTCGAATGTTACGGTCTGCTCCTTCATAGAAATTTTTGCCACCCTAAAACCATACTGCTAAAGTTCCTTTTTGAATGTAAGAAAAGAATGATCTATAGGCACTCCCACAATGTTTTCAATTTCAGCATAAGTCAACTTGAAATCGCCTGTTTTATTTTTATTTATCCACTTCCATAAAGGATCATATTTGCTCATAGCAACACCTCATTCTATTTCATTCAATGCCTGAATATCTTTATTTTTGTATGAAACGCAGCTAATAATAAAACCAAGCGTACCAGTGCACAAAAACATACAAGCCATGCCGCTTCCAACTCCTGTTCCTACAAGTTTTTCCAATATAGGTACGATTGGAGCACCAGACATCATAAACGGTTCAAAGACATAATCAGCCAGCACTCCTCCCAATAAGAAAGACAATGCTGCAGAACCATACAGCACTCCTCCCAATAAGAAAGACAATGCTGCAGAACCATACATCATTCTTACCCGGTTCTTCGTTTCTTTTTTCATAGTAACAATAATGCCATCGGCAATTCCTCCAATTCCCATAGCAGCATTCACCAAACCAAGCACCATATTATTTTCTCCGCTCCTTGCTAAAATCATAGGTGAAAGAATGTTTTCATAGGTCAATCTGGAGAAAAAGTTTATTGCAGCCATCGTCAGCATCATTACAAGAGGTCCTCTGTTTTTCCATAAAAACTGCCATACTTGTGTTGTTCCACTAAATAAAGATGTCTTTTGAACTGTATCCTTTTCTTCTTCAATCTTTATCAAAAACAGCAATACAAGGAACGCTGCCATGAAACTTACAATATCTATCAACAGGACGCTCCCCATTCCAAATACTCCATAGCAGAACGCCGCAAGCACAGGGCTTGCAATTGTAACCAGGTTCATGGAAAAAGAATTCATTCCACTGACCATCTCCAGTTTTTCCTCCGGGACCAGCCTGAACACGGCAGCCGAAGATGCCGGCTGCTGAAATGCATTACTGCATCCTACTATTGCATTTACAAGATAAATATGCCAGATTTCCAGTCTTCCTGCTATCATAAGACAAAAAACTGCAATCGTTCCGAGAGCCACTAAACTATCTGCAATAAGCATAATTGCTTTCTTACTATGCCTGTCTACAAAACTTCCGGCAAATAAACTCAGGATAATATAAGGTACATAATTGCAGAATGTCATAAGTGATACTGCAAATGCCGAGTGTGTCTGGTTATATGCCTATAATGTCAATACAAATCCGGTCATTGAACTGCCAAGCTGGGAAATGCTCTGTGTTACCCATAAAATAATATATTTTTTCTCCCTTTTCGGAATAGTGTTCCCATTACTTAAAATTCTAAGTAAAATGCATATTTACACATGGGTTTATTGAATCTGAACTTACCTAACGGTTATTCAAACTAGAATTTGACCTAATATCCATGGTCAACATGCTGCCACTTTCCGCCATCTGTTCTAACTAAAATCCACTTCCAATCACTGTATGTACTATTTGGATTCAAAGACCCGTCTCCACCAGATGAATCAACATCGAATGAAGATAATAAAACAATGACTTCATCTGCATTGTTTCTGTCTGCCCAATCTTTATGATCTTTCGTGCAGTCATCTCCGGCATAGTAAATTTCTGTGAGAGTGCATCCTTTCCAGTCACTCTTAAACTCCTTTTTTATTGTGTCAATAGCGGCTTTAATATCCTCTTCTGAATAGCTCTCAGATTCAACATTATGAGTTTTTACTTCACTGACATCTCCACCACAAGCACTCAAAACAAATAAAAGCATAATACATAACATTGTACATACGATTTTCTTCATACAAGACCTCCTTAAATACCGAGTGAACAAAATCGCTGCGCGATGGCCTGCCAAGGCTGTGGCGCAGTTTTCTTTTTCTCAATAATAAAATAGGCAATGGCAATTCTTACCAGTATTTGATATTGTAAAGTTACCACACAAAACAATTCAATACAGAAAGACACCACTGCCTATGAAAAGAATACCATTTGACCGTTTTTCTGACAAGCGGTTTTATGATGTTGTATCATAAAAGTTGACAGCCTATTCTCAAGGATTTGATATATAATC
>ERZ1034952.2724-NODE-2724-length-12653-cov-6.585887_pt1 | contig 12653 bp, 12 predicted proteins | sample MGYA00520625_ERZ1034952 | MGnify/ENA primary metagenome ERZ1034952 (study PRJEB33766, sample SAMN09781773) | gut metagenome | biome: gut microbiome | host: Homo sapiens | place: Madagascar | study: EMG produced TPA metagenomics assembly of the PRJNA485056 data... | reverse complement strand
TTTGCATATTATTTACATGGAAATTACAATTTCCTTTTTCCAGTAATTTTGCATTGCAATATTAAGGCAAATAGTTATAATGTTATTATATTGTTATGCATACAATTATACAAAGCTTTTATCCGGCGCAAAAACGCCGCAGTATATATTCAGTTTTTCAGGGATGGGGGTATTATATGAGAATCGAAAAAATCAGCGATAATAAGATAAAGGTTTTAATAGATGACAGCGAGGCTAAAGAGTGGAATATTACTTTTAAAAGTATTTCCGAGAATACACCCGAGGTTCAGGAAATGTTCTGGACCGCCATACGTATGGCAGAGGAAAATGTGGATTTTTCCATAGACGGAGCCAAGCTTTTTGTAGAGGCTGTTCAGGATAGTGACTCGTCAGAATGCGGTTTTGGCATGATGATTACGCGCGTTTGCAGCGATGAGGAACTAAGCTGTGCAATAGATAATTGCAGCTATAAAGGACGTATTAAGCGCGCGCGCCTTAACGGCAGACAAAGGATAGGTAAAAAATATATATATTCATTCAGTGACTTTGATAATGTCTGTCTTGCCGCAGGTGAGATTTATTCTATGTATACAGGCATAAGCGCACTGTATAAGTGCAGGGATAGATTCTATCTTTATATGATTCCTCAGAACTCTGCGTTGTTTGAGGACACAGAACGCGTTGTGGCAGAGTTTGGCACAAAGATAAAGAACGGTCAATATATGCACGGGTACTTAAATGAGTACGGAGAGCTTATGATTTCGGAAAATGCGATAGATGTAATGGCAAAGTATTTTTGCGCGCTTTGATTGACAAACGGCTGTGGTTGTGATATACTTATAAAAAACAGGGGAGCTTGTATCGGCAGGCTGAGAGGAAGTAATCAACTTCGACCCTTTAACCTGATACGGATAATGCCGTCGGAGGAAGTAAAAATATTGCTTTTCACGGGGAGTCCGATATTGGGCTCCCTTTTTAAATTTAACATACTTTATGAAGGAAGGGTACTTATGAACGAAAGAAAAACATCACTATTTTCAAACGGACTGATATGGTTTGGAGCAGCGGTATCTATTGCAGAAATGCTTACCGGAACAGCTCTTGCGCCGCTCGGCTTTGCAAAGGGAGCGGCAGCGATTGTTCTCGGACATATAATAGGCTGTCTGCTGTTTTTTGCTGCCGGAGTTGTGGGCGGCAAAACAGGTAAAAGCTCAATGGAAACCGTTAAAATCTCGTTTGGTCAAAAGGGCTCGCTGTTATTTTCAGGTCTTAATGTACTGCAGCTTGTCGGCTGGACTGCTGTTATGATAGTTTCCGGTGCGGCGGCAGCGGACGCGGTATTAAATCTTGGCGGCCCGTGGGTATGGAGCGTCATTATCGGAGTATTGGTGCTTATCTGGGTTATTGTTGACGTAAAAAACCTCGGCAGGCTAAACATTGTTGCAATGTCGGCTTTGTTTATACTTACTGTTATACTAAGCTTTAAGGTGTTTGGTGGAGCAATCGCGGAAAACAGCGCTGAGGCGATAAGCTTCGGTGCGGCAATGGAGCTTTCGATAGCTATGCCGCTTTCATGGCTTCCGCTGATTTCAGATTATACAAGAAATGCGGAAAAACCCGTAAAAGCGTCTTTGGTAAGCACCCTTGTTTATTTTGTTGTCAGCATGTGGATGTACTTTATCGGCATGGGTGCGGCAATCTATACGGGCGAGAGCGATATGGCGGTAATAATGCTTAAATCCGGACTCGGACTTGCGGCGCTTATCATAATTATTTTATCTACCGTTACTACAACGTTTTTAGACGCGTTTTCGGCAGGCGTAAGCTCGGTCAGTGTGTGCGGAAAGATAAAAGAAAAGCCGGCTGCTGTTGCTGTTTGTATAGTAGGTACACTGCTTGCGGTATTTACGCCCATAAGTCAGTTCGAAAATTTTCTGTATCTGATAGGTTCTGTGTTTGCGCCGATGATTTCGATTTTGATAATTGACTTTTTTGTTATAAAAAAGGATTCAACCGAGCGCAGTGCCGATTGGGTAAACCTCGGCATATGGGTTATAGGATTTATAATTTACAGAGTATTTATGAAAATAGACATTCCGTTGGGAAGCACCATACCGGCAATGGCGGTAACAATGATTCTTGCCGCCGCGGCAGGCTTAATATTTAAAGGAGAGAAGAAAAATGTTTAAGGAAATACTTGATAATGTAAGAAATACTACTCCGCTTATACATAATATAACGAACTATGTAACGGTAAACGACTGTGCCAATATTTTGCTGGCATGCGGCGGCTCGCCCATTATGTCTGACGATATGGGAGAAGTGGAGGAAATAACCTCAATCTGCGGAGGACTTAATATAAATATAGGAACACTTAATTCCAATACGATTCCGTCTATGTTTGCTGCAGGCAAAAAGGCAAACAGCCTTAACCATCCGGTTGTCCTTGATCCGGTTGGCGCGGGTGCGTCGGCGCTCAGAACAAATACGGCGTTAAAGCTTCTGGAGGAGGTTAAGTTTACGGTAATACGCGGTAATATTTCCGAGATAAAGGCGCTTTGCGGAACAGCTCAGAATACCAAAGGTGTTGATGCTGATATAGCGGATAAGGTAACAAAAGAAAACCTTGATGAAGCGGCGGCTTTTATAAAGAATTTTGCAAAGAAAACCGGTGCGGTAATAGCTGTGACCGGTGAGTTTGATATAATTGCAGATGCTGAACGCGCTTTTTGCGGATATAACGGGCATTCTATGATGAGCAGTATTACAGGTACAGGCTGTCAGCTTTCCGCTATGACGGCGGCATTTGTTACGGCAAATCCGGACAAGCCTCTTGAAGCGGCAGCCGCGGCGGTATGTGCAATGGGACTTTGCGGTGAAAAGGCACAGGAAAGACTTGACGCTGAGGACGGAAATTCATCTTACCGCAATTATATTATTGACGCAATATATAATCTTACGGGAGAAGCTTTGGAGCGGGGTGCAAAGTATGAAATCCGTTAAAGATATGATGCTTTTGTACGCAGTGACAGACCGTTATTGGACGGGCAGGCAAACTCTGACGGAGCAGGTCGAAGAAGCCATAAAGGGCGGTGTAACCTGTGTGCAGCTGAGGGAAAAAGAGCTTGATGACGCAGAATTTCTTTCGGAGGCAAATGAGATAAAAAAGCTTTGCAAAATGTATGATGTCCCGTTTATTGTAAATGATAATGTTGATGTCGCTTTAAAGTGCGGCGCGGACGGAATTCACGTAGGACAGCATGATATGAGGCTTGAAAAGGTCAGGGCATTGACGGGCGGCAAGATGATAGTCGGCGTTTCCGCTCAGACCGTTGAGCAGGCAAAAGAGGCTGAGAAGAACGGCGCGGATTATCTCGGCGTAGGCGCGATGTTCTCAACCGGAACAAAGCCTGATGCAGATGATGTCAGCTATGAAACCTTAAAGGCAATATGTGCGGCGGTGTCGATACCAGTTGTTGCAATAGGCGGTATAAATAAAGACAATATTATGCAGCTGTCCGGCAGCGGTGCGGACGGAGTTGCTCTTGTTTCTGCTATATTCTCAGCAGAGTATATAGAAAAAGAGTGTATTGAACTGAAAGCTGCTGCAAAATCTATGGTTTTATCTGAAAGGGATGATAGAATATGAAAAAGGTTTTAACGATAGCCGGTTCCGACTCAAGCGGCGGCGCCGGAATACAGGCAGACTTAAAAACTATAACGGCTCATAAAATGTATGGTATGAGCGTTATAACTGCTCTTACCGCACAGAACACCACAGGTGTATACGGAATTATGGAGGCGACTCCGGAATTTGTCGGGAATCAGATAGACTGTATTTTTACGGATATTGTTCCTGACAGCGTAAAAATAGGCATGGTGTCAAACAGTGATATTATAAAGGTTATCGCCGGAAAACTAAAGGAATATGGAGCGAAAAATATTGTTGTTGATCCGGTAATGGTTTCTACCAGCGGCTGCCGGCTGATTTCTGAGGAGGCGCAGAATACTCTTGTGACAGAGCTGCTGCCGCTTGGTACGGTTATCACTCCCAATATACCTGAATCCGAGGTTTTGTGCGGATTTGAGATAAAGAATGAGGAGGATATGATAAGGGCGGCAGAAAAAATCTCCGACTTTACCGGCGGAGCAGTGCTTGTAAAAGGCGGACATTTGGTAAATGATGCGGTTGACTATCTGTATTCGGACAAAAGCAGAAGCTGGTATAAATCCGAACGCATAAACAATCCCAATACACATGGCACGGGCTGTACGCTTTCTTCTGCAATAGCCTGCAATCTTGCGGCAGGCTGTACCTTAGAGGAAAGTATACAAAATGCCAAAGCTTACCTTACGGGAGCTTTGGCGGCAATGCTTGATTTGGGTAAGGGTTCGGGACCGCTGAATCATATGTATAACTTATAAGAAAAGCACGGCGGCTTGATATGCACCTCCAAAAGTGTCTAACTTTTGGGGTTCACTTCAGGCTGCCGCGCTTTATTTTATTGCATATCAAGATACTTCTTCATTACCCTTCCTGCGATTGAAGCGGCAGGACCGCCGCCCGTGTTGCCGTCATATTCAAGCAATACCGCAACCGCTATTTTTGGGTTCTCTGCCGGAGCATATCCCACATACCATGCGTGATCCTTGCCGGATTCGTTTTCGGCTGTGCCGGTCTTTCCGGCAACCGTCACACCTGAAATTTTGCTGCCTGAGCCGGTTCCGTTTGTTACAACACCGCGCATGAGAGAGTCAATATATTCGGCACAGTCCGGCGATACCGCGTTATATAGTACGGAGGGTTTTGTCGTACCTAGGGTAAGACCGGAGGCACTTGTTATTGATTCAACAAGATAAGGCTTCATTATTTTTCCGCCGTTTGCTATTGCAGAGCCCATCATGGCTACCTGAAGCGGCGTCATAAGCAGCTGTCCCTGTCCTATTGAAATAAGGGCGGCGTCTGTGTCGTTCATTTTTTTATACTGAATTTGACTTTTGCTGATGGGCAAATCAAAATCAAAGGTTTTGTTAATGCCGAATGCCTCTGCCTTTTCTGTTACCTTTTCGGTTCCAATCTCATACCCCAAGGTACAGAATACAAAGTTGCTGGACAGCTCAAAGCCGCGCTTTAAATCTATTTCACCATAGGCTTTTCCGCCATAGTTATCGACTTTAAGTCCGCCCTCCTCGAATTTGCCGGTATCGTTAAAGGTTTCATTTGTACGTCCGCTTTCGTATGCGGCTGAGGCGGTTGCGATTTTGTAAGTTGAACCTGGGGGATATAAGCCCTGTGTGGCGCGTGCCAGTAAGGGCGAGTCCTCCTTTTCCACAATGCTGCCCCAGCTTTTTTCAAGACTTGCAGCATCAGGATCAAAATCCGGCAGGCTTACCATTGCCAGAATTCTTCCGCTTGACGGTTCAAGGGCAACAACCGCACCGTTCTTGCCGCCAAGCTGTTTGTATGCGTATTCCTGAAGCTCGTTATCAATCGTGAGATTGAGGTCATATCCTGATCTTAGTGTGCCAAAGCTGATAGAAATATCACCCTGACCGAGAAGATCCTTGTCGTGGCTCATTTCAAGCTGGCTTTTTCCGTAGGTGCGTGAGTAATAGCCTATTATATGACTGTAAAGACGTCCTTTGGGGTATTTGCGGATTCGTGAATCACCGTCTGCGACGGTTTCGGCAAGCAAAACGCCGTCGCGGTCGTATATGCTGCCGCGCTTTACAAATTTTTCATCCTCCCACTGACGTTTGTTATACGGATTGCTTGCAACCTTTTCTGCCTCAAACATATTGAAGTACAGCAGATAGGTTACCAGTGACAAAAACATCAGACATACAACAACAAGAACATGGATTATTCGTTTATTAACAGTAGTTTTTTCGGAGTTAAGCTTCTTTTTATCAGCCATTTTGACCGCCTCCCGTTCTGCGTTCTTCCTTTGCGGAGATTGCCTGTATAACGCCGAGCGATAAAAGATTGACCACGATTGATGTTCCGCCGTAGCTGACAAACGGCAGAGTAATACCGGTAAGCGGAATCATCTTTATAACTCCGCCGACGATTATAAAGGTTTGGACTGCAAACATCAGCGTCATTCCAAGACATACAGCCTTGTCAAACGGATCGGAGGACACTATCGCAATTTTAAAACAGCGGTATGCGATTAAAAAGAACAATATTATAATAGCTGCGCCGCCAAAAACACCCATTTCCTCGCATACGGCAGCAAAAATAAAGTCGGAGTGTACCTCAGGTATATAATTCGGAGAGCCGTTTCCAAGTCCTCTGCCGAAGTAATTGCCGGATGCTATTGCAAAAAGTGACTGGGTTATCTGATAGCCCTTGTTTGAAATATCCTCCCAGGGGTTAAGCCAAACACTTACGCGAACCTGTATGTGATATAAAAATTTATATCCCAGTACGGCTATGACGGCGGCGGTTCCGGCGTTGAGGAACAAAAAGCCGTAGTTTTTCTCATAAACATAAATCATAAAAATATAAATCATAAAAAGAACAAGAATTGTACCCCAGTCACGCTGCAGGACAAGAAAACCTATAAAAGCATAAGTAAAAAGACAACTTGCCCATTTTGGGGTAACTTTAAGGACAGGCTTGTTCCACGAGCCGGAATAATAGCAGGCAAGCATCATTATGAACAGGATTTTTGTTATTTCAGACGGCTGAAACGTAAGCCCGGCAATCGTCAGCCAGTTACGCGCGCCCTTGACGGTTTCACCGAAAATAAGGGTTGCCGCAAATAAGCCTATGCCGGCAGCGGCGTACAGAAACCACAGCTTGTTCCAGAAGTTAATATTATAGTATACAACATAAGCGGCAAAAAAAGCAGCGCCGCCTATTGCAACCCACATTATCTGACGGATTCCGTAATCCGGGTTTATGCGGCATAAAAGCAGTACGCCGATGGTTATCAGCATGCACGCCATAAGAACTATAAATTTGTCACCCATGCGGCATAGCACGATAACAGTGTATATAAGCATAAAAAGTCCAAGCAGACCGCCGCCGATATACAGTATTTTTTTGTCAAAGCTGTTTGAAAAATATAAAAGTCCAAAGCCAAAAAGATTCATCAGAATCAGCAAATATGCCGGCCGCCGATAGTTTAAGCCTTTAAATTTGCTCATATAATCACCTATACCTCAAATATAAAATGCAAGTCGCCAATTACTATTTTATCCTGCGGATCGAGCATTACGCGGTTGCGTATCCGCTGACCGTTGATTTCCGTACCGTTTCTGCTGCCCAGATCCTCAAGATACCATTCGCCCTTTTCGTACCATATACGGACATGCTGACCTGAAACATACTGACCTTTAAGGACAATATCGCATTTTTTGTTTCTGCCGATTATTGCCTCGCCGTATATCATATAACGGTTTTTAAGTTCCTGATCGGCATTGCCGCGGCTGCGTACCGTTTTAAGGCTTGCGGTTTCCAGACCGCTTACATTAACATTTTCGCTCTCAAAGCGGCTCATCTTTTTTACATCAAGATATATAAGGCGGATAACGCCAAAAATAAAAAGATATATAATCAATGTAAAAATATAACTGAATATGGTTGATAAAAAGTTATAGAAGGTCATAGCTGCGCCCCCTGATAAATTGTGTGTTTAATAGTTTTCTCTTATTATACACAAATATTCTTTATAAGTCAAACGCCGCCTTGATTTGGCGGCGTATAAAGGCAATTATTCACTTTTGTCTGAGCTTATTCATTCTGAGGTCACGTCCTATAAAGCTGAGTGTTGTAAAATCGCCGAAAACCCGTGATGCAAAACGCTGGCTGTAGAGCTTTGTCAGTGATTCAGAGCTAAGGTTTGTTGACAATATGGTGCTTTTTCCGTCAAGACAGCGGCTGTTTATTATGTTAAACAGTGCGATTGACGAATAGCTGCTGGTAAACTCAGTACCCAAATCGTCAATGATTAAAAGGTCGACCGAGAACACATAGTCATAAACAGCTTTAAACTGTTCCTGTTCGTCAGCGCTGCAGCGGTTAAACTTAAATTTTTCAAGCATGTCAAACAGTTTAAAAGCAGTTTGGTAATAAACCGTTTTGCCGCGCGTCAGTGCACGGTTGGCTATGCAGCTTGACAGGTATGTTTTGCCCGTTCCCGCATTGCCCTTTAGCAAAAGATTTTCATGAGTTTCGTCAAAGCTGTCGGCAAATCTTTTGCAAATGTCGTGTATCCGCTTTATGTGGAGGAACGGATCACGTCCGTTTTCAGGCGGCTGATTGCTGAAAAGTGAAAAATCAAAATTTTCAAAGGTTTGATTTTTCATTCGCTCGGTCAGATTGGAATTTTGCCCCATAAACCGTGCAACAAGCTGCTTCAGGCAGGTACAGCGCCCACCGCGGTCATCAAAACCGGTGTCACGGCATTTGCTGCAGGTATAAATATTATCAAGATAATCCTCCGGCAGATTAAGGCTGTGCAGAATATCTGTTTTTTTACGTCTAAGCTGTTTTATATCGGATTCTATAACTGAAAAATCCGCTGACTTTTCAGTTATAAGCCGAATCAAAGCCGCTCCTTTTGCGGCAAGGGATCTTTCAATCTGAATAAATCCGGGATTTGCTGTCCGGACTTCATTGAGGCGGCGCTCGTGTTCGGCACGGTTGCGTTCGCGGATTTTGGCAAGCTCAGCAGCTGCCAGTGCATATGCTGATTCCATAGTTAATCCCCCTCGTCAATCATATCCATAAGCTGTTCTTCAAGCTTTGTATAGTCAATAGTGTTTGTGTCGTTATAATTTGCAATGCTGCCCGGCTTGACAGAGCTTTTTTGTATCGGCGGTTTATCGTTGTTTATAATGTCGGTTTCATTGACATACCCTGCGTCTGCCCAACCCTGCAATATCTTGTCCATATATGCCCAGCTGAGCTTTCCGGTATGCTTTACGGTGCGGTCATATGCAAGAGATATGAGGTCGGTATTTATACGCTCGTCGCTACACCATGTATTGATAAACTTTTTTTCATATGAGGTCAGTGCACGGTCATAAATGCCGAGAATACTGCGTACCTTGCGTTCTGCACTGTCTGCGGCCTCAAGTGTGCGAACATGCGCCTCTGCCGCTTCAAAGGTATCAATACCGCGCTCTGACCAGTCAATGGCAAGAGTTTCAAGATATCTTCTTCCGGTTTTGCCGCGTTTTGAGGCGTATGACAAAAGCATTGTGATAACTTCAACCGGTAAGCCGAGCCAGTCAACAAAAGAATAAAGCATTTCCATATCCGATGGTGTAAGAATTTTATTCATTACGGTTTCTGCCTGATAAAACAGACCGGAAATCGAGCTGTTTGCCGCTGCTGCGGCATTTATTTCCGCCATAGAATAGGAGGGATGTGAAATACGGCTGCTTTTGGGCGCGGCAGCATGTTTTTTTGTTTCGATATTGCGAGATTTATTTTCAGAACCGTTCGGAAAGCGGTAGCTGCCGCTTTCATTCAAAAGCTCGCCGCAGCTTACCCAAAAATCGAGTATAAACCTGACCTTTGCGGCGGATATGTCCAGCGCTGCCGCAAGTTCCTCCGGCTGCGGAAAGCTTCCGTCCTTATGGACAATGTATTTTAAGTATATGTAAAGCTGAATACATTCCGGTTTGGCAAATCTGACATACTTTTCCGCAAACTCATATGAAATCGAGAAAAAACCGTCCATAAGGCAACCCCTTTCTTTTTTATTATTTTCCCACACAAAAGCGTGAGAATACGTTTTCTATTATTTCCTCGCGTACGGTAAGACCGGTTATTTCGCCCAGTGCTGATAAAACATCCTCCAGGTCGACATATAAAAGGTCAATCGGCATACCGGCTTCAAACCCATTTAATCCGCTGAGCAGTGCGTCACGTGCCTTTAAAAGGGAATCTCTTTGCCGCGCGTTGCTGAGATAAACCTGCTGCGGATTTATTCCTCCGTTTAAAAACATTTCTGAAATTGCAGATTCAAGGCTTTCTATTCCCTGCGGTGTGCCTTTCGGCGGTGCGGAGGTTTCGAGTATATTGCTCTCAGGCAAATTTAATGCCTTTGCTGCCTCGGACACAGTAATGTTTGACGGTAAATCGGTTTTATTAAGAAGTACAAGTGTTGGCTTTTCGTGCATATGTTTGGATATTTCCAAATCCTCTTTGGTAATCCCTTCTGTGCTGTCGATTATAAGCAGACATAAATCTGCCGATGAAATATGTTCAAAAGTGCGTTCTATGCCGATTTGCTCTACAATGTCGGCACCGGATCTGATGCCGGCTGTGTCTAAAAGGCGCAAAGATATGCCGCCTATTCTGATATATTCTTCAATTATATCACGTGTTGTTCCGGGAATGTCGGTAACAATAGCCCGGTTGCTGCGCGACAGGGCATTAAGCAGCGAGGATTTGCCTACATTTGGTCTGCCGGCAATGACGGTTGTTATACCGTCCCTTAAAATTCTTCCTGTTTCAAAGGTTGCAAGCAGTGCGTCGGTTTCCGACAGAATTTCGGTCAGTCGGTGTTTAAGCTCGGAACGTTCCGGAAGTTCAACCTCCTCCGGATAATCAGCCGCAGCAGATATGTGCGAGGTTATGGCTATTACCTTTTCACGCAGGCCATTTATTTTTGCGGCAAGTGAACCGTCAAGGATATTTGCGGCGTTCTGCAGTCCGAGTCCGGAATTTGAGTCTATTATATCCATTATCGCTTCCGCACCGGTCAGGTCAATCTTTCCGTTCAGAAAAGCACGGCGTGTAAATTCACCGCCTTCGGCAAGGCGTGCACCGGATACAAGAAGCTCACCGAGTATTTTATCCGCAGCAAAATATCCGCCGTGGCAGTTGATTTCTACAACGGTTTCGCCGGTATAAGAATGCGGTGCACGCATTACTGCAACAAGAGCTTCGTCAATGAGCTGTTCGGGATGTCCGAATTTATGTATTGCACTGAGAGTCAGCTTCCGGTTTTCAAGCTGCATTACGGATTTTTTATTTTTCGGAGCGGCAATCTTATCGGCAATCTCCTCTGCATCGTTTCCGCTCAGTCTTAAAACAGCAATGCCGCCCGTACCTGCCGGGGTGGCGATTGCTGCAATAGTGTCATGTAATTTCATATTATTTCTCCGGTCTGACGGATTTAGTTCTTTTTAATATTATCAACCAAATCCCGTATGATGGCGGCAAGCTCGGTGTCGCCGCTTAAATTGTGACGTATTTTTTTAACAGCGGTCATTACAGTGGTATGGTCGCGGTTAAATTCATCTCCGATACGGGGATATGACTCATCCAGAACCTCGCGCGCTATATACATAGCGATATGCCTCGGATATGCAATATCGTTGGAGCGGCGCTTTGTTACAAGCGAGCCGGAGGGCAGATTGAAATACTTTTCCACCTCGTCTATTATAACCGATATTGTAATATTGCGCTGCGGCAGGGTTGAGAGTATCTCTTTAAGTGCTTTTTGGGCAAGCTCCATAGAGATTGTGTTGGTGCGCTCTATCCCTGCATATGCAAGAATACGCTTAACCGCACCTTCAAGATCGCGGACATTTGATTTTATGTTATTTGCAACATATTCGACTATTTCCTCGTCAAAGGTAAAATATTCTTCTTCGATTTTAGAACGCAGAATAGCAAGACGTGTTTCATAATCCGGCGGTTGTATGTCTGCAAGCAAGCCCATTTGGAAACGTCCTTTAAGCCTGTCCGCAAGATGCGGAGTTTCCGATGGCAGCCTGTCCGAGGTAAGGACGATTTGCTTTCCTGCCTCATACAATGTGTTAAAGGTATGGAAAAACTCCTCCTGTGCAAGCTCTTTGGTGGCAAGAAACTGTATATCGTCCATCAAAAGCAAGTCAACCGTGCGGTGCTTATTGCGGAAATCCTGATTTGTTTTTTCGCGGATGGCGGTGACCAGTTCATGAGTAAACTTTTCGCTTGTGGTATACAAAACCTTTTTACCCGGATTGTTTTCTATGTAATAATTTCCTATTGCCTGTAAAAGATGTGTTTTGCCAAGACCGCTCCCTCCGTATATAAACAGCGGATTGTATTTCTGTGACGGATACTCGGCAACCGCAAGGGAGGCAGCGTGAGCAAGATTGTTATTGTTGCCGACAACAAAGCTTTCAAATGAATACTTGGGATTAAGATAGTTCTGCTGCTTTATGGGATCGGCAGTTTCTAAATGCTCCGTTTCCGTATTGCATACGACCTCAAGATCATAAAAGCGGCCGGCGGCAGATTCAACACAGCTCTCTATCATAGAACGGAACTTTGTAAGAATCATGTCTTTATTAAGACTGCCCGGAACGGATAGCCGTATTGATGTTTCGGTAAGCTCAAGCGGCTTTATGGGTTTTATCCAGGTGTTGTACGACACACTGGAAAACTCCATTGACAGCTGAGTTAAAACCTTATTCCAAATATTTGTAAGCTGCTCCAATTTGATGGTGCCTCCTTGTAATCGAGTGTTATTAAAGTCATTTATATAAACCGTAAAACGATATATTTTAATGCAGTATAAATCGCATAGTCGAAAAGCGCAATATTTATAATAACAGAAATAAACTAAAAATTCAACACCTAAAACGACAAAAAATTTAAAGTGATTTTATGATTTTTGTCAAGATACAAAATGTGGTGT
>ERZ1034952.2719-NODE-2719-length-12670-cov-20.036544_pt1 | contig 12670 bp, 9 predicted proteins | sample MGYA00520625_ERZ1034952 | MGnify/ENA primary metagenome ERZ1034952 (study PRJEB33766, sample SAMN09781773) | gut metagenome | biome: gut microbiome | host: Homo sapiens | place: Madagascar | study: EMG produced TPA metagenomics assembly of the PRJNA485056 data... | reverse complement strand
ACTTCCATAACTACGTCAGAATACATCTGAATGAATCTTCTGTAGCAGTCCCAAGCCCAACGAGGGTTGTTTGACTTCTTAGCGATAACTTCAACAACATCTTCGTTAAGACCGAGGTTAAGGATTGTATCCATCATACCCGGCATTGAAGCACGAGCACCTGAACGAACTGAAACGAGGAGGGGGTTCTCCTTGTCGCCGAACTTCTTGCCTGTGATCTCTTCCATCTTTACGATGTACTCGTTGATCTGACCCTGAATTTCAGCGTTGATTTCTCTGCCGTCCTCATAATACTGAGTACAAGCTTCTGTTGTAATTGTGAAGCCCTGTGGTACAGGAAGTCCAAGACCTGTCATTTCTGCAAGGTTGGCACCCTTACCGCCGAGGAGCTCACGCATGTTAGCATTACCTTCTGTAAAAAGGTAAACCCATTTGTTTGCCATAACTGGTAATCCTCCTAAAAAATAAATTTAGATATACGGCTGTGGCAGACTTACCCCTTGGTAAAACCTGCCTGCTTGTATAAGCCTATCGAATATTATAACAAACTTTGGTCAAAATAGCTATATTTTTTTCAAACTTTTTTCTTATAAAAAACAGGTTTTATTTTCGACAATATTGTATAAATCGTTTAAAATGCCTTTTTTTGCCCGATTTTTGTAATTTTCTCTTGAAATTTGTGATTTTTGTGAGATAATATTATGGTATGAACGAGTGCCTTGTGACAGGACTGTCTGCATCTTTGTTGTTTTGTCACAGATAAAAGGAGAAAAAATGAAGAATTGTGCCGTTATCCTCGCAGGCGGCGAGGGCAAAAGAATGAAATCCGACAAACCGAAAACATTGTCGGAGGTGCTCGGCAGACCGATGCTCTGCTGGGTTATGTCGGCTTTAAGGAAAGCCGGTATTGATGACATCTGTGTTGTCAAGGGCTTTAAAAAAGAGTGTGTCGAAGAGTATCTTTCAACCCTCGATTTTTCCGTTGAAAGCGTGTTTCAGGCTGAAAGACTCGGAACAGGTCACGCTGTGATGATGGCAAAGGATTTCCTTAAAAAGCACAGCGGCAATGTTGTTATTCTCAACGGCGACGCTCCGTTTATGGACAGCAAGACTATTGAGGATTCCCTGAAGGCTCATATTGAGAACGGTTGTGCCGCAACGGTTATTTCCGCAAAGGTTGACGACCCGACAGGTTACGGCAGAATTGTCCGTGACGAAAACGGAAATCTGCGTGCAATTGTTGAGCAGAAAGACGCCGATGAGGAAACTCTCAAAATAAATGAAGTAAACTCGGGCGGATTCTGGTTTGACTGTCAGCTTCTTCTTTCGGTTCTCGACAGAATCAAGTCGGATAACAGCGCAAAGGAATATTATCTTCCCGACGCAATCAAGCTTTTGCTTGAGGACGGAAGAAAGGTCGGAGCATTCACGGCTCAGTGCAGTGATACTGTTTTGGGCGCAAACGATCCGGCTCAGCTTGAACAGCTTAACGAAATTGCAAGGGCAAAGGGTTACAGCTGTTAATTGCTCGGTTAATCATTGGTAAACATATACTACACACTTTAAAATTCAAAGGAGTTATTGCAATGAATTTTCACGGTAAGGACATTAAAATTTTCACCGGCAGTTCAAATGTTGATGTAGCTCAGGGAATTGCAGGCTGTCTTGGTCTGCCGCTTGGTAAGAGTGACTGTACACAGTTCTCAGACGGCGAAATCTCTGTTTCTCTTCACGAATCTGTTCGTGGCAGCGACTGCTTTATTGTTCAGTCAACCTGTGCTCCCGTCAACGACAATCTTATGGAAATGCTCATAATGATTGATGCCATGAAGCGTGCATCTGCTGCAAGAATCACAGTTGTTATGCCATACTTCGGCTATGCAAGACAGGACAGAAAGGCTAAGGCAAGAGATCCGATCTCGGCTAAGCTTTGTGCAGACATCATCACCTGTGCAGGTGCTGACCGTGTGCTTACAATGGATCTTCACGCAAATCAGATTCAGGGCTTCTTCAACATTCCTGTTGACCACCTTCAGGGCGCATCACTTCTCGCAAACCATATGAGAGAGAAAATCGGCGGCAAAAATGATGATTATATCGTTGTTTCTCCTGACCTCGGTTCTGTAACTCGTTCAAGAAACTTCGCTTCAAAAATCGGCACAGGTCTTGCTATTATCGACAAGAGAAGACCAAAGGCTAATGTTTGTGAAGTTATGAACATCATCGGTGACGCTAAGGGTAAGAAGGTTATCCTCGTTGACGATATGATTGACACAGCAGGTACTCTCTGCAACGCCGCTAACGCTATTGTTGAAAAGGGCGGTGCAACAGAGGTTTACGCTTGCGCTACTCACGCAGTTCTTTCCGGTCCTGCAATCGAGAGAATCCAGAACAGTGCCATCAAAGAAGTTGTTCTTCTTGACACAATTCCTGTTCCGAAGGAAAAGATGATTGACAAGTTCACAATTCTTCCTGTTGCTCCTACATTTGCAGAGGCTATCGCAAGAATCTACAACGACAAGCCGTTCACAGCCGCTTTCGGTTGATAGGCGAACAATTTAATTATGTAATTAAACAGGCGGGTTTTAACTAACCCGCCATTTCGCTGTTTTACTGCAAATTTTTCAGGAATAAAACGGTACAATATGTGAGGGTGATTTAATTTTGTTTGGTATAGTTTACGGCTCCGATTCAGATAACAAAATAATGAACCGCTTTGTCGATGAGTACGAATTGTGGTGCAATGAGGGCAAAAATCCGGATATTGCGTCAATCGACCTCGACTTTGCGCTTGACCTACAGAAGAAAAGACTTGACGAAAAGGGTGTAAAGATTCAGACCGCTTTTACCGATAAGGAAACGGTGAAGGATGAAACCCCGGTAAATGCTTGTACTGCCTACGATATGGGCGAATGTAAGAGTAACATTGCGACAAAGACTTATGAGGTCACGGAGAAATACTTTAAAGACGGAAAGAAAAAGAAAAAAATCAAGGACAGATTTTTCTTCTACACAATGATTACAAGGCTTGAAAACCAAAATTCCGAGGTTGCGTGTTCGTGTCCGAACTGCGGTGCGGTAAGCAGTGTAAGAGAGCTTCTCAACGGTTGTAAAAACTGCGGAACTCGCTTTATTATGGACGATTTGTTCCCGAAGGTTACAAACTTCTACTTTGTAAAAACCTATTCGCTTGCGAACAAGTCAACGAAAAAAGTGCTTGCTCCGTACCTTCTCGGCGGAATTGCCGCCGTTGCGGCATTTACGGTATGGGTGGTTGTAAAGGACGGAACTTTTGATCCCGCAACCGCAAATATGGTCTATGAAATCGGCGTAAGAGCAATCCCCGTACTGCTCGGCGGACTTTTGGCGGGGTACCTTGCATGGGCATTAAAAACGCTTTTCGGACTTTTTGTCGGTGCGGCAAAGAGCGTTCCGATGATAGGTCCGCACTTCAATTGTCAGAAAAGACTTCCGTGGCTTATGAAAGAGGTTAATCCCAACTTCTCATATGAATACTTTATCGGCAAGGTACTTGCTTTGCTCAAGATTATGATTTTCAGCGATGATTACACAAACCTCGCAGTCTATGAGGGCAATCCGATGAAAAATCCTTTCGGAGATATTGTTGACATTAAGTACAGAGGAGTGTCAAAGCTTAATTCATTCAATGTCACAAACGGCTGTTGCTATGTTGATATGACCGTTTACGCAACGACCGTGAAAAACAAAAATTCTTCATTTAGGGTTAAAAACGAAAAGTTCAGACTTACCGTTTGCAGAAGTGTGAACGCCATGGATGACGGAGTTTTCACAATGAAAAAAGTAACCTGTAAAAGCTGCGGCGCAAGCTTTGATGCAATAAGAGAACGCAACTGCCCGTATTGCGGAAATCCTTATCATCTCGGCAACGATGACTGGGTTGTTGTAAGCTTCGGAAAAGGTTAATTTAAATTTCAGAATACATATAATATAAATAAGAGGAAAACGGATATGTTCGGAAAAAACAAATCAACGGGTTCAATCGAGTACATTGTAGTGGGACTCGGAAATCCCGACAGAAAATACGAAAACACTCGTCACAACGCAGGCTGGCTTGCAATTGACCGCATTGCCGACAAGCTCGGTTGTGATGTGAACAAGATAAAATACAAAAGCTTTATCGGCACTTGCACTGTAAACGGCGCAAAAGTTATGCTGATGAAACCCACAACATATATGAACAACAGCGGTCAGGCAGTTGTTGAGGCGATGAACTTCTACAAAATCCCACCCGAAAATGTCATTGTAATTTTTGACGATATCTCGCTTGATGTCGGAAAAATGCGTATCCGTTCAAAGGGCAGTGACGGCGGTCAAAGGGGAATGCGCAGTATCATCTATCTCAGCGGAAGCGATAAATTCCCCCGCATCAAGGTTGGCATAGGCGCAAAGCCAAATCCCGACTGGGACCTTGCCGACTGGGTGCTTTCAAAGTTCACTCCCGATGAAATGAAAAAGCTTGATGAAATTTTTGACAATGCCGAAAAAGCAATCGAGCTGATTATTGACGGCAAAACCGACCGTGCTATGAATTTGTTCAACTGAAAAGGGACAAAGAAATGAATAATCTCAACTTTCTTGTTGATGTCCTCAAAGACTCACCCGTTTTCAAAACGCTTGAAAAGAATGTCAAGCCGGGCAGAACGGTCTGTGCTTCGGGACTTTCAACAATTAACAAATCAAATATCATCTATGCGCTGTGCCGCCTCAAGGGCGTCACGGCATTTTGTCTTGCCTCCGATGAAAAAGAGGCGCAAACTCTGTGCAACGACCTTTCGTGCATGGGACTTCGTGCCTATGTTTATCCAGTGCGTGACTTCAACTTTCTTGACTTTCAGAGCCGTTCGCACGAGTACGAGCACGCAAGACTTAAAGTTTTGCTCAAGCTTATCAACCACGAATGTGATGTTGCAATTGCGTGTGTTGATGCGGCGGCACAGCTTACCGTTCCGAGAAATGTGCTTGAACAGTCGGTTATTGAATTTGAAGAGGGCAGGGAGCTCTCACTTGAAAAGGCGACAAAGGCACTTACTCTGCTCGGCTACGAACGCTTTGATGCGGTAGAGGGCAGCGGTCAGTTTTCGCTGAGAGGCGGTATTCTCGACTTCTTTATGCCCGACAGCGACTATCCCGTGAGATGTGAATTTTGGGGCGATGAAATTACCGACCTCAGCTATTTTGACATTGAAACACAGAGAAGATTTAAAAAGGCTGACAAAATTACGCTTTCGCCCTCAACCGAAATCGTAATTGAGGACAGAGCCGCCCTTGCAGATAAAATTGAACACAAGGCAAAGCTCCTCCGTTCCAAGAACAGCGCCAAAGCCAAGGAAAAACTTTTTTCAGAGGCAGAGCTTATCCGCAGCGGTGCAATGATTGCCAATGCGGATAAATTTATCAATCAGATTTACGATAAACCCGAGTCGCTTTTTGATTATCTCGACAGAAATACCCTCGTTTTTGCGTCCGAATTTACTGCAATTCAGGAACGGGGAAAGTCAATGGACTTTATCAGCAATGAAACCCTTATGCAAGGCTTTGAGGACGGAACTCTTTGCAGAGGCTTTGACCGCTTTGCGCTCACATTCAACGAATGTACCGAGTTTTTGCAAAGTCACGGAACAATCGTGCTTGAAAACTTTGTTCACGGAAGTATGCCTATCAAGCTGTCGGAAATCATCAGCTTTTCAACAAAACAGCTCTCGGCATGGGGCGGTTCGTATAAACAGCTAAAAGAAGATGTTGACGGACTTTTTACCCCCGAAAGCAAGGGCGTTATCTTTGCAGGAACAGAAAGAGCCGCCAAAAATCTTTGTGACACCTTTAACGCAGACGGCATAAACGCTGTTTACAGCGAGGGTGCGGATAAGATTTCAAAGGGTGAACTGCTTGTTATGCAGGGTGCATTGAGTGCGGGCTTTGAGTATCCGTCACAAAAGTTTTTTGCAATAACCTACAGTCAGGTTTCGTACCGTCCCGAAAAGTCCAAAAAGAAGAAGAAAAAGACGGGACAGGAAATTTACAGCCTTTCAGAGCTTGCCCCCGGTGATTATGTTGTACACAATGTTCACGGTATCGGTGTGTTCGGCGGTATAAGAAAAATTGATACTCACGGAGTTATAAAGGACTATATCAAGATTGACTACGCAAAGGGCGATGTGCTTTATGTGCCTGTCACACAGCTTGATATGGTTGCAAAATATATAGGTCCGAAAGAGGATTCAAGGGTTAAGCTTAACCGACTCGGTTCGGGCGACTGGCAAAAGGCAAAGGCAAGGGTTAAAACCTCTGTCAAGGACATTGCCAAGGAGCTTATTGAGCTTTACTCACAGCGTATGAAAGCCAAGGGCTATGCCTTTTCGGCAGATAACGAGTGGCAGAGAGATTTTGAACTCAGCTTTGAATATGACGAAACTCCCGACCAGCTGCGTTGTTGTGAGGAAATCAAGCATGACATGATGCGTTCGTCGCCGATGGACAGACTTCTCTGCGGTGATGTCGGATTCGGCAAAACAGAGGTTGCACTCCGTGCCGCTTTTAAGTGTATTGCAGATTCAAAGCAATGCGCATTGCTCTGCCCCACAACAATTCTCGCATGGCAGCATTATCAGACGGTAATCAAGCGTTTTGAGGGCTATCCCGTTCGTGTGGAACTGCTTTCAAGATTCCGTACAGCAAAACAGCAGAAAGAAATTCTCCAAAAGCTAAAGCGAGGAGAAATTGATATGATTATCGGAACTCACAGGCTTGTGCAGAAGGATGTTGAATTCCGTGACCTCGGACTTGCAATCATAGATGAGGAACAGCGTTTTGGTGTTGCCCAAAAGGAGAGGTTCAAGGAATTGTGCAAAAATGTCGATGTGCTTACGCTCTCGGCTACTCCAATTCCGAGAACTCTCAATATGGCAATGAGCGGTCTGCGTGATATGAGCGTTATCGAAGAAGCGCCGACAAACCGTCAGCCTGTTCAGACCTATGTGCTTGAACACGATGATGCGGTTATCAACGAGGCAATCCGCCGTGAACTCCGCCGTGGCGGTCAGGTGTTCTATCTTCACAACAATGTTGAAACAATTTCTTCATGTGCCGCAAAAATTCAGGAGGCTGTTCCCGAGGCAAAAATCGCAATCGGTCACGGCAAAATGAAAGAGGGCGAACTCAGCGAAGTTTGGCGACAGATGCTTGAACAGGAGATTGATGTGCTTGTCTGCACGACAATTATCGAAACGGGTGTTGATTTGCCGAATGCCAACACCCTTATCATAGAAAATGCCGACTGTATGGGACTTTCGCAGTTGCATCAGCTCAGAGGCCGTGTGGGCAGAAGTTCACGAAGGGCATATGCCTACTTTACCTTCAGACGGAACAAGGTTCTCACGGAGATTCAGCAGAAAAGGCTTGCCGCAATCAGGGAATTTACAGAATTCGGCAGCGGCTTCCGCATTGCAATGCGTGACCTTGAACTGCGAGGTGCGGGCAATATTATGGGCGCACAGCAGCACGGGCATATGGAATCGGTCGGTTACGATATGTACCTCAAGCTTCTTGATGAGGCAGTAAGCGAGGAAAAGGGCGAGCAGAATGTCACAAAAGACCTCGACTGTCTTATTGATATTTCGGTTGACGCTCATATTCCCGAAAGCTATGTTGAAAGTCTTACACTTCGTCTTGATGTTTACCGCAGAATTGCCGATATCCGCAGTAACGAGGACGCAGACGATGTTATTGACGAGCTGCAGGACAGATTCGGCAAGATTCCGAACTCGGTTCTCGGACTTATCGACATTGCCCTTGTGCGTAACAAGGCTTACTCAATGGGCATTTACGAAATCAGACAGAACGGCACAACGCTCATGCTCTTTGTAAACGAACTCAAATCCCCTCAGGTTGCCGACTTGCTCATTGCTTTGGGCGGAAAGGCAAAGCTTGTTGCCGGAGCAAAACCGTGCGTTGCGGTTGAGTGCAAAAACAGCTCCGCTCCGCTTGAAATTCTCACCAAAATTTTCGGTGTGCAGTAATTTTACGGCATGAAACCGTAATTTGTTAAGAAAAAACCTCCCGAAAGTACAAAAATGCTGTTTTTCGGTGGAAATTCTCAACAAAATTTTATAAAAATGTAGACAATGACGATTTTTTTGTGTATAATCGTAGGGTACATTATCCTGCGAAAGTGTGTTTGCAGGACACTTTGCATTTAATTTTTCAGAAGGACGGTAAAAAACTATGAAGCCTAATATCAAGGTTGGTTCATTTTTACTTGCAATTGTTATGATGTTTTCGGTTTTTGCAATTGCAGGTTGTACACCCACAACTCTTAACAAAGAATGGTCGTATAAGACAAGCGACAACGAGCTTGCCATCGGCGTTTATATCTACTCACTCAATGCAGCTTACAGTCAGGCTGAGTCATTTGCTAAAAAGCTTGACGATTATGATTCGACATCTGACAAGTGGCTTGATGAAAAAATCAAGGACGATGACGGCAACGAGCAGGTTGCAAGAGAGTGGATTAAAGATCAGGCTAAGAAAATGTGCCTCAGCTACCTCGTAGTTGACGAACAGCTTAAAAAGGAAAATGTAAACATCGGTCAGGCAACTCTTGACTCCGCAACAAGTCAGGCTGAAACATACTGGAATGTAGGCCCGTATGCGTCACAGGGTTATGTAATGCCGATGAAGAAGCAGTATGAAAAGTACGGCGTTTCACTCGACAGCTTTGCATACTGCACAACTCTCTACAACACAAAGTATGAGGCTCTCTTCAAAGCAGTTTACGGCAAGGGCGGTTCAAAGGAAGTTTCCGATGCCGACCTTACAAAGTATTTCAAGGAAAACTATACGGACTACTCATATCTTCCCGTGAACCTTTATACATCAACAAAAGATGAGGCAGGTTCATCAAAGAATGTTGCAATGAGCGACAAGGAAATCAAGAAGGTTGAGGATCAGCTTAACGGCTACAAGAATGACCTTAACAAGGGCGGTTCTTTTGATGATGTTATTGCATCATACAAGAAGTCAAGCGGTTCGGGAACAGATTCTTCTGTTTCAAATGTAGAAGTTCTCGACAAGAGCTCAATCGGTGACGAGCTTAAAGAGGCTATCGGCAAGCTTAAAACAGGCAAGGCTGAAACTCTCAAGGTCGGCAGCGGCGACAGCGCAATCTACTATCTCGTTTATAAGAAAGACGTCAGCAAGGATGTTGACAGCTATATCGGCAACGAATCAAAAAGAGCAAGTGTTCTTGCATCAATGAAGTCAGACGAATTTTCAAAGTACATTGACAGTCTTGCAGAGAAACTCAAGTATGAAGAAAACACTTCGGTTATTGACAAGTATAAGCCCGAACTCTTCTTCGTTGCGGTTGAGCCTACAACATCGGCGTCAACAACATCGGCATCCGATAAAAGCTCAAAATAATTGATATCGGACATACAACAGACGCATTTTCAGATTATTCTGAAGAAAGGGGCTTTTATGAAAAAACATTCAAAGCTTTGCGCAATTTTTCTGACGGCACTTTTGAGCATTTCTGCTGTGAGCTTTTCTGTATCGGCAGTCGGTGAGGAGGTTGATCCCGGCGGAGATTCAAGCGTTATTGTTGATCCCGTAGAGCCGGAACCTGAGCCCTCACCGGAACCCTCACCGGAACCATCACCGGAGCCGCAGCCACAGCCTGATCCTGTGTATCCGGACTCGTCGGACAGCTCATCATATGTAGATCCCGGCTATTCGTCAAGTGATTCGTCATATGACAACAACTATAACTATGACAGCAGCTACGACTACAACAATAACAACAGTTATGACAATAATTACAGCAGCAGTCAGACCTACTACTACTCTGAGCCGTCATATGTAGGCGGCGGTCAGTCCTATGTTGCTCCGTCAAATACTGCTCCGTCAGCGTCGCTCATCAAGTCTGACGATAACATTGACGAAAAAACTCTTTCAAGCAACGACTGGTCGGATATCGCAAAAAATCTTAAAAATACCGACACATCGGGTTCTGACGGTGATGACTTTAACTTCATCAAGAACAATAACAGCAAGGGCGATAACGGTCATTGGATGTTCTATGTTTCACTCGTTTTACTCTCACTCGGAGTTGCAGGCATTGCGTACTTTGTAATTTCAACTGTTCTCAACAGAAAGAAGAGAGTCACAGTCGGCGGCAGAAGTAACGCTCCAAAGAGCAAATCTGCACAGCCACAGCGTTACAGCAGTAACGATGATTATGCCGATGATTACTCATCTTCAGGCAGAAAGTCCGAAAGACGCAGTAAGTACGATACTGCCGAAATTCAGCTTCCAAAGAACAACCAAAAGGGCGGAAGAAGATACAAGTAATTAGATAACTTTATAAAACAAAAGCAGTTCCAAAATCGGAACTGCTTTTTTGTTTGACTGTGTAATTAAATTTTCGCATGACTTCTGTCTGAATATCAAAATCAGTTTTTGTCATACGGCTTTTTGTATGCCTCTTTGAACGGTTTTACAGTGCCGTCCTTTTCTTCAACGCTTACATTGTCAAGTGTTGCGTTGAACTGTGTGCGGATTTCACCAAGATAAATTTTGTACAGCTCTTTCTGTTCTTTTTGCTCAGCCTCGGTAAGTCCCTGTTCCTTTTTCTTTTTTGCAAGCTCGTTAATTCTGTCAAGCATCTTTTTATCCATAAGTCAATCCTCCCGACCGTTATTTTGGTTTTGAGAGCAATCTGCTCCAAAGCTATGATATCACACAATCAGCCAAAGTGCAAATTTTCGATTTCTCGGTTGAAAACAAAAATCTTTTGTGCTATCATGCAATTAAAGCCGTTACACGGCAAATTTTTTCGGCGGTGAATTATGGAAAATTTCAGCTTATTACACCCGACAAATTCAAATGCATCCTACAGAATTCTCAACAAAGAGGCGCTGAATGATTTGTCGGTTGATTATATATGTGACGCTCTCACAAAAGAGCAGTATGAACGCAACAGCATAAAGCAGCTGCTGATAAATATTACGGATGACGAGGAAGTTATAAAATATCGTTGCGATGTTTTTGAGGATTTTCTTCGTTTTCCGAAACTCCGTGATGATCTATCCGCACTTCTTGTAAAGCTGAACGATTTGCGTGAAATTGAGCGCTTTCAAAAGGATACCGAGGCATCTTCCTTGTGGCAGCTTGTAAACCGGCTTCGTGAAATGGACGGCTATGTTGATTGCATTACAAGAATAAAAAATACGCTTGAAACAATTGAAGTAAAGTCGCAGGGCCTGCTTGAGCTCAAGAAAAATGTTCAGTCAATTTACAATGACAGCGGTTTCTCCGAATTAAAAAAGGATATAATAGATACGCTTGCAAAGGCTCAAAAGCTCAAGAGCATTACCCTCGGTGTGAATCTTGACGATTTGCTTCGCCCAAAGAGTGTGGGTGTAATCTCACTCAATGACAAAGAATTTACCGACAGCGGCATTCTCAAAAGATTTATGAAGTTTACAAACCGTGACAGCGAACTGCACCACGGCAACGATGTTTCGGGATTTTTAAGCTTTCATCCGTCCAATCCGTCAACCTCGCAGTTCGGGCTGGGACAGTTTGTTGTGGGCGCTCAGCAGGATGTAAACCACACCATGAACAGCTCGCTGACCGGCGCAGATCCTATGTCTGACGCACTCAAAAATGTTGTGACCGATATCCTACGCAGAACCGTAAATGACATAAAATCAATGCTCAACAGATATGTCAATGTCAACGGCTACTCGTTTGTTTCGCTTATGCCCGAAATCATTTTCTATATTCGCTTTGCAGAGCTTTGTGATAAGATGAAAAAGAAAAATCTTCCGCTGTGCAAGGCAGAGGTTTTGCCCAAGAAGGACAGAAACTGCTGTCTTAGAGATGTTTACAACCTCAAACTCGGCATAAAATCGGCAAACGGTGAGAATTTGAATATTGTCACAAACGATATTGATTTTAACGATGACAGGCGAATTTACATTCTGACAGGTCCGAACCGTGGCGGTAAAACCACGATTACTCAGGCGGTCGGACTTGCATTTTTGCTTGCTCAGAATGGAATATATGTTCCTGCAACGCAGATGAAATTCAGCCCATGCGACAGCATTTTTACGCATTTTCCTGCCGATGAAAACGATACCGTTGACCTTGGCAGACTCGGTGAAGAAAGCAAAAGGCTTGCCGAAATTTTCTCCACGGCAAGCCGTTACAGCCTGCTTTTGCTCAACGAAAGCTTTGCAACAACCAATGTTGCCGAGGGCTTGTACATTGCCCGTGATGTTGTCAAATCAATGCGATATCTCGGCACAAGGGCGATTTTTAATACCCATATGCACGATTTGGCTCGCAATCTTGACGAGGTGAACACAACCGTAAAGGGCGACAGCAAGGTTGAAAGTCTGGTAACAGGTGTCGAAAACGGACAGCGTTCGTTCAAGGTTTTCATCGCTCCGCCTCAAGGTGTAAGCTATGCCAAAGACATTGCCGAAAAATACGGTGTAACCTTTGACAAAATCAAAAAACAGATTGATCGGCAGCGTGTCGCTGCACCCGGTTCGGGAAGATAGTATGTAATAATAAAAGCATATTATGCCCGAGCGGAAGTTTTTTAAAATTGAAAGTTGAAAAT
>ERZ1034952.2715-NODE-2715-length-12675-cov-7.169176_pt1 | contig 12675 bp, 7 predicted proteins | sample MGYA00520625_ERZ1034952 | MGnify/ENA primary metagenome ERZ1034952 (study PRJEB33766, sample SAMN09781773) | gut metagenome | biome: gut microbiome | host: Homo sapiens | place: Madagascar | study: EMG produced TPA metagenomics assembly of the PRJNA485056 data... | reverse complement strand
TTTCTCCAAGATATCCTTCTGCATCTTTTTTCAGTTTCTGAAGGATCATAGCGGAGATTTCCTGAGGAGAATATTTCTTCTCATCGATTGTTACACGATAATCTGTACCCATCTCTCTCTTGATGGAAGAGATTGTTCTGTCTGCATTTGTTACGGCCTGACGTTTTGCAGGTTCACCTACAAGACGCTCACCTGTCTTTGTGAAAGCGACTACAGATGGTGTAGTTCTAGCTCCTTCTGTATTTGCGATAACGGTTGGCTGTCCACCTTCCATTACAGCTACACAACTGTTTGTTGTACCTAAGTCAATACCAATAATTTTTCCCATGATAATGTTCCTCCTGTTTAATATCTGAAATTTAAAAATTAGTTTGCAACCTTAACCATGCTGTGGCGGACTACAAATCCTTTATAGGTGTATCCTTTCTGAAGTTCTTCCACAACAATGTTATCTCCAACGGATTCGTCTTCTACATGCATTACTGCATTGTGAAGATCCGGATTGAATTCTTTGTCAACAGCTTCGATCTGCTCTACTCCCAGGCTCTCCAGTGTGGTAGTGAGCTGTTTGTAGATTTTTTCCATGCCCTCAGCAAACGGATCACCTTCCGTTGCCTGTGCGAGACCTCTTTCAAAGTTATCTACCACCGGAAGGATTTTCTCAATGATATCCTTCGCTCCGATGATATACATGCTGGATTTTTCTTTTTCCGTACGTTTACGGAAGTTATCAAACTCAGCCATGTTTCGTTTTAAACGGTCTGTCAGATCTTCGATCTGCTGTTCCAGTTTATTATCTTTTTTCTTTTTGCCAAAGAAAGATGTCTTTCCTTTTGCTTCTTTCTCGTCTGTGGCTTCCGCTTCTTTTTCTCCTTCCGGATTCTCTCCTGCGGTTGCCTCCGGCGATTCTTCGACTGGTTCTGTTACAGGTTCTTCAGTCTCCGGAACTTCTTTCTCTGCTTCGTCCTGCACACCAGTTGTTTTTGTTGTTTCTGACACGTTTCTTCTACCGCCTTTCCATTTTGACAGTTAACTGTCTTGGTTACTTTTATTTTTTTTGAATACCTCATCGAGTTCGACCTTGAGGGTCTTCAGACTATTTACTACATTTTCATAATCCATTCGCTTCGGTCCTACGATACCGATTGTTCCATGCATGCCTTCGCCCAGTTCATAAGTAGCAGTAACAACACTGCAGTCTTTCATGGTCGAAATCGGAAGTTCATCTCCGATGTACACCTGAACTCCGGTATTATCATCCGCCATCCGTTCTTTGACCAGATCAACCAGCTGCTGCTTTTCTTCGAAAGTAGAAATCAGTTCGGTTGCCTTAGTCTTGTCAGACAGTTCCGGATATTTAAAGAAGTTCGTCGCACCTGACGTATAGATTTCCAGATCATCTTCATCAACATGAATCGTAGCTGCAACTGCGTCCAGCACTCTTGCAACCAGTCCGCTGTGGATGCCTGCCTGTTCTTTCAGTCTGGCGATCATGCCAAGATTGATATCCTGAATCGGCAGTCCGTTCAGATTGGTATTAAGAAGCAGATTCAGCTTCAGGAGTGTCTCATCATCCATCTCTTCATCCAGATCAATGATCTGGTTGCGGATGACGTTCCCCTCGCATACAACCACTGCTACAAGCTGCATTTCATTAACACGGGATAACTGAATAAATTTCAGTTTATTTCCGCTGTACTGGGGAACCGAAACCATCGTCGCGTAATTTGTATTAGAAGCAAGAACTCGTGCTACATTCTTAAGCACCTTTTCCATCTTGTCTGTCTTCTCAATCATCAGATTACGGATCTCTTCGATCTCGTCTTCCTTTTCCTTCATCAGCTCATCCACATAAAGACGATAGCCTTTGTCAGAAGGAATTCTTCCTGCCGACGTATGTGGCTGTACGATGTAGCCCATATCTGTCAAATCAGACATCTCATTTCGGATCGTTGCTGAGCTGACATTCAGATCTGCATCCTTCGAGATCGTCCTCGAACCAACCGGCTCGCCTGTCGCCATGTATGTCTTGATAATCGCTTTCAGGATCCGTTTCTTACGATCCGTCAACTGTTCATCCATGCTCTCAGTTCCTTTCCGTTTCATTTGTTAGCACTCAATAATGAGGAGTGCTAACATCTATACTGTTAAGATAGCACTGTCATTATTGTTTGTCAACAGATAATTATTAATTTTTTTAAAAATCAAAAAAATCACAGTACAGACACAAATCGGGAAAATCTGCTTTTCCACTTTGTTACTTTGTGTCAGATGTACTGCGATTATGTAAGATTCTGTTCTTAATTTATTGTAAATAAATCTTTCTGCAGATATGTGCTGCTTTCTCAGATTCCGCTTCTGCGGATTGCCTCTACCACCTCGCGGATCTTATCCGGCGGCAGTACAAGCGCAAAACGCACATATCCTTCTCCATGTGGTCCGAAACTTGCACCAGGAGTTACGATAACACCAGCTTTTTCCATCAGTTCCATACAGAATGCCATACTATCAGTACGTCCGCCAGGGATTCTCGCCCAGACAAACATAGTTCCCTTTCCATTCGGAAGATCCCAGCCGATTTCACGAAGACCATTGCAAAGTGCATCACGTCTTTCCTGATACATATCGCACTGCTCCTGTACACTTTCCAGCGGACCGTTCAGTGCCGCAATCGCTGCTTTCTGAATCGGAAGAAACATACCAAAATCAATCTGACTTCTTAATTTACGAAGTGCTGCAATCACATCCGGACGACCTACCAGAAAACTGATTCTCGCGCCGGTTACATTAAAGGATTTTGAAAGGCTGAAGAATTCTACACCAACTTCCCGCGCTCCTTCTGTAGAAAGGAAGCTTCCGCCATGCGCTCCGTCAAAGATAATATCACTGTATGCGTTATCATGAATGATCAGAATATCATACTTACGCGCAAACTCTACAATTTCTTCGTACAGCCCCGGTGTTGCAATGCTTCCAACCGGATTGGACGGCAGGGAAACAACCATGTATCTGGCTTTCTTTGCCACCTCTTCCGGGATATCCTTTACATATGGAAGAAAATCATGCTCAGCCACCAATGGATAATAGTACGGCTTCGCGCCTGCCATCAGGCTTCCTGCGGCAAATACCGGATAACATGGATCCGGAAGCAGTACCACATCGCCTTCATCACAAAGCGCCATCCCCAGATGTCCCATACCTTCCTGACTTCCGTAAACAGTCATTACCATATCCGGTGTCAGCTCCACATCAAATCGTTTCTTATAATAAGTACAGACTGCCTCGAGCAGTTCCGGAAGATCACGAAGACTGTATTTCCAGTTATTGTCATCCATTGCTGCTTCTGCAAGTGCTTTTTTGATGTGCTCCGGTGTCTTAAAATCCGGTGTTCCCACACTCATATTATAAATTTTCATTCCCTGCTGTTCCAGCTCCATACGGCGATTATTCAGGGCTGCAAAAATTTCCTCTCCAAATCTGTCTAATCTTTTGGAAAACTGCATATTTCTATCCTTCTTTCGTGTCGTGCTCGTTCCATTTTAGCACGCTCACCATCACTGTACAAGCGTAAAGTGAAAATTAATCACAAGCTACTCTTATGAACTTTGACATTTTCTCTCCATATCTCAGGAATCCATCTCGTCCAGATTTTTCTTAAGCTCGATCATCTTGTCACGCAGCTCTGCCGCCTGTTCGAAGTTCAGATCTGCGGCCGCTGCGCGCATCTGCTTTTCCACCTGTCCAATCAGTTTTGTCAGTTCTTTCCTTGTCATGGATTCCGGATCTTTCTTCAGTTTATCTTCTGTCTCAGCAACAGCCCTGGAAACAGTAATCAGATCGCGCACCGCTTTTTTGATCGTGGTCGGTGTAATTCCATGTTCTTTATTGTATGCCTCCTGAATACTTCTTCTTCGCTCAGTCTCCTGAATTGCCTTTCGCATGGAATCCGTCATCACATCAGCATACATAATGACATGACCTTCGCTGTTACGTGCTGCACGTCCGATCGTCTGAATAAGTGAAACCTCTGAACGCAGAAATCCTTCTTTATCCGCATCCAGGATGGCTACCAGCGTGATTTCCGGAATGTCCAGACCTTCTCGCAAAAGGTTGATTCCAACCAGTACATCAAAAACGTCCAGACGCATATCCCTGATGATCTCCGCTCGCTCAAGGGTATCAATATCTGAGTGGAGATAACGTACACGAATGCCGACATCTTTCATATAATCCGTCAGATCTTCCGCCATACGTTTTGTCAGTGTCGTGATCAGAATCTTATTGCCCTTTTCTACTTCTTTATTGACTTCTCCGATCAGGTCATCGATCTGCCCTTCCACCGGACGCACCTCAACCTTCGGATCCAGAAGTCCGGTCGGACGGATAATCTGCTCTGCACGAAGAAGCTCATGATCCGCCTCATACTGTCCCGGTGTCGCAGAAACAAACATAACCTGATCCAGTTTGTTTTCGAATTCCTCAAAACTCAACGGACGGTTGTCCTTCGCAGACGGCAGACGGAAACCATAATCCACCAGTGTCTGTTTACGGCTCTGGTCACCGGCATACATGCCGCCAACCTGTGAGACGGTTTTGTGAGACTCATCTATAATAAGAAGAAAGTCATCTTTAAAATAGTCCATCAATGTATATGGCGGCTGCCCCGGTGCCAGTCCTGTAAGATGTCGTGAGTAATTCTCTATACCGGAACAGAAACCTGTTTCTTTCATCATTTCTACATCGAAATTCGTTCTCTCGGCAATACGCTGTGCCTCAATCAGCTTGTCCTCACCTTTAAAATAGGCAACCTGTTCTTTCATTTCTTCGAGGATAGCATCTGCTGCTCTCTGGATCTGGCTCTGTGGCACAACATAATGGGATGCCGGGAAAATCGCGGCATGTTTCAGTTCACTGCGGATCTCGCCTGTCAGGACATCCACTTCTGTAATACGATCGATCTCGTCCCCAAAAAACTCTACACGAATCACACGGTCAGAATAGTTGGCAGGAAAAATTTCCAATACATCACCACGCACCCGGAATGTACCTCGATGAAAATCCATTTCATTACGGTTGTACTGAATGTCGATCAGTTCTTTGATCACATCATCTCTGTCTTTCTCCATTCCTGGACGAAGTGAGATCATCATATCAAAAAATTCTTCCGGTGCACCCAGACCATAAATACATGAAACAGAGGATACAACAATTACATCCCTGCGCTCACAGAGAGCCGCCGTTGCAGATAATCGTAACTTATCGATTTCATCATTTGTGGAGGCATCTTTTGCAATATAAGTGTCCGTAGACGGCACATACGCCTCCGGCTGGTAATAATCATAGTAGGAGACAAAGTATTCTACCGCGTTCTCAGGAAAAAATTCCTTCATCTCACCGTAAAGCTGTGCTGCCAGTGTTTTATTATGCGCAAGTACCAAAGTTGGCTTATTTAACCGGGCGATAACATTCGCCATTGTGAAGGTCTTACCTGATCCGGTAACACCCAGTAAGGTCTCGAACTGATTGCCTTCCTTGAACCCTTTGACCAGCTTTTCAATGGCCTGGGGCTGGTCGCCGGTGGGCTGGTATTCAGAGTGTAATTCAAAATGATCCATAGTATTCTCCTGTTTTAAACAAATTTCATTTATTAAAAACTTACCTGTCAGACTTCCACTTCAAATGGCAGCCTGTCCAATATATCTTTCTGCATATCCACTCCCGGATATACTTCGATCAGTTTTAACCCTTTCGGGGTCAGGCGGAAAACACAGCGTTCTGTTACATAAAGGACTTTCTGTCCATTCTCGATCGCACGTTTTGCCGAAAAGCTGACACTTGATACCTTCTCTACGAATTTGGAAATTTCTCCTTCTTTGCGGATCGTCACAACACCTTTTTCCTGGGTAACTTCCAGCCCTTTTGCATTAAATGTCATGCAGAAAACCACAGTCGGCGTTTTGGCGGTAATATTTGCAAAACCGCCGATACCAGCAAATGCTCCCGTGCCACGGTGTGCATTGATATTTCCATGGCAGTCAACTTCCAGAGCTCCCATAAAACAAACATCCAGACCACCGTTATCATACAGATCAAACTGGTTTGCCATATCATAAACAGAAGCGGCTCCGATCATCGCTCCGAATGCCTCTCCCGAAACAGGAAAACCGCCGATTCCACCGGATTCTACGGTCAGCGTGATCATATCCAGCATTCCACTTTTTCGTGCATATCTGGAAACCGTCTCCGGAATCCCGATTCCAATGTTTACAATATCATCCACACGCAGTTCCCTGGCTGCCCTTTTTCCGATAATGTTCGCAGGAATGTTATTTTTGCGTTGTTTCTGAGAAAGCTCATGAATTTTTTCATTCCATGTATGCCATTCTTTATACGGGATCTCAAAACTTCCGGTCAGGGCCGTGTATGCTTCATTTCGCTCTTCCGGCTCTGCCACAACGATTGCATCGACCAGGCATCCCGGAATGATAGCATTACGCGGACGGGACGGTGCATCTACCAGCCGGTCCACCTGTACAATCACTTTTCCACGATTCGCCTTGACTGCCTGACAGATAGATAATGCATCTCCGGACATGTACATATCATCAAAGGTAATATTTCCCTTCCGATCAGCCGCTGTACCTTTTATGAGTCCAATCGTAATCTTCGGAAGTTTATAATAAAGAAACTCCTCTCCATCCACTACCACATATTTGACCAGAGAATCATCAATCGAAATACGGTTGATTCCCGGTCCTTCTCTTCGCGGGTCAACAAAAATATCCAGTCCAACCTTTGACAGTGCTCCCGGAAGGCCTCCCGCCTGTGCACGTATCGCGTGAGAGATACATCCCAGCGGCAGATTATAAGCTTCAAACCGGTCTTCAAGCACCAGTTTCTTCGTGCTCATCATAGCCCCGAAATGACCGCAGATCAGCTTGTCTACCGCGCCCTCGCGAATATATCCTTCTGCATTATGTTCCTCATCCCAGACTCCGAAGCCGGCACTCGATACGATCGTCAGATGCGTCGGTGACTGCATTTTCTGGTATCTCCGATACAATGCCTCATGAAGTTCCATCGGGTTTTCGATTCCTACAAATGAATTGACACAGATACAGTCTCCATCCCGGATCAGACGGATTGCCTCATCTGCATTCATGATCTCATACATATATTGTTCTCACTTTCAAATTTTGCTTTCGCATACAGTCTTTTCATATCTGTCTGTTATAAGAGAGCTTTTGTCTCAGTATACCATATTTTGACATTCATATCTATCTCAGCACACTACTTTAAATCAAAATAAAAAAGGAGACTGCGCCCGAAAGAGCTGACAATCTCCTTATAAATACTTTAAATGATCTCAGAACCATGTTGTTTGTTCTGTGTCTTTTTGCAAAAATAATTTTATCTGCTTATTTTTTTATATCACATTTTCTCTCATACACGGTCCTGCCACCAAGTATGGTCATGTCCACTTTTGCAGTCTTGATCTCATTTGGATCAATCTTGTAGATATCTTTTTCAAGAATCACAAAGTCTGCATTTTTGCCAATTTCGATCGTTCCGTTTTCGTCTTCAGTATAAGACGCATATGCAGCATCTTTTGTAAAAAGTTTCACCGCTTCATCTACGCTTAAGCGTTCCGAAGGAATCCAGCCTTCTTCAGGCTCACCATAAATATTCTTTCTGGTTACGGCAAAATAGATATTTTCCATTGCATCAAAACTATCGACCGGTGCATCGGAACCGCCGGATGCATGAATGCCCAGATCCAGCATACTTTTCCACGCATAGATTCCTTCCATACGATGTGCGCCGATCGCCGGTTCTACTGTATTCATATCAAGGTCTACAAATACCGGCTGAATATATGCCAGAATGTCATGTTCTTTCATTTCCTTCAGAATCCGTGGATTTGTGATCTGACAGTGAACGATTCCGTGTCTGTTCTTTGCATTGTCCTTACGATATGGAGATTTCGCAATCGCTTCAATTACCATATCCATCGCACGGTCACCGATACAGTGTACCGCTGCCTGCATCTGATGCCGGTCAAAAAATGCAAACAGATCATCCAGTTCTTCCTGTGTGAATGTAATGATTCCGGTATTTCCCGGAGAATCCTCATATGGTTCATTCATCGCTGCTGTCCTTGCACCCAGAGATCCATCCTGAATCAGTTTCATCGGGCCGATCGTAAAGTGGTCTCCGCGCTGACCGGTACGGTATCCTTCTTCAATAAATGCTTTCGCATCCTCTGCACGCTCAAACAGACACTGCTCATAATGTCGGACATTCAGCTCACCTCTCGCATCCAGCGCTTTATATGCATTCATGATGCGCTTCCAGTTCTTTCCCGGAAGAGATGCCAGATCATCCGACTGCACTCCGGTGAATCCGCATTCATTCAGTTTCTTCGCACTATATACAATGTAACTTTCCACCTCTTCCTGGGACGGAGCTTCCAACACAGAAGAATAAAACTGTACAGCATTTTCTTTCAGAAGTCCGGTCTCAAAATCTACATCTTTTGCTATCTCCGCAAATTGTGGGATTTTTTTCAGGCGTTCAAGCCCCGGTGTATTGCAGACTGCCACATGTCCGCATACACGGACCATGATGATTGGAATTTCTTTTGACAGCGCATCCAGTTCCTCTTTCAGAGGATAACGCGGTTCGTCAAAATGTTCTTCATTCCAGCCGCGACAGTACAGCCAGGTCAGTGGCTTTCCGGCATGTTCTTCCAGTCTTTTATGTGCTGCCTTCAGCGCTTCTTCGACGCTTTTGCAGTCAAACAGCTTGACCGAGCGTTCGACAAATGCATAATGCAGCATGTGAAGATGTGTATCCACAAAACCCGGAAGAAGCAGGCGTCCCTGCAGGTCTGTTTTTTCCTCACAGGGGATTTTCTGTGCTTCTTCATTTGTTCCGATAAAGGCAATTTTTCCATTTTCGATACCGACTGCTTCAGCAACACTGCCTGCATCATCTAATGTACGGATACATCCGTTAAAAAAAATCTTTTCCAATGCTTATTTTTCCTCTTTTGCTTTCTTGTCTTCATAGAAAAGAGCCATATCTTCGTCTACTTTTCCAATACCAAGGTAACGTGCCTTGTAGTCTTTTAACAGTTTGATAAAGGTTCCGCTTAAGATAAATAATGTTGCTACGTTTACAAATGTCGGGAATACCGTCGTAAAGTCGGCAATAACCCAGAGCTGTGCCGGAGTTCCGTTTCCGTAAAGTGTCAGTACGGTAACCAGAAGTCCCCATAATGGTGTTCCGAGAATAAATACTTTTTCTGCGATTTTGAACACTTTCTGATTGTTTTTCAGCCAATGTTTCAGGATAACACTGTAGTATGTAAACCATCCTGTTGAAGTAGTCAGTCCAAACAGGAAGATACTGAGCGCAATCAGTGCACGTGCAACTGATCCCATACCGGATTCAAACGCGGTCAGTGTCAGTTCGGAACCCTGAAGTCCGGAATTCCAGTAACCGGTAACAATAACAACCAGACCTGTCATAGAGCAGACCACAATGGTATCTGCAAATACTTCGAACGCACCCATCAGTCCCTGTTTTACCGGATGATCTGTCTTTGCAGAAGCATGGATCATCGGAGAAGTACCCCATCCGGCTTCATTACTGTATACAGAACGCGCAAAACCAAGACGCATGGCAGTTGCCACTCCTGCTCCCAGGAATCCGCCGACAGCAGCCTGTGTAGTGAAAGCGCCCTTAAAGATCAGTACAAATGCTTCCGGAAGTCTCTCATAATTTGTAATCAGGATAAACAGAGAACCTACAATATAGAGCAGACACATAACCGGAGTCATATAGGAAGAAATGACACCGACTTTTTTTACACCGCCGATGATGATAACATAAATTGCAAGTACATATAAAAGTGACGGTACGATATATGGAAGTTTAAATGTACTTCCTACTGCCTCAGATACTGTATAATTCTGAAGTGTGATGAACCATGTCATAAAAATACATCCGCCGAATAATACGGCAAAAATTTTCCAGAACGGAAGTTTCTTTTCGTCTCCCAGACCTTTCTGCATATAATAGGTCGGTCCGCCGAGGTATTCCCCGTTTGGCTGTTTTTCTCTGTAATATACAGCAAGTGTTACCTCAGTCATTTTGATGACCATGGCAAGCAATGCAGCTACCCACAGCCAGAACAATGCTCCCGGTCCTCCTGTAGCGATTGCGGTTGCAACACCGGACATATTGGATACACCAACAGTTCCACCGATCGCAATGGAAATCGCCTGAAACGGTGTCAGACTCTTGCCATCGTCTCCGCCTTCCTCACGACGTTCTTTACTGAACATATTTTTTACGATATGTCCAAAATGACGAAACTGAAAAAAACCTGAACGGATCGTCAGATAAATTCCGGTCACAAGAATTGTGATCAGCAACGGCAACCCCCACAACCAGTTCGTTAAATTTTCGAATAATGCAAACATTCCCTCTCTCCTTTTCTTTTGTTTTGCATAAAAATGCACGCACCCTCTTTTTTATTCACTTTAGCATCATACCATATGTCCACTCCTATAGCCAGAAAAAAATCTTATTATCTAAATTTTTTTCAGTTTTATTTTTATGTAATAGGAACATTACGGAGTAATTTCCTATTACATAAAAAAATACAGGGCAGACCTTTCATCTGCTCTGTATTTGATGACTTTCTCTTTATTTTAGTTTTATTCTACTTCTTCCGGCTCCATGCTCAGTACATGATCTTCATTGTTTATGACATCATATTTCTGTCTGTATTCATTGAAATATGTGTAATACTCCCAGCTGTCTGTCGGATAGATCTTGGAGTCATGAATATGCGGATCCGCATCTGTCTCGCCGCTCTTGAGAAGTGCTGTCATCGCACTTGCACTGTGCGCTGCGATACGTCCGAAACTGTTGAGGATATCATTAAATACCGTTCCCTCTTCCAGGCCGCATTCACCCTTACTCAGCCGCTCTACATGATGCATCTTGAGCTCGTCACAGAGATTGGTAATAACAGCTCCCAGCGGAGCAACTCTCTGTGCAGCTTCCTTGTCATCTTTCATAAAGGCATTGCAGGTTACATTAATTTCCTCACGGACAGCCCCCATGACGATATTCAACTCATCCCATGCCGCCTGTGAAAACTGTGTATGATTGTCATGCATTTCATTTGCCATATGTGCAATATAAGAAGCATGATCTCCAATGCGCTCAAAGTCATTGATCGTATGCAGATACAGAGAAACCTGTGTGGTCTGTGCCGTATTCATCTCGCGCTTTGTAAGCTGGATCAGATACTCACCCAGACGGCTCTCATATTTGTCGATCAGATCTTCCTTACGCTGAACCTTATCGTACTTATCCTGCTGATAATCATTCAGAAGGTTCATCGCACGGTTGACGTTTTTACGGAGTTTCTTGGACATTCCGTTCATTGCACGATGACACTGTGCGATCGCAAGTGCCGGATAATTGATCAGTCGTTCCTCAAGAAGGTCAAAATCTGCTTCATCTTCAAGCTCTTCTGCACTGTCCTTAACCAGATAGCAAACAAGCTTCTCGAGTTTCGGAATAAACGGGAACAGTACTACAACCGTTGCCACACGGAATACGGTATTCAGTGCTGCGATCGTTACCGGTGTCATGATCATATCCATAAATCCGAAATGTACAAATGCATTTACAGTATAGAAGATCACTGACCACATGATCAGACCGAATAAATCATTCATCAGATAGATCAGAGCTGTTCTCTTACCATTCTTATTGGCACCGATTGCGGAAATCAGAACCGGACAGGCTGCACCAACACCGATACCAAGAACGATCGGAAATGCACTGGCAAAGGTCAGGATTCCGGTTACAGAAAGTGCCTGCAGTACACCAACCGTTGCTGATGCACTCTGAAGGACTGCTGTAAATGCAATACCTACCAGAATGCCGGCGATCGGATTAGAAAACATAGTCAGCATATCGATAAATACTTCACTCTCACGAAGCGGTGCCACTGCACCACTCATGGTCTGCATACCTGTCATCAGAATTGCAAAACCGAGCATGATGTTTCCGATATTTTTGTGAACGGAACGCTTACAGAACATTCGTAAGATAATACCGATTACCGCGACTACTGCTGAAATAGTTGCCGTAGATAAAATACTGGCAATACCTCCGGATCCCTGAATATAGGAAAGGCAGAGTATCCAGCCGGTAATACTCGTTCCGATGTTTGCTCCCATGATGATACCGATTGCCTGTTTCAGTTTCATCATACCGGAGTTTACGAAACCAATAACCATAACGGTCGTTGCTGAAGAGGACTGAATTACACTCGTTACACCGGTTCCCAGTGCAACGCCCTTCAGCGGAGTGTTTGTCATTCGATACAGAAACGCTTCAAGTTTGTTGCCTGCGACCAGTTTCAGACCGTCTCCCATGAGTGACATTCCGAATAAAAATAATGCCACACCTGACAGCAACGATAAAACCATTGAAAAAATTGCCATAAAATTCTCCTCTGTTGTCTCTCTGTCCTTCTGTTACGGACCGACACCTTCTGTAAAATCTCGTATTTTTACATTCTTTTAACTTAGGTTTATCCTTTTTTTAACATTCCTTATCTATTATGCCATATCAAACGTATGA
>ERZ1034952.2693-NODE-2693-length-12770-cov-4.349587_pt1 | contig 12770 bp, 6 predicted proteins | sample MGYA00520625_ERZ1034952 | MGnify/ENA primary metagenome ERZ1034952 (study PRJEB33766, sample SAMN09781773) | gut metagenome | biome: gut microbiome | host: Homo sapiens | place: Madagascar | study: EMG produced TPA metagenomics assembly of the PRJNA485056 data... | reverse complement strand
GAATAAGGAGGACATCGACAAAGATGAATAAGAAACTTTTAAGTTCCGTCCGGGAATACAAGAAGCAGTCTGTACTGGCTCCGATCCTTGTAATCCTGGAAGTACTGATGGAAGTTCTGATTCCTCTGGAGATGGCGAAGATTATTGACGTAGGTATTGCAAACGGAGATATGAGCTATATCATCCAGCGTGGAGTCATCCTTGTTGCAATGGCAATGCTTTCCCTGTTCTTCGGCGTACAGGCCGGAAATATGGCGGCAGTTGCAGCAGCAGGATATGCGAAGAATTTACGACACGATATTTTTTATAAGGTGCAGGATTTTTCCTTTAAAAATATCGATCACTTTTCAACATCAGGTCTGGTCACACGACTGACCACTGATATCACAAATGTACAGCAGGCATACATGATGAGTATCCGCCTTCTTGCCAGGGCACCGTTTATGATCATCCTGTCATGGATTATGACACTGACGATCAACAAACCGATCGCAATGCTTTTCCTGATAGTTGTTCCTGTCCTTGGCGGTACACTGATCTTTATTGCGAAAAAGGCACATCCGCATTTCATCAAGGTATTTGATGAATATGACAACCTGAACAATTCCGTTCAGGAGAATGTAAATGCCTCACGTGTAGTTAAGGCTTTCGTAAGAGAGGACTATGAGATTGAGAAATTCCATGGAATTTCCAGATATGTTTATGATCTGTTTACTAAAGCAGAGAAAATTGTTGCATGGAACTCACCGGTTATGATGTTTGCCATATATACTGTAATCATTATTATTGTTGCGATTGGCGGAAGAGGAATTGTTCTCGGCGGCATGGAGACCGGTGAGCTGACAAGTATCATTGTCTATGCACTTCAGATTCTCATGTCCCTGAACATGGTAACCTTCGTGTTTGTTATGATCATGATAGCAGAAGCATCTACAGACCGTATTGTAGGGGTTCTGGATGAAGTTCCTGAAATGCAGGATAAAGCTGATGCAGTGAAAAATGTGGCAGATGGTTCCATTGACTTTAATCATGTAGATTTCAGCTATGCAGGAGAGGGAGGAAATCTTTCTCTGAAGGATGTAAACCTTCATATTAAATCCGGGCAGACAGTAGGTATCATCGGCGGAACCGGAAGTGCCAAGTCTACCCTGGTGCAGCTGATCCCCAGACTCTATGATGTCACAAAGGGTAATGTCCAGGTGGGAGGCGTGGATGTACGCAATTACAATCTGGAAGTACTTCGTGACCAGGTTTCCATGGTACTTCAAAAAAATGTGCTGTTCTCAGGAAGCATCTATGACAATATTCGCTGGGGTGATGAACATGCCAGTGAGGAAGAAGTTCGGAGGGTCTGTAAGCTGGCTCAGGCAGATGGATTCGTCAGTGAGTTCCCGGATGGCTACGATACAATGATCGTTCAGGGCGGTAACAACGTATCCGGCGGTCAGAAGCAGCGTCTGTGTATTGCAAGGGCTCTTCTCAAGAAACCGAAGATCCTGATCCTGGATGACTCTACCAGTGCAGTAGATACAAGAACAGATGCCCTGATACGTAAGGCTTTCCGCGAGGAGATCCCGAACACAACAAAGATTATTATCGCACAGCGAGTTTCTTCTATTGAAGATGCAGATCAGATCATCGTACTGGATGACGGTAAGATCGCAGGTGTGGGTACTTCAGAAGAACTGCTGAAGACAAATGATATTTACAGAGAAGTATATGAATCACAGGTCAAAGGAGGCGGAGACGATGAATAAGAAGAAAAAATTAGATCAGAACACCATCCAAACTGCCAAAAGACTTCTGAAATATATGACAGGAACCCATAAGATACAGTTTATCATCGTATTTATCTGCATCTTTATCAGTTCCGCAGCAAGTATTGCAGTATCCCTGTCCCTGAAATTTCTGCTGGATGACTTTATCATCCCGCTGATCGGACAGACAGATCCGAACTTTGCAGAACTCTATAAGGCACTTGCAGTCCTTGGCTGTATTTTTGCACTTGGTGTGATTGCCACATTTATTTATACCCGAATGATGGTTTATATCGGTCAGGGTGTGCTTAAAAGTGTCCGTGATGATATGTTCGAGCATATGCAGACTCTTCCGATCCGCTATTTCGACCAGAATACAAACGGATCTGTCATGAGCCTCTATACCAACGATACAGATACCCTGCGTCAGATGATCAGCCAGGCGATCCCGCAGGCGCTGATGGCGCTGTTTACGATCGTGGTTACCTTTATTTCCATGTTATTGTTAAGTCCGCTGCTTACGATTCTGGCAGTTGTGATCATTTTTATTATGCTGAAGGTTACCAGTAAGATTGGTTCCAACAGTGGCAAATATTTCATCCGTCAGCAGGTATCTCTGGCAGATGTGACCGGTTTCGTGGAAGAACGAATGAATGGTCAGCGTGTGGTAAAAGTTTTCAACCACGAAGATAAATCAAAAGAAGAATTCGACAAACTCAACGAAGCACTCTTCGAGAGTTCTGCAAGCGCCAATAAATACGGAAACATGATGGGACCTGTGATCGGTAACATCGGTAACCTGCAGTTCGTACTGACAGCAGTACTTGGGGGACTTCTTTCTGTAACAGGTGTGGGCGGCATCACCCTCGGTGTTATGGCTTCCTATTTACAGTTCACCAAGAGCTTTACCCAGCCATTCATGCAGGTGGCACAGCAGTTCAACGCCATCGTTATGGCACTTGCAGGTGCAGAACGTATTTTCAGGCTCATTGACGAGAAGCCGGAAGAGGATGAAGGTTACGTAGAACTTGTTAATGCAAGAAAGGATGCCAACGGCAATATCACAGAATGCAAAGAGAGAACAGGTATGTGGGCATGGAAACATCCACATTCTGCAGATGGTTCCGTTACTTATACAGAACTGACAGGAGATGTCCGATTCGAAGATGTTACATTCGGATATAATCCGGATAAAGTCATTCTGAAAGACATCAGCCTCTTCGCAAAACCTGGTCAGAAACTTGCTTTCGTAGGTTCTACTGGTGCAGGAAAGACAACCATCACCAACCTGATCAACCGTTTCTACGATATTCAGGAAGGTAAGATCCGCTATGACGGAATCAACATTACCAAGATTAAGAAAGATGACCTGAGACGTTCTCTGGGAATCGTACTTCAGGATACCCATCTGTTTACAGAAACCATTAAGGAAAACATCCGCTATGGTAAACTGGATGCAACAGACGAGGAAGTATACGAGGCAGCAAGACTGGCTCACGCAGACCAGTTCATCAAGATGCTGCCGAAAGGTTATGACACAATGTTAAGCGGAGACGGCGAAGAACTCTCTCAGGGTCAGCGCCAGCTTCTCTCCATTGCTAGAGCAGCCGTAGCCAATCCACCGGTACTGATCCTGGATGAAGCAACATCCAGCATCGATACCCGTACAGAAAGTATCGTACAGAAAGGTATGGACAACCTCATGAAAGGTCGTACTGTATTCGTAATCGCCCATCGACTCTCAACCATCAGAAACAGTGATGCCATTATCGTACTGGACCATGGCAAGATCATCGAAAGAGGCGACCATGAAGACCTCATTAAGTTAAAGGGAACGTATTATCAGCTTTATACTGGTAAGCTGGAACTGTCTTAAGGACTTAGACAGATGGAGGGCTAATATACTTACAAAGCATTTCATTTCTTTTTTCTGAAAAGGTTTAATGCCTTTCTAATATCATTTCTGCCTTCTGGCAAGTCATTAAGAAATCTCGATGCTTTATTCAGACAACTATAAAAAGCAGGGAGATTTTAGAGGCAGGAGACATTATTGCTGATATTATGAATGAGTTCGAGCTTAATGAGAAAGAAGCTAAAGATTATTATAAAGAGGCTCTTGATAAGATTAATGGCGTACAGTCAGAAGAGTAGAATAAGCAGAAATCTGCGACTGCTGTAATATTATTTTAGATTTTAAAGAAAACGGAATAAAGATGCCAGAGTGTATCGAAAAGTCTTGACCGCAATTATCTCAGAACATGAATAATTGCGGTCTTTTTTTGTGCGTACTGCATAGGATTTATATGGAGATATTCAAGGACGGGTCTGGCAATCATGTATAGAAAGGCAGGGAGAGCAGAGTGAAAAAGAAAAAATATGATTGGCCAAAGCGATGTTTAAGTCTTATGTGTGTACTGGTGCTTGTCAGCATGATCATACTGCAGAGCGTTCCGGTCACATATGCATCCGATAATGAAGAAGCCTGGCAAAACACCGGGCAGGATGCGTTTACATCAGAACCTGAAGAGAATGAAGCACCACCTGAAGAAGGAACAGAAATCGGAAACCAACTGGTAGATGGAATTTTCTCCGACGGAGGAGCCGAGAACCCAGTGGAGAATCCAACAGAAGAGGCATCGGATAACAATTCCGAGAACAGTAATCAGGGAAATCCAGATATTTCCCAGACTCCATCCTCCGGATCAGAACAGGAAATCAGCTCAGAAAATCCGGACGGCAAACAGTCAGATCTGGAAGCTAATGCGAATCCTCAGGAGGAAAATGAGGATATCTGGAAAATCAGCATTTCCAGTGCAGATCTGACCGGTGACTACGCAAAGGACATCACAGCAATTGCCAGAACTCAGCTTGGCGTACAGGAAAATAGGGACAACTTTATCACAGCAGAAGATGGAATCGTTCATAACTATTCCCGCTACGGCCAGTGGGCAGGAGATCCATACGAAGAATGGTCCGCAGCTTTTGTAAATTTCTGCGCACACTATGCGAATATTCCGCAACAATATCTCCCTAAGAGCGAAAAAGTATCGCAGTGGGCAGAAATCCTCAATAGCACTTACGGATTAGTGAAAGATGACTACAGTCCTAAAGAAGGTGATCTGGTATTCTTCCAGACAAATATACATGCAGATGGAAACATCCAGATTCAGACAGAAACTCCTGCACATACAGGTATTGTGACAAGTGCAGACACTCAGTATGTGTACACGATTGAAGGAAACTGTGGCGGAGAAGTAAGAAGCCAGCAGTATCCATTAGACGATTCTCAGATTTACGGCTATCTGAATATGGATAAAGTAAAAAAAGCCGCTGGTCTGCTTCCAGAAGAGCTGGAGCCAGCAAACGAAGTTACACAGATTCCGGAAGAGCCGCAGCCAACGGAAGAATTAACACCTACACCTGAAGTGACAGAAGCTCCTTCAGACTCTGCTATGCAGTATGAAGACGAAGATGTCATCATCACGGTAGAAGCAGAACCTGGTGTGATTCCGGAAGGCAGTACATTATCTGTAACTCCAATTGTGTCAGACGAAAATGATGCTGATAAACAGGCTCAGTATGAAGCAGTAGCTGATAAACTGACCGAAAAAGCAGAAAAAGAAGATTATGATCTGGCCGGTTTCCTTGCATATGATATCAGCTTCATCGACGCAGACGGAAATGAAACAGAGCCGTCCGACAATGTAAAAGTTTCCATAAACTATAAAAAAGCACAGGCCCCGGAAAATATTGTCACAGATGAAAATACAGAACTCAAAGTTATGCATCTGGAAGAAAACAGCGAGGGTGAAGTGCAGCAGGTAACGGATTTATCTGATGAAGATATGGAGAATGATTCTACAGAAGCAATAATTGAAGCTGATGATGATCAGAATGTAGAGAAAGTGGAATTCAGTGCAGACAGTTTCTCTACTTTTGCGATTACATGGGTTAGTTCTGGAAGGATATGTTTCAACATTACAGTGCATTATGTAGACGAAGCGAAGAATGAAATTACTGGATCACAAAACAGTAATGTATCAATTACTGGAGGAGAAACAATTAAGTTTTCTGATTATGCAGAGAAAATCAGCGGGTACAAATATATTGGAGCAAGAATTGATGATGGCGAACAAGGAACATATGCAGATTCTCTTACAGCACAAAGATCAGGAAGAATAAGGAAATGCATTTTTAAATGGGGGTCTATGAAGGTTAAGGAACTAAGTTCTTCATCCAATGACACATCGACCAAGACTATAGATGTTTACCTGATATATAGCTCAACATCACACACAAGTACAAAAGCAACACTTTCTCATGATAAATACATTAAAAAAAATGCTGCTAACAACACATACGATATTACTTTAAATGTAGCAGGGACTGTTGGAAGTGAGATTTCAAAAAAGAAACTTGATATTGTTCTGCTCATGGATATATCAGGCAGTATGAAAGGAAGTAAATTATCAGATGCGAAATCAGCAGTCAGAAGTCTGACGGATAAACTGAACGATAGATTGGATAAAATAGATGTCAATTATAAACTGGTTACGTTCAGTAATAGTGCAGATATCCGTACATCAGACTGGGTCTCAGGACCGGATCTCTATGCAAGAGTCACTGGTTTAAGTGCTGATGGTGGAACAAACTATGATGACGGTTTATCAAAAGCAGCTACAGCGGTATCCACAGGTGCAAGAGTAGATGCTGATAAGATTGTTATCTTTCTGACTGACGGAGAACCGACATATTATAATGCTAAAAATGGATATGATGGTCCTGGTAGTTGTGCAAATGAAGCTACGTATAAGGCTGCTATTACTTCAGCAGGGCAGATTGTCTGTGACAGATTTATGGCAATCGGGCTTGGACTCGGGAATGTGGACTGGGAAGATGATGAGTCATTTGAAGGAAGACCATCTACCGGGCAGGAGCTGTTGCAGAATGTAACGGATGCGACGAATGCCACAGTCCAAGATTCAGCAATAGATTTGGAGAAGTCAGAAGAGCTTCCACAGAAATTTAAAGACATTGCAGAGGACATTCTGACCTTCTATTGCAAGAATGTCACGATAACCGATACATTAAGCCAATACGTAGATGTAACAGATACCAGCAAAATCGAGCTGAAAATAGCGAAAAGAACAGACAGCGCATACGCACAGCAGGGTGACACCGTTCAGATCGATCTGACAGATGAAAATCTGCTCAGTGAAAATGGAAAATCAGTGACAGTAAACGGTGAGGTACTTGGCACTGTGCACTATAACGCACAGAATAAGCAGATAACCTGGAGTCTGGGAGAAGATTATCAGTTAAAGAAAGATCTGTATTATTACCTGACAATTACAAATGTACAGCCTAACAGGACAGCAGAAACTTCCTATTTAAATAATGGGGGAAACTATGGCAACAGCATTGGAGATGCGAATACGGATGCAAGTGAAGATGGATTCTATGGAATCTCAGGCGAAAATTCATCCGGAAAACCAGGTTTTCCATCCAACAACACTGCAACGGTAACATATACAGAAACAAAAACAAATCAAACAGACACACAAAATTATGCAGATCCGGTTGTTCAGGTTGATCCGAACAAATTGGAGAAGCAGGTAACGTTTTCAAAGGTTTGGAAAGACGGCAGTAATTATAAAGAGACAAGAAAAGATATCATTGAACTGAAAGTGCAGTATCAGCCCGAAATCGCAGGAACAGAAGAATCCTGGCAGGATTATACAGGCAAATATAACATTGGAGAGAACGAATATTCCAATGAGAATTTCTTCATGTCCGCTTCTAATGTAGATTCAGAGCATTCTGATACATGGAAGGTTACGATCACGAAATTGCCCGCATATCTTACCGCAGGCGATACAAGTGTCCTTGTCAGATATCGTGTAACAGAAGTGAATGTGCCAGAAGGCTACACAATGGAGCAGACATCCGATTCAGAGGTTACCAATACTCTGAACTGGAAAATCATAAAACAGGATTCTGAAACAAAACAGGGACTTAGCGGTGCTGAATTTGAACTGCGGGACAGCAGCAATACACTGATCGCTACCGGCGTATCCCAGCAGGAGTCAGACAATACAGCACTAGGGGAAATAACATGGACTTTCAGCAACAGCAAAATTACCAAATTCAGTGAGTTGTCAAATGAAGAGATTTATACATTAACAGAAACAAAAGCCCCATCCGGATATGTGATCCACAGTAATGCATGGAAATTGAAATTCCAGGATGGTGTTCTGAGAAATGTAGATAATGGCGCTTCCATTGAAAAGAATGACAGCTCCAATGAGGTAATCTGCTATATCGGAAATGCCCGAGTCTATGAACTTCCAAACTCCGGCGGTTCCGGAATATATATGTTTGCAATCAGTGGTGCAGCATTGATGACAACTGCGCTTCTGTTGTTAATAAACAATAAGTGGAAGGAGGACAAAGCAAGGGTCAGCAGTAACTGATGATTAAAAAGATATGGTAACTGTTCAGTAATTCGTAAAACAGCAGATTGCTGAACAATTACAGGACATCAATAACACACTTTCAGAAAAGTAGCGGAAAACATGAAATCGATACATGCGAAAGGAGAGAATATTGATGAAGAATTATTTGAAAAAAATTGGCGCACTTTTGATGGCGGTTATTATGGTAGTAACGATGTGCGTGACAGCATTTGCAGCTGATTCAGAAACAGGAACAGATCAGCCGGCACAGCCAACGGTAAAGACAGCAACCGGAACTGGGTCGGACAGAGGTGTAATTACAGCAGAAGGAATAAAAAAAGAGTCGGGTATTACGGTCTACGCATATCAGATTGTAAAAGCAGACTATGATGAGACAAATGGAAACTTTACGGGTTATTCAAATGTTTATAAAAAGTCAGACAGCAGTGATTACATCTCAACTATTACAAGTGCTGATCCTGCAACACTGTCAGCTCTTGCACAGGTAGTTAAAAGCGACTCTATGGTTCCAGATAGCAGATATCCGATGAAGGCAGATGCGACCGGAGAAGTTTATACTGCTACCGTACCAGTAGGAAGCTATCTGGTTTTAGTAGAAGGAGCGGAAGCTGTCTCCTATAACGTAGCAGTTGTTTCCGTATTCTATACAAATCAGGCTGGTACCACAATTATCAGTGAGGGAAAAGTAAACTATCTTTCCGAAGGAAATACCTGGGTAAAGAGAAACGATAAACCTGAATTAACCAAGAAAATCGTTGAAAGCGATAGTGAGAAAGATCACAACAGCGCAAACATCGGCGATACAGTTAATTATAAGATGACAATTGACCCTGTTCCAGACTACAGAGGAAAGTATCCAAGATTAGACGTAGTTGATACCTTAAGCAAAGGCTTAACTTATAAAGATGGTTCTCTGAAAGTATATCTTGCAGGAACAGGAGATGATGGAAAAGAAACAAAAACAGAACTTACAGAAGGTACAGCATATGTAAAAACAATAGGAAATTATGATGCGAATAATGGTACAACAATTACGGTTGATTTTGTAAAGCATGAAGCTGGAAAAGATGATCAGTACCTGTTAACTTCTTATGCTGGCAGAAAAATCATCATTGAATATAGCGCAGTATTAAATGAGAATGCAGAGCTCAACGAACATGGAAATAAGAACAGTGCAACATTAAATTATTCCAAGGACTCTAACACAAACAATGCAGATGGTTCTGATATTAAGAACACCTATACTTATACTTTTGACATTAAAGGAAGCACAGAAGGAAATACTTCCTTGACAGACAAACTCATTGTGAAAACGGGCGAAGATGAGTGGACAAAGGAGGATGGCGATCAGCATATAACTGATAAGAAACCACTGGCAGGAGCAGAATTTACATTATATACAGATGCAGATTGCACAAAAGTATATTCTAATAAGAAAACTGACGGCACAACATATTTTAACGGTGTGACAACATCAGACACAACTGGTCAGCTTAACATTTATGGCCTCTCATTTGGTACTTATTATCTGAAAGAAACAAAGGCACCTGGAGATTATACTCTGAACTCACATGTATTCAAGATTGAGATCGCAGCCGGAGAATGGAACTCCGACAATACTCTGAAGAGCTGGACGATTACAATTGATGGTAAGACTACAAATACATTTGTAGCTACGAGTAAAACTGTTGAAATTAATGGAACTACTACCAAGGTGATCAATCCAACAGAAATCAAGAACACCAAAACAGCAGAACTCCCATCCACAGGTGGAATGGGCACCTATCTGTTTACAATCACAGGTGTAATGATCATGGCAGCAGTAGCAGGAATGTTCCTTGTAAGCCGCAGAAGAGACCGTGAGAATCAGCTCTGATGTGAGCAATATCTGGAACGCTGTATAAAATGGTGGTGTCTGCGTCAGCAGGCATCACCGTAAATAAATAGAACAACAGTATGGAGAACCCTATGAGTGATAAGAAAAAGAAACTTAGAATCAAATATATCGGATTTTCTCTGCTGTTTCTCGTAGGTCTGTCCATATTGCTGTACCCGATGATCAGCAGTGCCTGGAACAAACGCAGGGCCGGGCGGCTGATCACAGAATATAGCAGTTCAGTTACAGCGGATACAGACAAAAAAGAAACAGACAGTATATGGAAAAATGCGCAGGAATATAACGAACAGCTTGAACAGGAAAGCGTTCCGGATGCATTTTCCGTAAGGGACGGAAAAAGGGACAAAAAATATGAAAGCCTTTTGAACTTCAATGGAGATGGAATGATGGGTTCTGTAGAAATTCCTGTAATAGATGAAAATATTCCTCTTTATCATTATACAACAGACAAAACTCTTTCTAAAGGAGCCGGTCATCTTTTCGGAAGCAGTCTTCCTGTTGGCGGACCGGGGACTCATTGTGTCATTTCTGCACACAGAGGTCTGCCAAGTGCGAAACTCTTTACAGACCTGAATTTGTTAAAGGAGGGAGATGTATTCTATTTACATATTCTGGACAGAACACTCGCTTATGAGGTAGATCAGATTCTTACTGTTCTTCCAGCTCAGACAGATTCTCTGGGAATCACCCCGGGAAAGGATTATGTAACACTGGTTACCTGTACCCCTTATGCTGTGAATACGCACAGACTGCTGGTAAGAGGACACCGCATCACAGTAGAGGAGGCCGGACAAATCGAAAAAACAGAAAGCAGGATCAGTGGATTTCATAATCCCAACCCTGTCATTCTGACCCTTTGTGTAATAGGTGGAATTGTTCTTGCTGTAATTTTTGTGACAATAGTTGACCGTCTGGAAAGCAGAAGATTCCGCAGGAATTAGAACATGGAAAGAAAGAGACGAAAAAGAAATAAAAAAATCAAGTATCTGATCATGCTGATACTGTTTCTTATTGGAGCAGGGATTTTTCTTTATCCTACTATCAGTGATATGTGGAATCAATATCGAAATGTCAGGCTGATCACAGAGTATGATACGTCAGTAACTGATCTGTCAAAAAGCGAATATGCCAGATTATGGAAAGAAGCGAAGGAATATAATGCAGAACATCCGGTGAATTCCATTGTGGATGCTTTCGATGAGAGTGATCAATATGTTCTGACTCATCCCTATGATCAGGTTCTTGACCCGGATGGAAACGGTCTGATGGGAAGTATTGAGATTCCTAAGATCAATGTAAAAATTGCCATTTACCATGGACTTGGGAGCGATATTCTTGAGAAAGGAGCAGGACATATAGAAGGAACCAGTCTTCCAATAGGAGGAAAAAACACGCATGCAGTGCTGGCTGCACACAGAGGTCTCCCGGGGGCAAAACTCTTTACGGACCTCGACCAGATGGAAATCGGAGATAAATTCTATCTGCATATTCTGGGAAAAACACTGGCTTATAAAGTAGATCAGATCAAGACAGTCCTTCCTGATCAGACAAAAGCGCTGGATATTGTAGAAGGAGAAGATCATGTAACCCTGCTGACCTGTACTCCATATGGAGTCAACACACACAGGCTTCTTGTAAGAGGAATCCGAACCAGATATGTGGAAGAGGAAAATGAAAAAAGTGAAACAGTCCCACAGAAACTTGCACAGACAGATCCTGTGAAACTGATGAAATCAGGTCTGTTAATATTTATATTGCTGGTGGGTGGATTATGGATATTTTTACATTACAGAGACAGGAAAAGACAGGATAACAGAAGCAATCATTCATAAATTTAAGCAAGGAGGCATAATGCGATGAAAAACCTATTCCGTAATATTCTGACTTCCCTGATGCTGATGACAGTGCTGATATCCGCACTGCCAATAACAGGGCTGACCTTTGTCAGAGCAGACACCTACATTTCCAACAGGCAGGGAAGCATTCAGGCTATACTGATGTCCCAGGCAGACAGCAGCGGAAAGCAGACTCCCTATCCCGGCATCAGTATGAAACTTTATCAGATAGGAAATGCGAGTGAAAATAACGGAAACGTAAACTTCACTCTGGATTCCCGCTTTGCAGTCTCCGGCATTACAATGGATTCACTTACAACTGCGGACAAATGGGCAGCTGCAGCCCAGACCCTGGCAGGTCTCGCCGGTTCTTCAGGAATAAATGCCATAAAAGGAACCTCCGATGCGCAGGGTCAGATCCTTTTCAACAATCTGGAACAGGGTGTCTACCTTCTGGTGCAGAACAGCGGTCAGGACCGGCTCATCATTTCACCGTCCCTGCTCACCGTACCTTTACAGGAAAACGGTCAGTGGATTTATGATGTAAAAACCTATCCGAAATTTATTCCGGACAATATCAAAGAAGACATCAGCGTGACAAAACGCCTGTATTCAGTAACAGAGGATTCTCAGATCATTCCTCTTTCAGCAGAAGACGCTACATTTAAGATTGGTCTTTACACAGATAAAGAAGGAACCATTCCATTCCGGGATGATTATGAGCAGGACATTAACATCAAGGGCACCACAAGCGGAACCGCAGTCTGGAAAGATGTTCCGGCAGGCACCTATTACGTATTTGAAC
>ERZ1034952.2691-NODE-2691-length-12773-cov-9.036248_pt1 | contig 12773 bp, 12 predicted proteins | sample MGYA00520625_ERZ1034952 | MGnify/ENA primary metagenome ERZ1034952 (study PRJEB33766, sample SAMN09781773) | gut metagenome | biome: gut microbiome | host: Homo sapiens | place: Madagascar | study: EMG produced TPA metagenomics assembly of the PRJNA485056 data... | reverse complement strand
CTGCGCCGACAATACTTGCAGGGTGACTTGCCGGGAAGATAGGTAAAGCCAACATCAGAAAAACCGCTTCGCTTTTGTGAAGCGGTTTTTTTAGGATTTTTCCTTTTTCACAGCAAGGAGGACGGCTATGCTGACCCATCAGCGCATTTATTCCTTGGACCTTCTGAAGACTCTCGGAACGGTCATCATTGTCTTTCACCATTACCAGCAGTATATGGAGGTCACTTTTGCATCTGGCATAAATTTTTTCGCTGGGGCTTTCCCTTTTCAATATACTGTGGAATTGTTTTTCCTTTTGTCCGGTTTCTTTGCTTGGCATTATATCCGAAGAATTCAAAATGGCTTGCCGTTCCTTGATTTTTTTGGCAGGACCTGGCTTAGATTTGCTCCATTTCTGATTATTGGAGCCTTCGGTTCGGGATTGCTGCATCTCGTGTATCAAAAGCTTTTCCACGAGCTTTTTCTGAATACCTCTGTCAGTCTGTGGAGCATCCTAAAGGCCGCACTGGGTATCCATGACGGGTGGATGTTCCTTCCACGACAGCCTATCAATGGACACACCTGGTATGTCAGCATCTTGTTCCTGTGCTATATCATACTTTGGCTCCTGGTTAAACTTTCTCAGCGAAGGGATTTGGCGCTTCTGCCGCTATTTGCGGTAATGATCGTTCTAGGAATTATTTTTTGGGAGAGAGGCGGTTCGCTTCCTTTCCTTTGCCAAAGCGACGCACGGGGCTATATATCCTTTTTCTTTGGCTTACTGTTTGCGTCCTACCTGGAAAGGCAATCCCCTAGCCGGAAAGATATTTCGCTCGCCTTCGCCATTATTCTGATTTTGACGATCTTGTTTATTTTTAAGCCTGTCTATGTGGAAGATGGATTGAGTTATCTGCTCATATTTCTTTATTACCCTTGTTTGATTATTATCCTCCTGTCTGCGCCTGTGCGAAAGCTGTTTGACCATTCCTGGATAGGGACGCTGTCTGCCGTCGCATTCAATACCTATATGTGGCATGGATCTATTCTTCTGGCGCTACGGATTCTGACGAATCTGCACCCTCAGTTCCTGGCCCTTCAAAGCAGGGTGACCATGTATGCCGTGACCGCTGTGTGTTTCCTGTACGGTACTGTCAGCCATTATATTCTGGAAAAGCCGTACAACAACTACTTGTCGGCACGCCTGCCTGAGAAGAATCCAAAGGTGAAATAAGACAATTTTCTCCTGTTTTCGAAAAACATTTCGAAAACAGGAGAACGAAAGTCAATAAAAAAAGGATTGCAAAATCAAAGGACTTATGCTATAATACAACACGTGCCTAGTCAAATATTGGGATGTCGCCAAGCGGTAAGGCACCAGACTTTGACTCTGGCATTCGTCGGTTCAAATCCGGCCATCCCAGCCATGCTTTGATCCGCTAGCTCAGTTGGCAGAGCAACTGCCTTTTAAGCAGTGGGTCCGGGGTTCGAATCCCCGGCGGGTCACCAAACAAAAAGAGGTCATCGCTTTCGGCGGTGGCCTCTTTTCGTTTCGATGGTCAAAGGGAATTCGAACCCATTCAATCAAGCTGCCAGTGGCAGCTTGGAAGCCTCCGGCTGGACGGGGCTTCTCCATAGTGTACTCGAATCCCCGGCGGGTCACCAAATCCCCTGGAAGCATTAGCGCTTCTGGGGGATTTTGCTTGGCGGCTTGAAAGCAATAAAAAATGGGCGGTGACGGAAATTCGTCGCCGCCCTTGCTTGAAATGATGGGCTGCCTGCCTTCTCTGCAAAACAATTGCGTTTTGCGCAACATCGTGATATGCCTATCGTAAAGAACGCGGGGAGATAACCGACATGTATATGCCGGAGCTGTACCGGGAAGAGTAAAAAACGAAGCGCAATGCGGATTTCCGCATTGCGCTTCGCTTCCTTTCGGTGTTAGTAGCCCCAGCCCGGGAAGCGGCCGAAGCCGCTGTAGCCCTGGCTGCTCTGGCTGCTGCTTTCGGTGGCGGTGGGCTCGTTGGCGGACTGGACCTGACGGCCAACGGTGACGGTCAGCTCCAGCGTCTCGCCCTGACGGTAGACGGTCACGGTCAGCACATCGCCGGGGTTCGCAGCCCGAACCAGCTTCACCAGGTCATTGCTGGTGGTGATCTCGGTGTCATTTACCTTCGTAATGATGTCGTTGATCTGCAAGCCGGCTTCCTCAGCAGGGCTGTCCGCGGTGACGGACTGGACGGAAGCGCCGCCGGGCAGGCCGTACTTCCGGGTCTCGTCGCTGACGGTCAGCACGGAGACGCCGATAAAGGGCTTTTCGATATAGCCGTTTTCGATGATGCTCTTCACAATGCCATAGACCTGATTGATGGGAATGGCAAAGCCGATGTTATCAATGGAGGCGCTGGAAGAGGAGGAAGAGCTGGAATACTTGGCGTTGGTAATGCCAACCACCTCGCCATACATATTGAACAGAGCGCCGCCGGAGTTGCCGGAGTTGATGGCACAGTCGGTCTGGATCAGGTCCATGGTGGTGTCGGAGGACATGGTGACCTCCCGATTCAGGGCACTGACAATACCGGAGGTTTCGGAGAAGGTCAGCTCACCCAGGGGGTTGCCGATGGCCACCACGCTGTCGCCCACGTTCAGCTTGTCGGAGTCGCCAATGACCACGGGGGTCAGGCCGGCGGCATCGATCTTCAGCACGGCTACATCGTTGCTCTCGTCATAGCCGATGAGCTGGGCGTCATACTTGGTGCCGTCGTAGGTGGAGACGGTGATGGAGGTTGCGCCCTTAACCACATGGTAGTTGGTCAGAATATAGCCGTCATCGGAGAAGATGAAGCCGGAGCCTGCCGCCGCGCCGGTGGTTTGCTGGCCCCAGAAATTGGTGGTGACCAGGCTGGTGACAATGCCCACGGTGGAATTGACATTGGCGGCATAGACCTCTGCGCCGGTGAGGACCTTGCTGGAGTCGATCTGCTGCACCTGTAAGGTAGAGGTCTCCCGGACGCCCTTCATAATGGTGGAAACGCCGTCGGAATAGACCGTAGTGGGCTGATTCTTATTGGCCAGAGAATTGCCAATAAATGCGCCGCCAATGCCGCAGCCGCCGCCAACCAATGCGCAGCACAGCACCAGCGCTACAGCGCCCTTGCCGTTCTTCTTCTCCTTCTTGGGGGTATGAGGCATCTGGGGCATGGACTGCTCGGGCTCCTGATGAGAAGCTTCCTGCTCCTGGCGGGGAGTCTCAGGCTGTTCGTAAATGGAATCGTCATAATAGTCAGTCATGATTTTCACAGCTCCTTTTGCTGGTATCGTTGTTTTATGCCCATACTCTACCACCGTTTTCTGAAATGAAACTGAAAAGGAAGAGAACAAATTGTGAATTTGCGGAGTTGTTCCGCTTCAGTCATGCATGCAGCCCCTCATCTGTCTTGCCTACGGCCAGCCACCTTCCCCCAAGGGAAGGCATAAGTTGAAGTTTTCTTTAATTTTCCGAGGCATTCTTGACATTTCGGGGAAAAAATGGTATGTTGAAGGTAATTTTTAAAGAAAGGTCGCAAATTTATGAAAAAATTTGTTGCATTGATTTGTGCGCTGACCCTGGTGCTGTCCATAAGTGCCTGCTCGAAGAGCGGTAACGAAACCACCCAGGCCAGCGAAGCAGCCACCGAGACTACAGCAGCGCCTGTTGAGACCCTGCCCACCCCCTCGGAAGAAATCCCCGTGGTGACGGCTAAGCCCCTGTATGGTGATCTTCTGGACAACTACTTCGATGCCCTGCTCCAGGGCCTGGAGCCCATGGACTACGAGAATCGGGGCCTGAACTATCTGCCCGGTATTGTCAAGGATATCAATGAGGTTGGCTATTGCCTGCAGGATATGGACGGCGATGGCAGCACCGAGCTGCTCATCGGCTCCGTCAGCGACAACCTGATCTATGCTATGTACACCATGAAGGACGACGAGGAGGTCCAGCTCATCGATGCCGGTGGGCGGAATACCTATCAGCTGACCTCCGACGGCGTGTTCCTGAACCGTGGCAGCAACGGTGCGGCCAGCTACGGCTACAACCTGTATGCCTTCCAGGACGGCGAGATGCAGTTCCAGGATGCCCTGGTTTACGATGCCGCCCGGGACGAGGCCAACCCCTGGTTCTACTGCACCACTGAAACCTGGGACGGCGACTCCATGACCCCCATGGAAACCGCCACCGCCGAGAGCACCGTTGCCGACCTGGAGGCCAGCGTGGTGGAAATCGGCTTCGTACCTTTTGCGCAGTATACCGCATAAGTGAAAGAAAAGGCTCCCCTTTTGGGCTTCACTTGGGGATTGTTGAAAAAAACGATAATTTTTGAGTGACGTTCTCAAGCGATGCAAGCAGGAAGACCACACAATAGGCTTCGCAACCTGTTGTGTGGTCTTTTTTACATTATTATTTGTCAGATCGTTTCACAATGTATTTTTATTATATCAAGAGACAAAAGTATAAATGTACAGCCCCACTACTAGATTTCACTCCGGTAGTGAGGCTGTTTTTTTATGCGTGTGTAAATGCCTTGATTGCATAAACTAAGACAACTGAAGCTGGTATAGAAATCAGCGTTGCCGCTGCAGGCCATCCGCTTAGCGAGAAAGAAAGCGAAGAATGCTTTGCAACCTCTGATGCACTCTGTGACCAATTTTCATTTGCTGTTTCGCTTTTCATTTCATTCATAGTGTTTCCCTCCATTAGAGTCCTGTAATACTGTTTTCACTATCCTTCAGAATCACTAGAATCTGACTGATAGCATCCATAGCATCTTCATCTGACCGTTCTAGCAACCTCGCAAATTTGGCAACCGCCTCCAACCTGTCCTCCATTGGGAAGCGATTGTCTGACATATCCGGTGCAGCAACTTCTGTGTATACCAACAATCTCTTTCCTACGACATACTGGTCATAACGTCCGTTACAGCTCTTTAGCAGATAATTGGCCACACCTTTAAGATGCGGTCCTATTGCGAAAGTCTCTACTATTTCTTTCGGAATCTTTATTTCTACAACGACCTTATCCTCACCATAGAGCATCGGGGTCTGGATTTGAACGTCATATCGGGAATAAAGGTTAAGCGATGCACTTTTTACGCCTTCTCTTATATCGTGGATGGCGTCTATGGCTTTCATAGACGAGTCTGCAAATTCTATTTGTATATTCTTAGAAACTAACATATACATCCCCTCCTGTAATCTATATTACTGGTGCCTGTAATATTTATATCACATTCGGCTGCAATTGTCAATACCCACTATTACAAGAACTTGTAATATTTTTATTGACGCTTGAAAGTAAAAATAAGCCGGTACAGGACCGACACCTCAAACGACACCCCGACACCTCAAGGGCTATGCAACATTAACAACATTAAATTGTATTAAATAGCGAGTCTTAATTTCAATATAGATTCACTTTACCTGTCCGGCGAATTTGCTCTCCAGCGCCTTCAGCGCCAGCAGATTATCTCCGTGGATCAGCATATTCTGCGTGTCCGGGTCGGCTGCGGTGTTGGACAGTGCCGTGTTTTCAATCAGCAGGCGCGGCTCCACCCGAATCGGTTCGTCCTTGCCGTACCAGGTCAGTTCCAGCTTATTGGCCACATTTCTGCCACCCTTCCTTTGCCGCAAGTGCTGCAAGCTGTTTCTCTAAAATGTCTTTTTCCAAATCGGTGGGGTATTGTTTTTGCCTGAGATACTCGATGAAAAAGCTATCATCCATCATTCATCCTCCGAAATATCGCACGGAAGTTTTCCGGACTGTGCAGCCAGCTTCTTTTCCTGCGATTTTACCCGCCGTTCCAGTTTTTTGATATCTTCTGCAGGAGGCAAATCTTCCGGCTTGATCCCACGCTGCCCCAGCATATCCCGCACAGAATGATTGTTCTGCACGTGTTCTCCGGTAATCTCAGGTTCTCCTTGGAGATCTTTTTCTTCCACGTTATAATTCGTCATTTCTGCGGCAAGATTCTTTGCAGCAATCGAGAGCGTTGGCAAAAAATCGGCCAACGGGCGATTTTCTTTTACTCCGAGCCGCTCTTTCATTTCTTGCGTGGTGAAGCCGCCAAACAACGCACGATCTCCCTTAGAGCGAATACGACCAAACCCAGCATCATCAACGCCGCGTTCATAAATATTTTGCGAAAGTCGTTTTTCTGATTCCCGAAGTCTGCCTCGTGCCTCAGTGCGTTCGATCAAAGAGATTCGTTCTTCGATCAGCTCCTGCTTTCTGGTCTGCACAGCAAAATAACTTTGGGCAAAGGCAATCTCTTCTTTTTTCGGATCACCGTTTTGCGCAATCAGGTAGCAGGCATATCGTGTCAGCATATAGTCCTTTATGCTTCGCTTCGAGCCGCTTCCCAGTGCGACCATTTTCGTGACCTCACGAAAATGGTCTGATACTTCGATACCGCTGGTTTCACAAGACTCCATTGCACGGCTAATAGCCTTGTCGAAATTCTCCCAGCGCTCATAGCCAAGGAGTGGCATTAAGTCTCTCGCATACCAAAATTCGATTTTAGCGGTTTCATCACTATGTACAATAAGGTCGAATTGTTCTTTAATCTGGCTGACTCTTTTTTTATCCATTATGCTTCTCCCTTGTTTTCCGGCACAAATTCCAATATATCATTAGGCGTGCAATCCATAGCCATACAAATGCTTTCCACTTTATCTAAAGCCATATACTGACCGTTTTTTATTTTGGAAATAATGTTAGCTGAGATATTTGCTTTCCGCATCAATTCGGCATTGGATACATCCTTTTCAATCATCAAATGCAGCAGTCTTTTATAGCAAACGGCCATTATATGCCCTCCTAAGACAGATATGTTATATCGTATCACATTTCTGTGAATATTTCAACGGTTTTGAGATTTTTATCGCCGTTTTTGAGCTGTCATTTGTGACTGCTCAAAATAGAACAATGTCATTGCGAACCAGTCTGCGGACTGGCTCGCAATGACATCTTTTTTTGAGTATTTTGACCCATTTAGGTCTATTTTGAAGCAGACCTTGTTTATTATTTGTCCGCCTTTTCCTCCTGCGCACGGGCATAGACGTTTTCTGCCAGATTCTCCCGGTTGTGGGGGCGGAAGTGGAGGAACACCAGGGCAGCCGCGGCGGCGACGCAGCCCACGGCGGCCAGAACCTGGCTCACCCGGAAGGAACCCCAGTAGAGGCTGTCCATCCGCAGGCCCTCGATCATGGCCCGGCCCAGGCCGTACCAGGCGCAGTAGCCCAGGGTGATCTGTCCGTCATAGGCCCGCTTGGGATACAGGAAGTGCAGGATCAGGAAGCCCGTAAAATTCCACAGGCTTTCGTACAGGAAGGTGGGGTGGTAGTATTCCCACTGGCCCGTCACCGTATTGAACAGGCCCATGCGGGAGAAGGCCATGGTAGGCGCGCCGAAGGCCTCCCGGTTGAAGAAGTTGCCCCAGCGGCCCACAAACTGGCCGATGAGGAAGCCCATAACCACCAGGTCCAGCAATGCGGGCAGGGAGCATTTTTTAATGCGGCAATAGATGGCAACGCCTACAAAGGCTCCGATGACTGCACCGTAGATGGCAAGACCGCCGTTCCAGATGTACAGCACGGAGATGGGATTGTCGGCGTAGTCCGCCCAGCTGAACACGCAGTAATAAATTCTGGCGCAGATGACGGCAAAGGGCGTGATCCAGAGGATGCCGTCGAGAATGTCGTCCTCGGTCAGCCCGGCCCGCTTGCTGCGGCGGCTGCAATAGACCCCGGCCAACAGCAGGCCAAAGGCGATGACCACGCCGTACAGGTGGACGGTCAGGGGCCCGATATTGAAGTACCGGATGGGATCGATCTCAATTCCCAGCAATGGGAACGAGATTGTGGAATAGTTGGCAGGATTTAGCATGATTCTTCTCCTCCTTGGACGGGCCGGATCACCGACAGGCAGGCGTTCTCCGCCTGGACGGTTTCTTTTAGAAAAGCAGTCACGTCCTCTTTCTGTATAGTATCATAGATTTCCGGGAATCGGAAATAGTCAAAATCGCTGAAATGATAGGCACAGACCCGGAAGCAGGTGGCGTCGAAGGAATCCAGCCCTTTGACCCGGCGGCCAAAGGCGCTGCGTTTCATCCGCCGGAAGCTCTCCTCAGAGAGCCCGGAGAAGGCCTCCGCCCCGGTAAGCACCGCAGAGCGGACCTGCTCCGGCACATAGCTGTCGCCGCCGCAGGTGAGCATGGCGCAGCCGTCAATGGTCTCGAAGCCCCCGCCGAAGGAGCTGTCGATGCTGCCCTCGTCATAGAGCTTTAGATATAGCTCGGAGCTTTCTCCGAACAGAGCCTCGGCGGCCAGGTCCGCCAGAAATTCCAGGCGGATGGCCTGGTCACCCCGGCCCGGGGGCGGACAGCGGAAGGCCAGGGTAAAGGTGGGCATGGCCACCTCCATCGTATCCTCCACCTCTGCCAGGGGGATTTCCGGAGGCTCGTCCCAGTCGCGGAGCTTTTCGCCCACCTCCCGGGGCGCATCTCCCAGCAGTTCCCGTGCAATTTTTTCCACGGCTTCCGGGTCAACGTCGCCCATAACGCAGAGCATCATGTTGCCCGGGGTGTAGAAGGCCCGGTGGCATAGCGTCAGATTTTCGGGGGTGATCTCCCGGATGGTCTGGGAGGTGCCGAGAATGGGCTCCCGGATGGGGTGGCGGGCATACATGGCCCGGGCCAGATTCTCAAAAACCACGCTGTCCGCAGCGTCCAGGTTCATGCCGATCTCCTGGTCGATAATGCCCCGCTCCTTTTCTACGCTTTCCTCCGTGAAATAGGGAGTGCTGACAAATTCCAGCAAAAGGCGCAGGCATTGCTCAAAATGGTCCGTGCAGGAGAAATAATAGGCGGTCATGTCGTAGCTGGTAAAGGCATTGCTGCTTGCCCCCAGGGCCGCAAACTCTGCGCTGACATCCCGGCCGTCGGGCAGATCGAACATTTTGTGCTCCAGATAGTGGGCAATGCCGGCAGGGACCCGGTGCTCCTTGCCCTCAAACCGGAAATGGGTGTGGATGGAGCCAAAGTCCGTGACGAAATAGGCCTGCTTTTTGGCAAAGCCCGGTTTTTTCACCACTTCCAGGGCCAGCCCATTGGGCAAGACCCGGCGGTAGACCTGTTCGTCCAGTCTGGGGTAGTAATTCATAGGCAACCTCCCGTCAGGAAACAGCTGCTGTGCAGCCGAACCGTTTTTGCACAGCGGACCAGGTCCTCTCTTGTGACGGCCTCCAGAGCGGCCCGGTGGGCCTGGGGGTCCAGCGCGCTGCCGCCCAGGCGTATGGCGGAATAATAGCTTTCCAGAGCCCCGGGGGAATCCGGAACGCTTTCCAGGGCGCTGACGAGAGACCGGCGGGCGGCGGTGAGCTCTTCGCCGGAGATATCTCCCCGGCAGCAGGCCTCCAGCTGCTTTAGAGCCTCGGCGCGGACAAGGGGCTCCTTGTCAAAATCCATACCGGCGGATACCAGGATGATCCCCTTGGCGCTGTAGTAGCCCGCGCCGATGGAATAGCAAAGGCTCCGCTTTTCCCGGACGTTCTGAAACAGCTTGCTGGTGACATCGCCGCCGTAGACGGCGCACAGCAGCTGCATGGCGGGAAAATCGGCGCTTTTGGCTGTGACGGGGGTCACGAAGCCCATGCAGAGCTTCCCCTGGGTGATGTCCAGATTTTCCCGCAGGTCCTCCGGGGCGGAGAGGTGCAGGGGGGCATCCGCGTTCAGGGGTGCGGGGGACCGGTCTTCCCCCGCGAACAGCTGCCGCACCAGCATCTCCATCCGCTCCGGGGCGGCGGAGCCCACATAGAGCACCTCCACCGGGCTTTCCCGGCGGACCTTTTCATAGTGGCGCAGCAGACCCTGGGGTGTAATGGCCTCCACATCGGCGGGCTCTCCCAGCCTGGGGACGCCGAAGGGGTCCTTCCGGCACATGCTTTTCAGCAGCTGCCGGGAACAGTAGGTCTGCTTGTCGTTGTATTCCGCCTCAATGGCGTAGATCTGGTTGGTTTTTTCGCCCTCCACGAAGTCCGGCAGAAAGCCTCCCTGCTCCGTAGGGTAGTCAAAAAGCAGCTCTTTTAAGAAGGCAATGGCTTGTTCGGTCAGCGCCTCCCCCTCGGGGGCAAAGCGGTCGTCCATCAGGCTCAGATAGAGTCCGGTGGTCTGACAGTTTCCCGCCCGGCGGGAAATGGGGCTGACGGAAGCGCCGTAGAGGTCATCCAGCCTTTGGGTGATCCGGCGCAGATCCGGGGCGCTCTTGCACCCCCGCAGCAGCACGCTGGGGATCAGGGCATTCATGGCCGCCTCTTCCGTGCACATGGGCCGCAGATACTGAAATGTCATGGCGCTGTGCTTAAACCGGTGGTCCTGGATGCAGCTGAGAGAAATGCCGGGGGCTATTTCGGAATGTGTGATCATAAAAACTCCAAAAGAAAGGAAAAGTGGCGGCCCTCGCCCTGGAAGGCCAGGAAAAAGCTTCCCCTCCGGGCGGTGCGTCGCGCAGCGAATTGAATCTATCATAGCTGCCGGTGGCAGCTATACCATAAAAAGTGGAGCTGACTCGCGACAGCGAGACTGAGGAGGGGCGTTATGGGCGAGAGTGGTGGGAAAATGTGCACTTGTTGAATTTTCATTATACTATATTTCCCCGCAAATAGAAAGTAGTACACAAAAAATTAAGACTTTTTCGGTTGCCATATCTCCAATTATGAAGTAAAATATAGGTTGGATTATTGAAAACATCGGAGGACTATGCCATGGCATGGCTGGAAATGACATTGAATACCCCGCAGGGCTCTGTGAATGCTCTGGTTACCGAGCTGACGGCGCTGGGCTTTGAGGACCTGTGCATAGAAGATCAGCAGGAATTTGAAAGCTTTCTGGAGGAAAACCGGGAATACTGGGATTATATCGACGAAAGTCTGGAAAAGCAGCTCCAGGGCCTAAGCCGGGTGAAGCTCTATTTGGAGGATACGGACGCGGAGAACCTGAAAAAGCTCCGCGCCTTCGCCGAGAAGAAGGGCCTGCCCCTGGAGGAAAAGGCTTTGCCGGATACGGACTGGTCCGAAAGCTGGAAGGAGAACTACCCGCCCCAGGAGGTGGGGCAGTCCCTGGTGGTGCTGCCCTATTGGCTATCTGAGGACTACCGCGGTGACCGGAAGTTGGTGATCCTGGATCCGGGCCTGACCTTCGGCACCGGGGCCCATCCCTCCACCCAGATGGTCATGGAGGCCATGGAGCAAACCGTCACCCCCGGTATGCACTGCCTGGACCTGGGCAGCGGCAGCGGCATTCTGTCTATCACCGCTCTGCGCTTGGGGGCGGAAAGCGCCGTTGGCGTGGACATTGACCCCAAGGCCGAGAACATCGCCCGGGAGAACGCCGCCTACAATGGCTTCGCCGCCCCCGACTTTACGGCCCTCACCGGCAACGTTACCGGGGACAGGAATCTCATGGAGCAGCTGTCCCGGAAGCGGTACGGCCTGGTGCTTGTGAACATCGTGGCAGATGTGATCATCGGCCTGGCCCCGGTGCTGCCGGAATTTTTGGGAGAGGATACGGTCCTCATCTGTTCCGGCATTCTGGATACCCGGCTTGAGGATGTACTCCGGGCCCTTCAGAAGGCGGGCCTCACCGTCACCGGCATTCGGCAAAAGGAGGAGTGGCGCTGCGTCACTGCCCGCAAAGGAGAAAAAGCATGAGCATGACTTACAGAACCCGCCGTCGGCTGCAAAAGCTCGGCGTGACGGCGCTGATCGTGCTGGTGGTGCTGCTGATCGCCTGGTTTTGCAGCGTGATCTGGCTCCAGCGGTATGTGGTCTACAGTGCAGACGGCGCCCAGGTGGATTTTGAGCTGGGGGACGCAGGCTTTGCCGGCGTGGTCGCCACACCGCCCCAGGCCCAGGGCGGCGTGTCCATCTTCTACAACGAGGGCTCCGATGCCATTGAGATTTCCAAGGACCTGAGCCCTATCAACGGATATTATGTCGACTACACCATGCTCCTGAAGAGTATGGACACCCTGGAGGCCGCCGTGGATCTGATTCCCCCCGGTACGCCGGTTATGATCGAGCTGAAAAGCGGCTACGGCGTGTTCTTCTATTCTACAAAGATTTCCGGGGCCAAGACCTCCGAGAGCCTGGCGGGCGCCATCGGCATTGACCGGGTGGACGCCTTTATCCAGAAGCTCAAGGACAAGGGCTGCTATATGATTGCCAAGGTATCCGCCTTCCAGGATTATGAGTACGGCAACAGCAACGTACCCACCGGCCTGTATATGACCTCCCGGGCGGGATTGTGGATGGATGACCAGGGCTGTTACTGGCTGGATCCCGCCAGCGCCGGTGCCCAGAGCTGGATTACCTCCGCCGTGCTGGAGCTGAAAAACATGGGCTTCCACGAGGTCATGCTGAGCAATTTCCGCTTCCCCACCTCGGATGCCTATATCTACACCGGGGACAAAACGGCGGCCCTGCAAAATGCCATGCAGAACCTTCTGACCTCCACAGCCTCCGACAGCGGCACCTTTACACTGTCCTTCGGCACCAACGATCCCACTTTGACCCTCATCGACGGGGCCAGAAGCCGCATCTATTTTGAGGGCATCGACGCCGCCAATGTGCAGACCACCGCAGACCAGTCCACCGTGGCGGACAAGCAGGCCCAGATCGTGTTCCTGGCCACCACCAACGACACCCGCTTCGACAGCTACAGCGTCCTGCGTCCGCTCACCGCCGCAGAAACCATCGAGGCCCAGAA